>Ga0105240_10009082_pt1 | contig 14111 bp, 12 predicted proteins | sample KBSC54metaG_FD_80426 | JGI IMG/M metagenome (GOLD analysis project Ga0105240, IMG submission 80426) | Corn rhizosphere microbial communities from Kellogg Biological Station, Michigan, USA - KBS C5-4 metaG | ecosystem: Host-associated > Plants > Roots > Rhizosphere > Soil | place: Michigan, USA... | reverse complement strand
CGGTGATCGAGGTAGCCGGATATTCGTTGATCAGATGCAGCGACGCACTTTGTGCTGCTGCCGATCCGGCCTGCAAAAGCAAGGCCGAGACAGAAGCGGCAAGGGCACAACGTTTGGTCAATGAGGACAACGACATGAACACTCCTGGGATTTTTCTTGTTGAACGGCGAGGGGAATGACAGAGATGGTTGTTACGAAACGGTCGGCCGTTCCAGCGCCAGCCAGCGCTGCACCGATGGCCGCTGCCACTGTTGCTGTGCATAGGCAATCAGCTTGGGCGGCAAGGCGTCGCCATGCAAGGCGAGGCGATTGATCATCACCGCGAGATCGGTGTCGGCAATACACCATTCTCCGAACAGGTTGGCCGCATCTTCACTCAGCAGCGCATCGACCGCCTGGATCAGCTTGTGCGCGGCAAACTGGGCCGCGGTCGACAAGGGGTCGTATTTTTTGCCGAGAAACACGGCTTCGGTAGGGCGCTCTTGCCGGATCGGTCCGAGGTCGCTGCGCAACCATGCTTGCACTTCACGAGCTTTGGCTTTCTGGTGCGGATCCCGTGGATACAGCGGGGCAACTTCAGAGAAACGGTCTTCCAGATATTCGTCGATGGCCGACGATTCCGATAAATGAAAATCTCCCTCGCAGAGCGTCGGCACGCGATGCGTCATCGACAGTTGCGCATATTCCGGCAAATGATTGTGCTGCAGCGTCAGGTCGACGGTACGCAGTTCGAACGGCTGATTTTTTTCCGTCAGCGCGACAAAGGCAGACATCGCATAGGGACTGAGAAATTGGGCATCAACGTACAGGGTGAAAGACGGCGAGTTCAAAACAGCTCCTCCATGAAAGGATGGGACGACGAGGGTCATGAATTACTGGGAATGCATTTGCTCACAAAAGCGCAGGCGATTGCCGAAAGGATCGGCGATTTGCATCTGGCGGCCCCAAGGCAGGCTTTCCACGCCTGGACGGGCATAGGGATAATCTTTGGCGGTCAGTTCCTGATGAAACGCATCAATGCCGTGTAAGCGTGCAAAGATGGTCGCACCTGGTGCGGCGTCGCCATAGTGTTCACTCAGATGCAGGGTCAGGTCGGCGCGGCTGATCTGCAGGTAAAGCGGAGCATCCGGTTCAAAGCGGTGCTCCCAATCAAGTTGGAAACCAAGAAAATCAAGATAAAACTCTCTGGCTTTGTCTTCGGAAAAGATGCGGATGATCGGGATCGCGGGCATCAACTGCACATTCGATTGCACGTGGGCGCTCCTTATTGATTGCTTGTTCAGCCTTCCGTGACTTCTGCTTCGTGCAGCATGTCGACGCCCGGCAAATTGCAGGCCAGTACAGCCTTGCGTACTGTATCGATGGCGGCCTGGCGAGTGAAGCTCTTGCGCCAGGCGATGACTACGCGGCGCGAAGGAATTGGTTTGGCGAACGGCACGTAACGCACCATGCCGTCCTTGGCGTTCATGTCGGGCACCGAGGCTTGCGGCAACACGGTGATGCCGATACCGGACGACACCATGTGGCGGATGGTTTCCAGCGAAGAGCCTTCGAAGGTGCGCGCAATGCCGTCGCCGGCGGTCGAGAAGCGCGACATTTCCGGGCAGACTTCCAGCACCTGATCGCGGAAGCAATGACCATTGCCGAGTAGCAGCATGGTTTCGGTTTTCAGATCCTGCGCGGTGATTTCCTTGCGCTCGGCCCATTTGTGATGCTTGGGCAGGGCGATGACAAATTCTTCGTCGTACAGCGGTTGCACGATCAGGCCGTGCTCAGGGAAAGGCAGCGCCATGATGGCGGCATCCAGCTCACCCTGGCGCAGCAACTCAATCAGGCGCGTGGTGAAATTTTCCTGCAGGATCAGCGGCATCTGCGGCACGGTCTCGATCATGGTCTTGACCAGCGAGGGCAACAGATAAGGGCCGATGGTGTAGATGATGCCCAGGCGCAGCGGGCCGGACAGCGGGTCTTTGTTCTGGCTGGCGATTTCCTTGATGGCGGCGGTTTGTTCCAGAACGCGTTCGGCCTGTGCGACGATCTGTGCACCCAATGGCGTGACCGACACCTCTGTGCCGCCGCGTTCGAAGATGATGACGCCGAGTTCGTCTTCCAGTTTCTTGATCGCGACCGACAAGGTCGGCTGCGCCACAAAACAGGCTTCGGCAGCGTGGCCGAAATGTTTTTGGCGCGCTACGGCGACGATGTACTTGAGTTCGGTGAGTGTCATAGGGCTTTATTGGCTGATGCGAGCTGATATGCGCAGACTATAGCTCATTTGCGGGTGGCATGCAGGGCCGTGGCAGCGTGGTTGGCAGCATGATAGAGTTGCGCCCAATCGCGGAAGAAATCTGCGGATTTGCAGGCAAGAACATGAGTAAAAAACAAATATGGATTCGGGCTTTGGCGGTCACGATATTTTGCCTGCCGATTTCAGCAAAGGCCGTAGGCGACGTCGCTGCCGGCAAGGCGGCGTTTGCCAAATGTGCCAGCTGCCACCAGATCGGCCCCTCGGCGCGCGCTGGTTTCGGGCCGCAGCTCAACGGTATCGTCGGCCGCCCGGCTGGTTCGACCAAGGACTATCGCTATTCGGCGGCGATGCAAAACGCGCGCATCGTCTGGACGGAAGACAAGTTGCGCGCCTTCATGAAAGCGCCGGGCGACGTGGTGCCGGGCACCAAGATGCGGTTTTGGGGTATCAGCAATGAAAAGGATCTCGATAACTTGCTGGCGTACATGAAGACGAATCCTTAGCGGCTCAAAACGCCTTCGATGGCGCAGGATTACTTTTCTGTGTTGCTTTTTGTGCAGTCTGCTACGCCGCTTCGCTCCGGCTCCATATAGACGCGTGATCCATTGATCTCAACATCACGTTGTTGCGGCAATTGCCAGTTCAGGCTGCCTTGTCCGGCGGCTTTTTTCAATTCATCCACACATGCCGGTTTTGCGATCAGCTTGCCTGCCAGTCGCCATTGTTGATGGGGATCTTGCACGAAGATCGCGGGCGCGCTGCTGTTTTCAAAAATCATCAATTGCTCAGGCATGGCGGGATCCGGTTTGACGAAATAGGCATCGCACAGATAGCTCCGTTTGGTCATGCAAAGAGGCAGGCGATGGTGCTCCGTATGGTTGCGCCAGTCCTGGACAGCGAATTCCTTCGGCAGCTTGCGATCGGAGGGATGCATGAGGATGTTCGCGTGCAGGTCCGGCGCGGCCACGACGAATTCGTCTGCTGCCCAGTGATTGGTGCTTGCCAACGCCTGACGGGATTTCTCCTGAACGGCTGGAGGATAGGTGTTGTTACCGGACTCGCTGAGCTGTCTCAGCTCTTGCACACCATAGCGTGCGCCCTGAAACCGCAGGAAGCGAAAATCGAAACTGTCTGCGCCGGTCTTGCCTTGGCTCAGTCGATGGATTTGGTCGGCAACTGCAATACGCGCCGGATCAGCTACCGGCGACAGCAAGGCCAGAAAGGTCACAAGAATGGCGAAGCTGGTCAGCACATTGGTGGCGGAGATGCGCTGAAAATTGTCACGCATGCGAATGGCCGCGAGTGCATATCCGGTCGCATACATCGCTGCGATCAGCGCACATGCTGCACCGGAGATGCGGGTGACGGTCCAGCCGTACTCCGCCACCCGCAGGCCCAGCGAGTAGGTGGCCAGCAATACCAGGGGAACCGGCAACAGGCAGGCGATGCGTGTGCAGATGCTGAAGAAGCGGTGCGTCTTTTGCGTCAGGTGATAGCCGTCCTGATACACCGTGTTAATCAGCACGATCAGCAGAGCCGTCGCACCCAGCAGGACGTGTGACGCGCGCCGTGTTTGCCACAAGGGTTCCAGCCCTGTCGTCAGGATGCTCAGTAAAAACGCGCCGATCACGATCGTCGCCATCGGCAGCAGCCACGACAGCAAGGTCAGCAGCAGCTTGCGGATGCCCGCAACAATTTGGGGGCGGACGTCGCTCAGATGCAGGGCGAATGAAAACGCCAGCGTGGTGACGGGGATATTGAACCAGCTCTTTTCAAGCAGCTTGCCGAGAAAGCTCAGTTTGATCAGCGAGAAAAGGGCATTGCCGGTTTCCAGTACCAGCCAGAACAAGCCGGTGAACAGCGCGGCAAACATCAGTTGCACCAGCAGTTTCCACGCCATTTCGAAATAACTGCGGTAGCTGGCGATGCGCTTGCCGTCAGCGTCGCCTGCCAGCATCATGGCTTGCGCGATGAACAGGCCTGCAATCGTGAGAAGAATCAGGGGCATTGAAGGCAAGCTCTGCGACTCGCCGGTTGCTCGATCACTGCAGCAAGCTTCCTTGACAGGCTGGGACGGCAAGAGCGAGGACAGATCTGCGCGCCAAGCGTCATACACACCAAGGCCGCAAAGCACAACAGCCAGTGTCGCCAGCCAGATCAGTACATTGCGGCGCGACAGATGGCCGATGCCTGATACGGCAACGATCGGCAAAAATACCGCGAGCATGAGCGCGGGGACAAACAGCATCGGCTGTGTCGATATCCATGCCTTTGCCGTCCAGCTGGAATACAGCGCATAAAGCAGCAAGCCCTGCACGATGCCGAGCGCAACGCGCAGGCGGCCGGACAAAATGCTGACGGGAGATTGCAGATTGTCGTTGTCGTCCGCGGGCATGGCGTTTTGCATGAGGTCTCCGTTAAAACAGCTACTGTCGGTCAAGTAGGCCAGCTTGTAAATGCCTGGGCAACATCAAGGCTCAACATAGGCTGAAGAAAACCTGCAACGTCATCAGACTTTGAGGAAGTCTTCCTTCCCGCCGAGCCAGCGCTGCAAATGCGCGTCGACAATGGCGTCCTCATTTTGCAGCAGCGTCTGAGCCAGATTGCGGGCTTTTTCCACCAGCCATTGATCGGTCGCCAGATCGGCAAAGCGCAGCAGCGCTTCGCCGGATTGGCGTGCGCCGAGGAACTCGCCGGGGCCGCGGATTTCCAGGTCGCGGCGGGCGATTTCAAAACCGTCGGCGGTTTCGCGCATGGTCATCAGGCGCTGCTTGGCAGTGCCGCCGAGCGGGCTTTGGTAGAGCAGGATGCAGGCGCTGGCTGCGGCGCCGCGGCCGACGCGGCCACGCAATTGGTGCAACTGCGACAGACCAAAGCGTTCGGCGTGTTCGATCACCATCAGCGACGCATTGGGTACGTCGACGCCGACTTCGATCACGGTGGTGGCGACCAGCACGTGGATTTCGCCGCGGCTGAAAGCATCCATCACATCTTGCTTTTCGGCTTGCTTGAGGCGGCCGTGAACCAGGCCGATGCGCAGGTCGGGCAGCGCTTCCGCCAGCATGGAATAAGTGTCGGTCGCGGTTTGCAGCTGCAGGGCTTCGGATTCTTCAATCAGCGGGCAGACCCAGTAAACCTGGCGGCCTTCCAGCGCATTGGCGTGCACGCGGGCGATGACTTCTTCGCGGCGGTTCTGGTCGATGGTGCGCGTGACGATGGGCGTGCGGCCTGGTGGCAGCTCATCGATGACGGAGACTTCCAGATCGGCGTAATAAGTCATTGCCAGCGTGCGTGGGATCGGGGTGGCGGACATCATTAGTTGATGCGGCACAGTTTGCGTCGCCGATGGCATCGTGGAAATGTCCGCATCGGTATCCCGTGCCTTGTTGCGCAACGCCAGCCGCTGGCCGACGCCAAAGCGATGCTGCTCGTCGACAATCACCAGGCCGAGCTTCTGAAACTGCACGTTGTCCTGGATCAGCGCGTGCGTGCCGATCACCAGCCGTGCTTCGCCGGATTCGATGAGCGCATTGGCTTCGGCTTTTTCTTTCTTTTTGAGGCTGCCGGTGAGCCACGCAACCTTGACGCCGAGCGGCTCCATCCATGCGGCGATCTTGCGGAAATGTTGGTCGGCCAGGATTTCGGTCGGCGCCATCAGCACCGCCTGAAAACCGCTGTCGATGGCTTGTGCAGCAGCCACGGCGGCAACCACGGTCTTGCCGCTGCCGACGTCGCCTTGCAGCAGCCGCTGCATAGGGAAGGACTCCTGCAGGTCATGGCGGATTTCTTCCAGCACGCGCTGCTGCGCGCCGGTCAGCTTGAACGGCAATTGCTTGATGAAGGCCTTGGAAATCTTGCCGATGGTCGGCAGTGCGCTGGCATTGCGCGCGCGGCGTGCCGCCTGGGCGCGTTTGAGCGACAGTTGCTGCGCCAGCAGTTCATCGAACTTCATGCGGATCCAGGCCGGATGCGAGCGTTCTTCCAGCGCGTATTCGTCGACGTCGGTCGGCGGATTGTGCAGCAGGCGCACCGAAGACTCGAAGCCGCCCAGCTTCAGCTCTTCCAGCATGGCTGGCGGCAGGGTGTCGCGCCAGTTGATGCGGCTAAGGGCACCGCCGATGGCTTTGCGCAGATATGCTTGAGAGAGGCCTTCGCCAGCCGAGTAGACCGGCGTGAGCGCGGTCGGCAATGGAGCGCCTTCGAGTACGACCTTGTAAGTGGGGTGAACCATCTCGGCGCCGAAGAAGCCATGGCGCAATTCGCCGCGCACGCGCACGCGCACGCCTTCCGATAATTGCTTGGCCTGGCTGCCGTAAAAATTGAGGAAGCGCATCACCAACGGGCCGCTGTCGTCGGCGATGGTGACGACCAACTGGCGGCGCGGACGGAACTGGATGTCGCTTTTGCTGACGATGCCCTCGACCTGTACCACTTGCGTGCCGCGCAGGCTGGCATCGTGGATGCTCATGACCTGCGTCTCGTCCTCGTAGCGCAGCGGCAGATGCAGCGCCAGATCCATGTCCGAGCGCAGGCCCAGTTTGGCGAGCTTGTTTTGCGCCTTCTGGGCATTGCTCAGCGGCGGCGCACTCTTTGACGCTTTGGCTGGGGCTTTGCCTTCCTTGGTGCTGTCGGCGGAAGCTTTCTTCTTCGGTGCTGGCATGCAGAGAGGTTTCTATGTCGAGAAAGCGTAAAATAGAGGGTTCGGCGCTATTTTACTGTGTTTAATTACAGTATTGTCACAGTATCGCTGCTTCTATTACTTATTTTCCATGTATTCACTTTCCGATTTCGATTTCGACTTGCCGCCTGAGTTGATTGCGCAGCTGCCGCTGGCTGAGCGTAGTGCTTCGCGCCTGCTCCAGGTTGATGGCGCTGCATTGACCGACCGTCGCTTCGCCGACGTGGTCGACTTGCTGTCACCGGGCGATTTGCTCGTCTTTAACAATACCCGTGTGCTGAAGGCGCGCTTCTTTGGCGTCAAGGAAACCGGCGGCAAGGTCGAGGTGCTGGTCGAACGCGTACTCGACAGTCGCAGCGTGCATGCCCAGGTGAGGGCGTCCAAGTCGCCGCCGGCGGGCACACGCATTCGTCTGGCCGATGCGTTCGACGTGATCGTCGGCGAGCGCTATGGCGAGTTCTACACGCTGCAATTCCCGTCGGATGTGTTTGAGCTGCTGGAGCAATACGGCAGCCTGCCGTTGCCGCCGTATATCGAGCACGAAGCCGACGAGTTCGACGAGACGCGCTACCAGACGGTGTACGCCAAGGAGCCGGGCGCGGTTGCCGCGCCGACCGCGGGTCTGCATTTTGATGAGGCCTTGCTGGCGAAGCTGAAAGCCAAGGGCGTCGATACCGCCTTCGTCACGCTGCACGTTGGCGCCGGCACTTTCCAGCCGGTACGGGTGGAAGACCTGTCCGAGCACAAGATGCACAGCGAGTGGTACACCATCGCGCAAGAGACGGTGGACAAAGTGTGCGCGGTGAAAGCGGCGGGCGGCAAGGTGGTCGCCGTGGGCACCACCAGCATGCGCGCGCTGGAGTCGGCATCGCAATCCGGCACGCTGGAAGCGGGCAGCGCCGATACGCGGTTGTTCATCACGCCGGGCTATACCTTTAAAACCGTTGATCGCCTGATCACCAACTTCCACTTGCCCAAGTCGACGCTGCTGATGCTGGTCTCCGCCTTCGCCGGCTACGACAACATCCGTGCGGCCTACGCACACGCCATCGCGCAGCAATATCGTTTCTTCAGCTATGGCGACGCCATGCTCTTAACCTGTGACGCTTCTAACATCTGACTATGCTTGAATTCACCCTGCTCAAAACCGACGGCAACGCCCGTCGCGGTCGCGTCAAACTGAACCACGGTGTGGTCGAGACGCCGATCTTCATGCCGGTCGGTACCTATGGTTCCGTCAAGGCGATGTCGCCGCTGGAACTCAAAGAAATCGACGCCCACATCATCCTCGGCAATACCTTCCACCTGTGGCTGCGTCCTGGGCTTGAGGTGATGGCCAAGTTCGGCGGCCTGCATGGTTTCATGGGGTGGGACAAGCCGATCCTGACCGATTCCGGCGGCTTCCAGGTGTTTTCGCTGGGGGATATGCGCAAGATTACGGAAGAGGGCGTGCACTTCGCCTCGCCGATCAATGGGGATAAATTGTTCCTGTCGCCGGAAGTGTCGATGCAGATCCAGCGCGTGCTGAACTCCGATATCGTCATGCAGTTCGACGAATGCACACCGTATGAAATCGACGGCCGTCCCGCCACGCAAGTGGAAGCGGCGCAATCGATGCGCATGTCGCTGCGCTGGGCCAAGCGTTCCATGGATGAGTTCAAGGGTGGTGAAAACCCCAACGCGCTGTTCGGCATCGTGCAGGGCGGCATGTTCGAAACCCTGCGCGACGAATCACTGGCGGGCCTGAACGAACTGGGTTTTGACGGCATCGCCATCGGCGGTCTGTCGGTCGGCGAGCCGAAAGAAGACATGATGCGCGTGCTGGAGCACATCGGCCCGCGTCTGCCTGCTGACAAGCCGCACTATCTGATGGGTGTCGGCACACCGGAAGATCTGGTTGCCGGTGTGGCCAGCGGCGTCGACATGTTCGACTGCGTCATGCCGACCCGCAATGCGCGCAACGGCTGGCTGTTCACGCGTTTCGGCGACATCAAGATCAAGAACGCGCGCTACAAGGAAGACACCAAGCCGCTCGACGAAACCTGCGACTGCTACGCCTGCAAGAACTTCTCGCGCGCCTATCTGCATCACCTGCACCGCACCGGCGAAATTCTCGGTGCGCGTCTGAACACGATTCATAATCTGCATTATTACCTGCAGATCATGAAGGAAATCCGCGCCGCTATCGACGACGGCCAGTTCACGCAATTCGTGGCGAAATTCAAGGAAGACCGCGCACGCGGTGCATGATTTTTTCAGTTAGCTGATACGGAGCATTCTTGAAATCGAAATCTCTGCTGATTGTGTTGGTCATCGCCGCCGCCATCGGCGTTGTCGTCTATCAGAATATGAAAAGGGTGCCGAAGCCGCCCCAGGCAAGCGCGGCTAACTGCTCCCAGGACGCGATTCTTGGTGTTGCCAACATCGTCGAGAGATCGATCATTTCGGCGCAGTGCGCCAAGCAGCCTCCGTCAAAGTGAGAAATTATTTCGTCTGCCTTGACTGAAAAATTCAGTGAGGCGTTGCAATAAAAAACGGGAAGCGCTTTGCGTGCTTCCCGTTTTCAATTTCATATCTGAATTTGCGGATTTACCAGTTCCACACCGTACCGTCACGCAGACGGCAAGTCGGCAGATAAGCGCGCTCGTAAGGGAATTTGAGCGCAGCCGCTTCATCAATGTCCACGCCCAGGCCCGGCGCGTCGGGCAACATCAGATAGCCCTTGTCGAAGTAGTAGCCATGCGGGAAGACGGCATCGGTTTCCGGCGTGTGGCGCATGTATTCCTGTATGCCGAAATTGGGCACCCACATGTTGAAGTTAAGCGCCGCCGCCATGCTCACCGGCGACAGATCGGTCGCGCCGTGACAGCCTGTCTGCACCTGATACAGCGAGGCCAGATCGGCGATGCGGCGCAGGTGGGTGATGCCGCCGGCGTGGACGACGGTAGTGCGGATGTAGTCGATCAGCTGGTTCTGGATCAGGTCTTTGCAATCCCAGATGCTGCTCATGATTTCACCGACGGCCAGCGGTGTGGTGGTGTGCTGGCGGATCAGTCTGAAGGCCTCCTGGTTCTCTGCCGGCGTGGCGTCTTCCATCCAGAACAGCTTGAACGGTTCCAGCGCCTTGCCCAACTGCGCCGCTTCAATCGGTTTGAGGCGGTGATGGCAATCGTGCAGCAGGTGATGATCGCTGCCATATTTGACGCGCACCTTTTCGAACAGGTCGGGTGTGTGGCGCAGGTACAGCGGCGTGTCCCAGATTTCTTCGTCGGGCAGGCCCTTGTCGGCCGGTTCGTAATACATGTTGCCTTTGCCGACGCCGTAGGCCTTGTCCAGGCCCGGCACGCCGGACTGCACGCGGATTGCCTTGTAACCCATGTCGATATAGTGACCGACTGCATCCAGCGCTTCGGCATGGTCGCGGCCGTTGGCGTGGCCGTAGACCATCACGCCTTCGCGGCTCTTGCCACCCAGAAGCTGATACACCGGCAGATTGGCTGCCTTGCCCTTGATATCCCACAGCGCCATGTCGACGGCGGCGATGGCCGTCATGGTGACCGGGCCGCGGCGCCAGTAGCCGCCGCGATAGAGGTATTGCCAGGTATCTTCGATGCGCGAGGCGTCGCGGCCGATCAGGCAAGGAATGATGTGATCTTCCAGATAGGATTTGACGGCAAGTTCGCGTCCGTTCAGGGTGGCGTCACCGATACCGTAGATACCCTGGTCGGTCTCTATCTTGAGGGTGACGAAGTTGCGGCCTGGACAGGTCACGATGACCTTGGCGCTGAGAATCTTCATGGATGCGATTTCCTTGTCTCGATGCCGGCGACTCCGGTTTTGGCTGTTTTTGGCCATTTTCGGGTGGCGGCTGTTCTGGTGAAAAATAAATTTGGTCTAACCAATATTGATTATGGCATTCCAGTTTGCATGGCGCAATAGGCGATTATCGCGCAGCCTTTTGTTTTTAAGCCACAATGTGGTCTACATGTTGATTGACATGGTTAGACCAAAATGAGAATATCGCTGAAATTGGTAAGCCGCTGTTTGCTTTGAACGCTGCTTTTCTATACAGTGGATAGACCAATTTAAAGCTAAAAAAGAGGGTTTTATGGCAGATCGTCAGATTCGATCATCAGCCTCAGCTGTGGATACAGCACCAACCAATGCAGTAAGCAAGGCAGCAAAAGTAAGTAGAAAAGCAGTGCGTTCAGATTTGTTGGAACCAGCGTCAGCACCGGAGCGGTCGTATCAGCGTCTGGCTGAGCAGATTGCCGACCTGATCCTGCAGGGCGAATTCAAGGCCGGCGAGCGTCTGCCTTCGGAGCGCAGCCTGGCGGACCGGTTTGAGATCAGCCGCACCTCGGTGCGCGAAGCGATCATCGCGCTGGAAGTGCAAGGGCTGGTGGAAGTACGCGGCGGCTCCGGGATTTATGTCTGCGACGCGGCAACCAAGCCGGGCGGATTTATTCCTGGCGGTGGAGCCGGGGCGTTCGAGTTGTTGCGGGCGCGATGGGTGATTGAGGCGGAGGTGGGGGCATTGGCGGCACAGAATCGCACCGACGCCGACATCGACAAAATCTATACGCAGCTGGCGGCGATGGGACGCAATTTTAACGACAAGCTGGCCAACGAAGCGGATGACCGGTTGTTTCACATCCGTATCGCCGAAGCCAGCGGCAACAGCGTGATGGCGCAAGTCGTCACGGCATTGTGGGATCAGTTGCGCGGCGTGTTGTGGAAGAAGCTGGAAGAGCATTTTCACACGCCGCAGTTGCGCGAAGCCTCGCTGGAAGAGCATCAGAAAGTTTTCGATGCGCTGGTGGCGCGGGACCCGGTCGCTGCACGCGATGCGATGCGTGAGCATCTTGAGCGCGTGATGAATGAATTCAAGAAAGCATGGCGTTAGGATTTTCTGTCACGTCATGCTGACAATGAACGTCCCACAGAGGGCGTCACACATGACGGAGACGGCAATGAAAACAACCAGCACTCGCACAAACCTGTGCACCCCGGCGTACACCTCAGTGTGCGCTTTCCCGCCCTTCACATAGGACGCGGCCTGAACTGATCGGCGCCGCGGCAGCGGCGTTCTCCCGATAACACCACATGGCATGCAGCCGCCCGCTTCGTTGCGCCGCGCTGCGGCGGGGGGAGTTGTTGCGTCTTTGTTTTGCGCGTTTCGCAGATGTCAGTTGTCACACAAGGTTTTGAATCCGGCATTGCCCTGCAGGACCGGAATCAATTTAGGGCGGAGTCATACCGCGAACATCCGAGTAGAAAAAAGAGGAGAAGAAATGAAACTACGACGCAGTTGGGTAATGGGAGGACTGGCAATTGTCGCAGCAGGCGCATCGGTACAAGCATCTGCACAGAGCAGTGTGACGATCTACGGCGCACTCGATAATGCTCTGGTCTATACCAACAATCAGGGTGGCCTGCACAATCTGTATTTGCGTACCGGCAACCTGGCAGCCAGCAAGATCGGCTTCAAGGGCGCAGAAGATCTCGGCGGCGGATCGCAAGCGATCTTCACGCTGGAAAACGGCTTCGACATCAACACCGGTGCAATGAGCTCCGCCAATACGCTGTTCAATCGCCAGTCCTTCGTCGGCCTGACTAACAGCAGCTACGGCACGATCACCACCGGACGCCAGTACACGCCGTACTTCCTGTATGTCGGTGCGATAGGGCCGACCAGCGTGCTGACCGGCGCTACCGGCGCCCACCCTGGTGACGTCGATGGTCTCGACACCACGGTGCGCATCAGCAATTCGGTGACTTACTCATCGCCGGTATTTGGTGGTGCACAAGTCAGCGCTTTGTATGGATTTGGCGAAACCGCAGGTAGCGTTTCGACAGGAAACACCTATAGTTTGGCGTTCAAGTATGACGTCAGCGCATGGAATTTTGCGCTGGGTTATCAACGCTTGAAGAATGGTTCGGGACCCGCCAATGCCTGGAATTCGACAGCCTCCGGCAGCTTCTCCACCTCTGCAATCAACAATGGCTACGTCTCGTCGGATAACGTCCAGATGCTGGCCGGTGCGATGCGTTACAACGTCGACAAGTGGATGTTTGGCGCAAATTACGCCAACGCGCAATATAAGCCGGGCGCAGGCTCGTTGTTTACGCAAAAAGCCACGTTTCAGACGCTGGGGTTGATCACGACGTATCAGGCAACACCGCAAGTCATGCTGGCCGGTGGTTATAGCTATACCTTTGAGAAAGCTGCTAACGGCGTCAACGATCCGGCGAAATATCATCAGATCGCACTGGAGCAAACCTATTCCTTCTCCAAGCGTTCGGCGATTTACTTCCTGGAAGCGTATCAACTGGCGCGCGGCAAGACCTTGGGAAAAACGGCCGGCAGCATTGTTGATGCGGTAGCGGTAGTGGGCGATTCGCAAAACAGTTCGCCGTCTTCAGGTCGCAATCAGACTGTGTTGATGGTTGGGTTCCGTCACTTGTTCTAACTATGCACTACGTGTAAGACGCAAGACAACATCCCCTGAAGCATCTTGAGGTTAACATCCGGTCGGAACATCTTTCGACCGGATGTTTTTTTATGCAGCGTTGCCGAGCCTGCGCCAATCGCTGACGCGCGTCCGCAATTCACGCCGGATCACCTTGCCGGTGGTTGTCATCGGCAATTCATCGACGAAGAAAATCTCCCTCGGATATTCATGCGCAGCGAGGCGCACTTTGACGTGTTCCTGAATTTCGCGCTTGAGCTGGTCGTCGCCGACGACGCCCTCTTTGAGTACGATGACGGCAACCACGATCTCAGTGCGCTGCGCATCGGGCGAACCGATCACGGCGACCATTTTCACGGCGGGGTGCTGGAGGATATTGTCTTCGATCTCGCCGGGGCCGATGCGGTATCCGGCTGATGTGATGACATCGTCATCGCGTCCGACGAAGCGGATGTAGCCTTCTTCGTCCATGCAGCCGGTGTCGCCGGTGAGCAGCCAGTCGCCGACGAACTTGTCTTGTGTGGCTTGGGGATTATTCCAGTACTGTAAAAACATCACCGGGTCGGGACGCTGCACGGCGATGTTGCCGTCGCTGCCGGGCGGCAGCACCTGACCCTGCGCGTCGACAATGGCGAGCGTATGTCCGATGGCTGCGCGGCCGATGGCGCCGGGTTTGCAATCCATGATGGCGGCGCAGGACGATACCGTCATG
>Ga0105240_10009080_pt1 | contig 14111 bp, 11 predicted proteins | sample KBSC54metaG_FD_80426 | JGI IMG/M metagenome (GOLD analysis project Ga0105240, IMG submission 80426) | Corn rhizosphere microbial communities from Kellogg Biological Station, Michigan, USA - KBS C5-4 metaG | ecosystem: Host-associated > Plants > Roots > Rhizosphere > Soil | place: Michigan, USA... | reverse complement strand
TCGCGTCGCGATCGTGACGGGCGGGAACTCGCGGATCGGCGCTGCGATCGCCGCCGCGCTCGCTGCGGACGGCGCCTCGGTCGTCGTCGCCGCGCGGGACGCGGAGCGCGGGGAAGTCGTGGCACACGACATCGGTGGCACGTTCGTCGCGACCGACATCGGCGACGACGCTTCGATTCTCGAATGTGTCGAGCGGTTCCCGCGCATCGACATCCTCGTCAACAACGCCATCGTCTACGACGACTCGGGGCTCGAGTCGACGCGCGAGCAGTGGCTCTCCGCGCTGAACGTCAACGTCGTCGGGGCCGCGGTCTTCGTGCGCGAGGCGGCGAAGCGGATGCCGTCCGGCTCGTCCATCGTCAACATGGGCAGCATCGGCGGGAAGTTCGGCGCCGCAGGCCGCGCGATCTACCCCGCGTCGAAGGCGGCGCTCATGCAACTGACGAAGAACCAGGCCGCCGAGCTCGCGCCGCGCGGAATTCGGGTCAATTCCGTCTCGCCGGGCTGGACGTGGTCGGATCCGCTCGAGCGGATGACCGACGGCCGCCGCGACGTGGCGGATCGCGCGGCGGCGACCACGCAGCCGCTCGGCCGCGCAGGCGATCCCGATGAGGTCGCCGCAGTCGTCGCGTTCCTCTGCTCACCGGCCGCGTCGTTCGTCACCGGCGCCGACATCGCGGTCGACGGCGGCTTCTCGATGCTCGGGCCGGACCAGGGCCGCGGCCCGCGCTACTGGATCGAACACGCGGGCTAGCGCTCCGTGCTTACGCGAGCTCGAGCCGTTCGTATGCGAGCGTGACCTCCTCGATTGCGACGTCGCTGCACTTCGCATCGAACGGGCCGCTCACGTAGCGGACGGGCCGCGCACGAAGAAGCTTCCACTCCTGCACGACCGAGCTTCGATCCTCGCTCTGCAGCTGCACGGTGACGGTGCGAAGGGCCTGCTGGTCGCCGTTGCGCACGGCGTCGAGCCATTGGTAGAGATCGAGCGTGCCGATGATGCCGCGCTTGAGCGTGACATCGGGATAGTGCGTCAGCCCGGTCAGCTTGCGCACCGCGTTCGTCTTGTCGTTGCCGTTCCGGTACGAGATGACGTCGACCGTCATGCCGATCTCGCTGCACTCCTCGAATCCCGCCTGGGGACCGTCAGAGCCGCTCCCGAGGTCGACGAGGAAGTTGAAGCGTGCGTACGGCAGATCGCGCTGGACGCTCATCGGCGCTCCTTTTTCGGGATGGTGTCCGGCGCCGCGAGCCAGACGAGGTCGTCGTACGTGAGCTCCAGCTCCTCCATCGCGACGGCGACGCCGCCCGCGTCGAAGCTCGGGCCCGACCAGCGAAGCGGCCTCGCGCCGAGCAGGCGCCAGGAATTGACGACCGCTCCGCCGGCGGCGTCCAGCATCTCGATCGTGACGTCGCGGCGGTCGTCTTCGCCGCCCGCCACGCGCCGCCGCCACTCGTAGAGCTCGGTCGCCTGCGTCAATGCCCGGCGCAGCACCACGACGTCCGGCGCATCGGTCTCGGAGGTCAGGCGGCTCACCTCGGACACGCCGATCTCGTCTCGCCCGATGAGCACGCGGAAGTGGCTCGTCCCAAGAAGCGGCTCCGGACCGGCCATCCCCGTCGACGCTACCGCGTCGGCGCCCGGCTGCCAAACGCCCGGCCCCGGCCGAGTCGCGCGCGAATTCCACCGACGAGAGATTGGTACTCTCGCAGCGCACGTGCTCCGCCTGACGTTGAGCCTGATCGCCGCCGCGTTACCGTTGCACACGGTCGCGCGCGTTCCGCTGCCCGGTCCGTCGGTGCGCTTCGACTACACGAGCATCGACCCGGCGGCGAACCGGCTCTACATCGCGCACATGGACGCGAGCCAACTGCTCGTCTTCGATCTCGCCAAGCGTCGCGTCATTCGCTCGATCCCAGCGCCGGGCGTGCACGGGGTGATCGCCGTGCCACAGCTGCACCGCGTCTACGCGTCGGCGACGAATGCGCGGCAGGTGTACACGATCGACGCGCGCAGCGGACGCGTTCTCAACCGCGCGCCGGCCGGCGAGTATCCGGACGGCCTCGCGTACGACGCCGCCCAGCAGCACGTCTTCATCTCGGACGAGAGCGGCGGCGTCGAAACCGTCATCGACAAAGCAGGAAACCGGATCGCGACGATCGCGCTCGGAGGCGAAGCCGGCAACGTCCAGTACGACGCAGCGTCGCGTCACGTTCTCGCCGACGTGCAGACGCGGAACGACATCGCCGTCATCGATCCCCGCACCGACAGGATCGTCCGCCGCATCGCCGTACCGGGTTGCGACAACGACCACGGACTGCTCGTCGACTCGGCGCGCCGCATCGCTTTCGTCGCGTGCGACGGCAACGCGCGCCTGCTGACGCTCGACCTGCGCACGCTGAAGTTCACCGGCAATCAAAGCGTCGGCCCGAGCCCCGACGTGCTCTCGCTCGACACCTCGCTGCATCGGCTCTACGTCTCGGCCGAGAGCGGCGTCGTCGCCGTCTTCGCGGAGACCGCGCACGGCGCGCGCAAGCTCGGCCAGGCGATGCTCGCGACGGAGGCGCACACGGTCGCCGCAGACCCGCGCACGCACCTCGTGTACTTCCCGCTGCAGAGTGGGAGCACGGGCGCCCCGCAGCTGCTGATCATGCGGCCGAGCCGGTAACGGTGCCGACCTGGGGCGCGGTCGCCTGGGGCGTCGTCGCGTCCGGCGTGCTCGCCGTCGTCCTCTTCTTTCTCGTCCTGCGCGTGCGTGCGCGCGGCACGCTCGCTGCGGCGGCGGTCGCCGCCATGCTCGGGCCGCTCCTCTGGGACCTGATCCTCCGCCACACGGGCGGCGACTTCTTCGTCGACGCCCCGGGGGTCGTCTTCCCGGTCAGCTTCGAGGATCTCGGGTCGGGGGTGTTCGCCACGGCGATCGCGGCGCTGCTCCTCGGGCTCGGGCCGCTCCGTGCCGCCACCGGCGCTCGTACCGCGTGGGCATCCTTGCTCTGTGGGCTCGCGGCGCTGGTCGTGGACATCTATCTCTATTGAGGTCCTCGCGGTCCTCGCGGCCGCACTCGTGCTCCCGGCGACCGCCGGCGCGCACGCGTTCCTGAAGGAGTCGCAGCCGGCGTCCGGCTCCACCGTCGGCCCGTCGCTGCGCGCGGTGCGGCTGGTCTTCGACGAGGGCGTGAAGCCCGCCCCGGGGATCAAGGTGCTGCGCGGCGGCGGACAGTCGGTCGTTGCCGGCCCACCGTTCCAGCCGGCCGGGAAGCCGAACGAGATCGACATCCCGCTGCAGGCGAATCTCGGTTCGGGCCCGTACGCCGTCATCTGGTCGGAGGTCGACCGCGACGACGGCCACCTCATCTCCGGTGCGTACGTCTTCACGATCGGCAAAGGCCCGCCGATCCCCTCCGGCGCCGGGCAGACGGGTGGAAGCGGAACGCGGCTCTCGGCCGTGGTCAGTCGTTGGCTGCTCCTCGTCGGCCTGCTCGCCGCCGCCGGGAGCGTCGGCTTCGTGCTGCTCGTCCGGCCGGGCATTCCGCGCCGGGGGCTCGCGCTCACGCTCGCCGGTGCGCTCGCCCTCGCGACGCTCGGCGCCGTGCTGAACGTCGTGCTCGTCTCCGGGTCCGTGCATACGAGCTTCGGCCACCGGACGTTGATCGGCGCCGGGGTCGCCGCGGCCGGCGGCGCGCTGGCGCTCGCATCGCTGCGGCTGCCGCGGTTGCTCGTGCCCGCCGGAGCGATTGCAGTCGTTCTCATCGCCCTGCCGACGGCGACCGGTCACGCGAGCGCGCCGGACGTCACGCGTGCGTTGAGCATCCCCGCCGACCTCCTGCACCTCGCAGCGGTCGCGCTCTGGATCGGCGGCGTGCTCCAACTCGCAGTCGTCGCACCGCGGGAGCTGCGCCCGCAGCTCGTGCGACGCTTCTCACCGTTCGCGATCGGCGCAGTCGCGCTGCTCGGCGCGACCGGGATCGTGCGCGCGTTCAACGAGCTCTCGGCAGTGCACCAGCTCTGGACGACGAGCTACGGCCAGTCGCTGCTCGTGAAGACCGGGGTTCTCGCGGGACTGCTCGTCCTCGGCCGGCTCAGCCGTGCGCACGTGCGTGGGACCGTCGCCGTCGAGCTGGCGCTGTTCGCGGTCGTGATCGGCGCCGTCGCCGTGCTCACGAACGTTCGGCCGGGGAAGGACTACGCGTCCGCGGCCGCGCCTGTGCAGTCGGGACCGGCGACCGTCGAGTATGCGGGAGAGGACGACGATCTCGCGGTCGGGCTCTCGGTCACGCCGAAGACGAACGGGGTCGAGCTGCGCGCGACCATCCTCGGGTTCAAGGGGCCCGTCGCCGGGCTCGACGTACGCGTGGGCGTCGAGAATCGGCAGGCGCCGGCGAGCTCGTGCGGCGCCGGCTGCTACAGCGCGACCGTCCCGCACGTCGGCAGGCCGCGCGACGTCTCGGTGCGCGTCGCGGGCCGGGGCCGGCCGCCGGCGACGCTCCGCTTCGCGGGACCGACGCAGTGGCCGGCGCCGCCGGCGCTCGGGATCGTCCGCCGCGCAGAACAGGCGATCGACGGCCTGCAGACGCTCGTCGTCCACTCGCGGCTCGGGTCGGACAACGAGCACGTGGTGACGACCGTCTACAAGATGGCCGCGCCCGACCGGCTCTCGTACAGAAACGGCGACGGCTCGGGCTCGGTGATCATCGGCCACACCCGTTGGGACACGAGCAACGGCAAGGATTGGGTCAAGTCGCCTCAGGACCCCGCTCTGCAGCAGCCGGCGCCGTTCTGGCCGCCCGCGATCACGAACCCGCGCGTGCTGCGGACCGACCGCGTCGACGGCCGGCCGGTATGGGTCGTGTCGTTCCTGGATGCCGCGACGCCGGCGTGGTTCACGGCGTGGATCGACCGCACGACGTACCGCACGCTACGCCTCGACATGGTCGCAACCGCGCATTTCATGCACGACCGCGACGGTCCGTTCGATGCGCCGCTCAGCGTCGAGCCGCCGAAGTAACGAGGCGGCCCGACGCAGAGCGCTGCGCGAACTACTTGACGGTGACGGTGCCCTTCATGCCGAGCGTGGCATGGCCCGCGACCGTGCAGACATACGGGAACTTGCCCTTCTTGAGCGTGACGGTGAGCTTCGCGCTCTTGCCCGGCTTCAGGAGCGGCGTCTTCTTGCCGGCGATCTTGAAGTCGTGCGGGATCTTGCCCTTGTTCACGACGGTGAACGTGACGGCGCCGGGCGCCGAGACGGTCGACGTGGACAGCTTGAACTTGAATTCGGAAGCGGTCACGGTGATCTTCTTCGCGGCCGCGTGCGACCGCGCGGCGAGCGCAGGAGTCGCGACCATGACGAGCGCGGCGACCGATGCGGCCAGAGCCGCGATCCGCATGGAGAAACGCATTTCAGAGATTCCTTCCCTCGAACGACGCTTTCACATCCACAGTATCCGAGGTCGCGCCAAACTGTGACCGATGCGCCGTGCCCTCGCCGTGCTCGTCGTCGTGGCCGCCGGGGTCGTCGCGGTGCTCGTGACGCACGGCTCGAAGACGCGGTCGTGGCCCGTCGCGAACGGCGATCTCTCGAGCCGCCGAGCAGCGGACGCGACGATCGGCTCGAGCCTGCGGGTCGCCTGGCGCTTCCGCCTGCCGAAGGCGGCCACGACGTTCGGCGCGATCACGGCCAACCCGGTCATCTCCGGCAACACCGTCTACGTCCAGGATTCGGCCTCGAGCGTCTACGCGCTCGACGCGCACACCGGGGCGCTGCGCTGGCGACACCGCGAGGCGGCGCCGAACGACGGTCCCAACGGCGTCACGGTCGCCGGCGACCGCGTGTACGGCGCCACCGACACGACCGCGTTCGCGCTCGACGTGTCGACGGGGAAGACGCTGTGGTCGCGCCGCCTCGTCAACCGCTTCGAGCAGTTCATCGGCATCTCGCCGGTCGTCGACCGCGGCCGCGTGTACCTCAGCACGCAGGGCTTCCCGCCCGGCGGCAGAGGCGCGCTGTACGCCCTCTCCGCCGAGAGCGGCAAGGTCGTCTGGCGCTTCGGGACGATCGCCGCGCCGTGGCCCCACCCGGACGCCGGCGGCGGCGGCGCGTGGTACCCGGCCAGCGTCGACGAGCACGGAGACGTGTACGTCGGCATCTCGAACCCCGGTCCGTGGGGCGGTTCCACGCGGTACCCGAACGGCGCCGTGTTCGGCGGCCGCGCGCTGTACACCGATTCGCTCCTCGTCCTCGCGGGCGCCACGGGCAGGCTCCTCTGGTACGACCAGGTCACGCGCCACGATGTGCGCGACTACGACTTCGAGGACTCCCCGATCCTCGCCGGGAACGCTGTGTTCGGCGCGGGCAAAGCGGGACGCGTCGTGGCGTGGAACCGCGAGACGCATCGCCGCGTGTGGTCGCACTCGGTCGGCACGCACCTGCACGACCTCGGACCGCTGCCGCGACGGACGACGACGGTGTGTCCCGGCCATCTCGGCGGCGTGCTGACGCCGATGGCGTACGCGCAGCACCGACTGTTCGTCCCGGTCGTCGAGCTGTGTTCGCGCGAGAGCGCGATCACGACGCCGAACGCCTTCGCGCGCGATCCCGTGCAGGGAAGGGGAGCGCTGTACGCACTCGACTCGGCGACCGGCAAGACCGTCTGGCGAAGGCAGCTCGCTTCGGCGCCGTTCGGCTGTGCGACGGCGATGCGCGACGCCGTCGTCGTCCCGACGTACGACGGGCGCCTCTCCGTCTTCTCCGCGTCGACCGGGCGCACGCTCGTGAGCACGAGGCTGCGGGACGGGATCAATGCGTGCCCCGCGGTCGGCGCAGGACTGCTCGTTGTCGCCGCCGGCGCGCCGTATTCGGGGATTGCAAATCCGGTCGCGGAGGTCGTCGCGTACGGCATTCGTGGCTAGCATGAGGCGTCCAATGGGCCGTTCGATCTCGTTCGTCGCGGCAGTTGCAACGGCCGCCGTCGCCGTCGCAGCCTCGTCCGCCGCGGCCGCCGGCGCCCCGGGACTGATCGTCTTTTCGGCGAGCGAGTCGGGCAAGTTCACGTCGCAGCTCTATTCGGTCCAGCCGTCCGGCGACGGCCTCAAGCAGCTGACCACCGGCGCCGTCAACGCGCTCGATCCGGCCTTCTCGCCGTCGGGCTCGCGGCTCGCCTTCGTCCGCTTCGGCTACGGCCTCTACACGATGAGCCCGGACGGAACCGGCATCAAGCGCCTGACGACGAACGGCCGCGACTCGTATCCGGCGTGGTCGCCGGACGGAAGGTTCATCGCATTCGTGCGCCCCTTCAAGACGAAGTGGCGCGTGTGGATCATGCCCGCGTCGGGTGGGAAGCAGCGCGTTCTCGCGCAGTCTCCGCCCGCCGGCCGGCCGTCGTGGACGTCGAAGGGCCTCCTGATCCCGACCGGCGGCGACCTCATCCGCGTCGACACCGCCCTGGGACGCGTCCAGAAGTACTACGGCGCCAACATCGATGCGATCTGGGGGCTGAACAGCGTCACCGTCTCGCCGGCCGTCTCGAATCTGACGTACGTCGGCGCCCGCGAGCCCGTTCCGGGGGACATGGACTGCGGCGACGGCCCATGCCAGCGCTTCGGCCTGTATCTCGAGAGCCTGACCGCGAAGAAGAAGACGCCGCACATGATCCTCAAGGACGCGGGCGCGGCAGGTTTCTCACCGAACGGCAGCCAGATCGTCTTCTCCGCCGGCGGTGGGCTCGTCGTCCGGTCGCTGGCGACGGGCGCGCTGCGCTCGATCGAGACGCCAAATCTCACGCCGACGACCGGCGCGCCGCCCACCTGGCGCTAGCGATCGGCCGCTAGTTGATTCTGAAGGCGCCGTGCGCGGTGACGGTCGTGCCCGAGCGGAGCGAGAATTTCATCACGCCGCGGTAGTCGAGGAACATCACCTTGGTGTACTGCCCGTTCGGGCGAAGCACCTGCTTGAACCCCTGCCCCTTGCCCGCGCCGCGCGCGACGTCGCCGATCACGAACGTGTGCGTCTTCTTGCCACGGTTCGTGAGGATGAACGTGCACGTGCTCCCGCGCACCGCATGACCCGGGGTCACGGCGATCCCATGGTCGGTGATGGTCACCTTGACGGTGAAGATCGCCGGCGCGTTCGTCGTGCTGCCGGCGGGCCCCGACACCGCGAGCGCGGCGAGGCCGGCGCAGGCGGGAACGAGGAGCTTCTTCACGCGCGTCAGAGTACCAGCGACTACGTCCTAGGTGGACTATCGGTTCACTTGCGGAACGTCCGTTTTACATGCGATAGTTGAGCGGCCGGCAGTGGGCAAGCCCCCGGGGCTGTCGGGGTTGGGAACGTCGGGGTCAAGGTCACGTTTAGGAGGGTTGGATGCACCGTTTTCGCGCAGGCCTGCTCGGCGTTCTTATCGCCGGCGGGATTCTGGCGGCCGTGGTTTCGACCTCTGGTGCGAGCACCAGGGCGATCACGCCGTCGGGCGCCTGGACTGACGCTCAGCTGAGCGCTCCGTCGGGCGACAACTGGCTCGAGTATTACGGCGATCTTTCGGGTGATCGCTACTCGACGCTGAATCAGATCAATACATCGAACGCCGCGTCCTTGAAAGAGGTCTGGCACATGAGTCTCGGAAGCTGCACGGCGGACATCATCGCCGGCAAGCCCGTGGTGCCCGGCGCCCCCAATGGCGCGAAGGACAACCCGACGAACTGCGGCTCGATGGAATCGAATCCCGTCGCAATCGACGGCGTGCTCTACACGACGAACGCGCCGCTCGGGCAGACGTACGCGATCGACGCCTCGAACGGCAACATCATCTGGACCTACACCCCGTCGTATGCCGGTGAGACGTTGCCGAACGGCACGCCGTTCACCCCGGCGACCGGCGGCCGCCGCGCAGGCGTTGCCGTCGGCGAGGGCAAGGTCTTCGTCGGCCTTCCCGACGGTCGGGTCGTCGCGCTCGACCAGACGAACGGGAACCTCCTCTGGGAGAACTCGGTCGGCTCGTACAAGGTCAACGCGAAGATCTCCGCCGCCCCGATCTACGTCAGGGGCCTGGTCATCGTCGGTGACGGTTCCGGTGACGGCGGCGGCGCAAGCCCGTCGCTGCAGGCGTTCCGCGCCGCCAACGGCGGCCGCGTCTGGAGCTGGAGCCCGATCCCCTCGCCGGGCCAGCCCGGCTTCAACACGTGGGGCCCGGGCAACTGCGCCAACGCGAACGGCAGCGTCAACTACGGCGGCGGCTCCTTCTGGCAGGCGCCGCTCATCGACACGAAGGCCAACCTCGCCATCGTCGGCACCGGCAACCCGGAGCCGTGGAACACGCGCTGCCCGGGCTCGGATCTCTACACCGACTCGATCGTCGGCCTGAACCTCCAGACCGGCGCGATGAAGTGGTACTTCCAGACGGCGCACCACGACCTCTGGGACTCCGACCTGCCGAACAACGGCACGATGTTCACGGGCACGTTCACGATCAAGGGCAAGAAGGTCACGCGCCCGGCCGTCTCGTACGTGAACAAGTACGGCATGACGTTCGTCCTCGACCGGATCACGGGCAAGCCGCTGCTCCCGGTGAAGGAGACGAAAGTCCCGACCAGCAAGGCGCCCGGTGTGAACTCATGGCCGACGCAGCCGATTCCGGCCGCGAAGAACGTGCTGTTCAACCCGGTCAACAAGGCCAACATCCCGTGCACGACGCCGGACGCGGTCACCTCGACCGGCGCCCAGTTCGCAACGTCGACCGCACCGGACGGCAAGCCGTACAAGATCGGCTGCGCGTACGACCCGTACGACACGAATCAGTACGTCGTGACGCCGTTCGAGATGATGGACTGGCCGGCGAGCTCGTACGACCCGCTCACGCACTCGATGGTCACGTGCGGTGTCACGGGTCGCGCGACCGGCTTCGAGCAGATCCCCGCGGCGTCGCAGGTTCCGACGCTGTTCGGTGGTCTCGGCGCTGCCCGCCTGGGCGTGTCGGACGGCTCGACGCCGATCAGCAACACGGGCAACTTCACGGCCCTGAACGTCCAGACCGGCCAGTACACGTGGCATCAGCACTGGCCCGCGATCTGCTACTCCGGCTCGGCCAACACGGCCGGCGGCGTGACGTTCGTCGGGCACTTCGGCACCGGTGACGGGTCGAAGGGTGACGGATACCTCGAGGCGGTCGACTCCAAGACGGGCAAGTCCCTCTGGACGTCGCCGACCTTCCCGTATCCGGCCGCGGCGGCCCCGATCGTCTACTCCGTGAACGGCAAGGAGTACGTGACGATCGAGGTTGGTGGCGCCGGCCACAACGACGTGACCCGCCCGGCCGGGCTTCTGAGCCCGCTCCGCGTCCGTGGCGATTACGTCTACACGTTCGCGCTCCCCTAGCCGGTCGGTTCACTGGCACAATGAGGTGGTGGTCGCCGGCAACGGCGACCACCACCGGGGGTCTGGCAAGGATGGGGGCGCTTCCCCCATGGGCCTTGCGTTTCAACGGAAAGGAAGCTGAATGCGTCGCCACATCAATACGACAGTTGCGCTGCTTGCGCTTGCGGGGGCCGCGATCTTCGCGGGTGTCTTCCTGCAGGCGTCCAGCGCGAAGTCGGCGACTCACACCGCGACGGTGAAGGTCAATGTCACCGCGAAGGAGTGGTCGTTCACACTGTCGAAGCGGACCGTGCCGGTCGGCTCGACGGTTGCGTTCAAAGTGACGAACAAGGGCAAGATCGGCCACAACTTCGTGATCGCCGGGAAGAAGACGAAGCTCCTCGCCCCGGGCAAGAGCCAGACGATCACCGTGAAGTTCGCCAAGAAGGGCAAGTTCAAGTACCTGTGCTCCGTCACCGGACACGCGCGACTCGGCATGGTCGGCACGTTCGGCGTCGGTGTGAAGCCCCCGGCTGGTGGCGGCGGCGGCACCACGACGACGACGACCGCGCAGGGCACGACCACGACGGCCAACGTCGGGAACGCCAACACGACGGTGCAGGTCACGATGGTCGACTACGGGTTCCAGCTCTCGCAGGCGACGATCCCGTCCGGCCACGTGACGTTCGTGATCAAGAACACGGGCAGTGACGTGCACAACTTCGACATCAACGGTGTCAAGAGCGGCACGATCCTGTCGCCGGGCCAGAGCGAGACCTGGACGGTCGCGCTCCCGGCAGGGCAATACCTCTACACGTGCGACGTCCCGTTCCATGTCGACAAGGGCATGACGGGCACGTTCCAGGTCACGTCGTAGTCCCGCGAACGCGCCGGGGGAAGGCCCGACGGCCTTCCCCCGGCGCTCGCGTTTCTCTTCAGGACGACGCGCGGTGCGCTACCGGTGAACCTTGAGCGTCGCGAGCCCGGTGGGAACGGAGTCCCCGAGCTGTGCGGGCCACGACGCGAGATCGACCCGGCCGCCGGGGGCGGCGGCGAAGCGCGAAAACGACTGGCGCTGGTTCTCCCAGAACGTCAGCGTCTTCCCACGCACCGAGCCGGGCAGCGTCATCGAGAAGGCGCCGTCGGCGCTCGGCCATGTCTCCGAGATCGGCTTGATCACCTTGCCGCCGGCGGTGACGCCGACCACGAGGCCGCTGTAGACGGCGCCGGTGAACGAGCTCGGCTGCTGCACCGTGTAGCTCGTGCCGTTACCGAGCTGGATGTTCATCCGCGCGCTCTTGAGCCGGGCGAAGCTGGCGTTCTGCCCGACGTTGCCTCCGTAGGCCGTGCTGCCGAGCGCGACGCCGACTGCGAGCGACACCGGATCTGCCGACGTCTCGTCCGACGCGGCGAAGAACGAGGTGTAGTGGCCGTTCGCGTCGCTCGCGGAGGAGTGCGTCCAGAAGTCGCGGTCCTGGGTGCGCGTGATCACGACCGCGCCCTGTACCGGCTTGCCCGCTGCATCGGTGATCGTGCCCGACAGCTGATACGTCAGGAGACGGACGCGCGGCGGGACTGCACCATGGGTGCCGGCCGCACGACCGGTGATCACGACATGGCCGCCGGAGATCCGCGCCCGCAGGCCGGTGACGGCGTAACCGACGGTGATTCCGCCGTGGGCGCCGAGGAGCGCACGCTTCTGACCGGCCGACAGCGCCTTGCCGCCGATCGTGGCGCCGCTCAGTGACGCAATGCGTGCGATGCGCCGCGCGGGCGTCGTCGCGTCCGTGTCGAACTGGAAGCTGCCGTCCTTCGCGGTGCCGCGCGGGACGAGATACCCGTCGACCCTCACGTGCGCCCCGGCGACCGGATGGCCGTTCCAGAGCACGCGGCCCTTGACGGTCGCGACGTTCGAGGAGTTCGCATCCCAGGGCCGCACGGTGACCGCGCTCTGCCCGACGATCCTGCCCGTTCCGCTCGCGGCAACCGCCTCGTGCCGACGCTGCCTGCTGCTGCGGACGGGTGTCTCGGCGCTCTGCAGGGTGCGCGTGACGAGCGGGTGCGGGGATTGCGTCTGCGATGCGCCGAGTGCGAAGACCTCGAGCTGTGCCGCTGTCCCGCCGTTCGACGACGTCGGCGTGCCGCCGACGGTGATCGCGACGTACTCCTTGCCGTCGACGGAGTAGATCGACGGACCGGCGGCGATCTGGTGGCCGGTCTGGAACGTCCAGAGCACCTTGCCGGTCTTCAGGTTGAACGCGCGCAGGACGCCGTCGCCGCCGCCGGCGAAGCCGAGGCCGCTCTCGGTCGTCGTGACGCCGCCGCGCTCGGGCTCGGGCGTCGTGAACTTCCAGACCTGACGGCCCGTCGCGACGTCGATCGCGCTGATCGAGCCGTGGTCGTGCCAGCCCGGGAGCTGCGTGCCGAAGTTGCCGTTCTGGAGGCCGAGGAAGACGTCGCCGAGCGTGAACTTCCGCTTCTTCTGCGTCGGCGTCAGCACCGACTGTACGTCGACGGCGGCCGTCTCGGACGCCGCGTTGAAGATGTAGTTCGTGTTCGCGTCGTAGGCCGCCGGCGAGTAGTTGATGCCGCCGAGCGAGCTCGGGTAGACCGCGACCGATTTGCCGGGCTGGAGGCGCGGGTGCTCGACGCGGTCGATCACCTTGATCCGCTCGTAGATCGGCCGGCCGTTGGCCGCGTCGTAGGCGAACCAGTAGCCCTCCATCGTCGCGACGGAGACGATCTTCTGGCTCTTGCCGCCGATCTTCCCGTTGTAGACGAGCGGCGGCTGGGCGGTGTCGTACGACCACTCGTTGAAGCCCATCTGTTGCTGCCACCACTTCATGCGACCCGTGATCAGGTTGACGGCGACGAGCGAGTCGGCGCGCGGGTTGTTGCCGGGACGGACGGACGGGAAGTACAGCGGGGTCGCCGAACCGGTGCCGAAATAGAGCGTGTTCGTGCTCGTGTCGACCGTCGTCGGCGTCCACACGACACCGCCGCCGGCGAGCGTCGAACCGCGGCGCCACTCCGTGCCGGCGGGCGGGATCGTCCAGAACGGGTTCGGCCACGCGGGGCTGAGGTCGCTCGAGCGGAACGCCATCACGAACCCGCGCACGCCGTACTCCGAACCGGCCGCGCCGAGGATCAGGCGGTGGTTCGCGCAGATCGGCGCGCTCGTCTCGGAATAGCCCGAGTTGGCCGAGGCCCCGGGAACCGCTCTCGCGATCGGTACCTGCCGCTCGAGCTTGCCGGTCGACGCGTCGATCTGCGCGATCGTCATGTCGAGCGTGAGGATGAAGACGTGTCCGTCGCAGAGCGCGACGCCGCGGTTCGCGACGATGCCGAAGTTGTGGAAGACGCCGACGTCGCTCGGCGTCCATCGCCACTTCACCTGCCCGGTGGTCGCGTCGAGCGCCCAGACGTTGTCGTCGTTCGTCGTCACGTACAGCGTGCCGTTCGCCTCCACGGGGTACGACTGCTCGCCGCGGCGAACGCCTGGGTCGATCTTCTGGAAATCGACGGTGTAGAGACGGCCGAGCTGGTCGACGTTGCCGGGTGTGATCGAGGTGAGCGGCGAGTGCCGAAGCTCATCGGGCGTGTTGCCGAAGCCGCCCCAGCCGACGTTCGCCTGCGACGCGCCGGACCGCGCGTCGGCCGATCCGAGGAGCGTTCCGAATAGGAGAGCGACGGCAACGAGCGACAACGCCCGGGGGAGCTTGCGCGAAATCACCTGACTGCCGATTGTAAGCCTCTCTTGACCTC
>Ga0105240_10009078_pt1 | contig 14112 bp, 15 predicted proteins | sample KBSC54metaG_FD_80426 | JGI IMG/M metagenome (GOLD analysis project Ga0105240, IMG submission 80426) | Corn rhizosphere microbial communities from Kellogg Biological Station, Michigan, USA - KBS C5-4 metaG | ecosystem: Host-associated > Plants > Roots > Rhizosphere > Soil | place: Michigan, USA... | reverse complement strand
GCTTGTCGCCCGGCAGCAACGCGAGCAGCGGCCGGCCGTCGCAGACGAAGACGAGCGACTTGACGATCTCTTCGAGCTCGCAGCCGACGACGCGGGCCGCATCGCGGGCGCTCTGTGTTCCGGCGGCGAATTCCTCGAGCCGCGCATGGATCCCGCGCTCTCGGAGAACGGCTGCGACACGCTCGACGGGCTCTGGCCAGGGCACCACCGCAACCGTAGAGGGCAGTTCTTCGTTGTCCAAATCGCAGACAGTCGAAAGGGAGACGAATGGACGACCATGTCAAGCAAGCTCGGACCGAGGCCCTTTTTCGCGACGTCAACGAGCGCATCGCGGAGAGCGCCCAGCGCTTCGAGGCCGAAGCCACGCAGTTCGTCTGCGAATGCGCCGACCCGCACTGCACCCACCGGCTCGAGGTGACGCTCGACGAGTACGAACAGGTGCGGGCGGACGGAGCGACCTTCATGCTCGCACCCGGCCACGAGGACGACGACATCGAGCGCGTCCTCGAGAAGCGCGGCCGGTTCAACGTCGTCGAGAAGGTGCAGCGCACGGTGCGCGACACCGTCCGACGCCTCGACCCGCGGACGAACCCGGCCTAGGCGGATGGGCCGAGCTCGACGACGCGCGCGTCGTCGAAGCCCTCGGCCCGAATCCGCTCGACGAGCTCCGCCGGCGGCATCGAGTCGACCGTGAGGACCATCAACGCCTTCCCGCCCTCGCGCGTGCGCGAGACGGTCATGTGCGCGATGTTGACGCCGGCGTCGCCGAACAGCGTGCCGACGCGGCCGATGACCCCGGGCACGTCGTCGTAGCGGAAGAGGACGAGCAGCGGCGCGATCTCCATGTCGAGCTCGAACCCGAGCGCGCTGACCAGCCACTGGCGGTTCTCGTTGCCGATCAGCGTGCCGGCGGCGCGCAGCTTCTGCTCGCCGCGACGCACCTCGACCCGGACGAGGTTCGTGAAGTCACGCGAGGATTGCGAACGCTCTTCGCGCACCTCGATCCCGCGCTCGTGCGCGATCGACGGCGCGTTCACGTAGTTGACGGGACGGTCGGCTCGCCCTTGGAAAGCGCCGTTCAGCGCGGCGACCGTGAGCAGGCGCGTGTCGTACTCGGCGAGGCCGCCGTACGCCGTCAGCGTGATCTCGTCGGCATGCCCTTCGGCGAGCTCCATGACGAGGCGACCGAGCTTTGCCGCGAGCGAGACGTACGGACCGAGCACCTCGAGATCCTCCGCGCCGAGCACGGGGATGTTGACGGCATTCGAGACGAGGCCGCCTTCGAGCGCGGCCGCGACCTGCTCCGCGACGATCACGCCCGCACGGTCCTGCGCCTCGCCCGTGGACGCGGCGAGATGCGGTGTGGCCACGACGTTGTCGAACTGCAGGAGCGGCCCGGCGTACGGCTCTTCCGAGTAGACGTCGAGCGCGGCACCCGCGACCTTGCCGGATTCGAGGGCGGCGATCAGCGCGTCTTCGTCGAGCAGCTCGCCGCGCGCCGCATTGACGATCCGGACACCATCCTGCATCTGCGCGAACGCCTCCGTCGAGATGCTGCCGCGCGTCTCCGGCGTCAACGGCAGGTGGAGCGTGAGAAACGCCGAGGCGGCGTAGACGTCCTCGGGCGTCTCCACCCGCTCGACGCCGAGCTCGCGGAACCGCTCGGTCGCGACGAACGGGTCGTACGCGACGACGCGCATGCCGAGACCTGCGGCGCGACGCGCCACCTGCTGCCCGATGCGGCCGAAGCCGAGGACTCCGAGCGTCTTGCCGGCGAGCTCGATGCCGCCGTAGGCCTTCCGCTCCCAGCGACCTTGCTTCAGTGCGGCGTGCGCCTGCGGGATGTTGCGTGCGAGGGCGACGAGGAGGCCGATCGTGTGCTCCGCTGCAGAGACGACCGTCGACTCCGGCGCGTTCGCCACCACGATCCCGCGACGTGTCGCAGCCTCGACGTCGACGTTGTCGACGCCGACGCCCGCGCGGCCGATCACCTTGAGGTTCGTCGCGCGCTCGAGCAGGGCGGCCGTCAGCTTCGTCGCCGAGCGGACGACGATCGCGTCGTAGTCGCCGATGATCTCCTCGAGCGGCGAGTCGGTGTTCTCGTCGACGTCGAAGCGCTCGCGCAGGAGGTCGACGCCCGCCGGCGCGATCGACTCGCGGACGAGGACCCTCACTGCTATGCGACCTGCGTGTGCTCGTACGCCTCGAGCGCCGCGGTCACGGCGACGCCGCGCTCGATGTCGGCGCCGAGCTCGGCGAGCGTGAGCTCGACCGCGGCGAGCGCGGTCGTGATGTCGAAGACGTCGAAGAAGCCGATGTGGCCGAGGCGGAAGATCTTCCCCTTCCAGTCGCCCTGGCCGCTCGCGATCGTGATCCCGTGCTTGTCCCGCAGGATCTTGACGATGTCGTCCGCGTTCACGCCGTCGGGCGCGTGGACGGCGGTGACGACGGCGCTGCGGTCCTCGTCCGGCGAGAAGAGCTCGAGCCCCATCGCCTTGGCGCCGGCGCGCGCTGCGCGGCCGAGCCGCACGTGCCGGTCGAACACGTCGTCGAGCCCCTCGTCGAGCAGGAGCCCGAGAGCGACGTCGAGCGCAGCGACGAGCGAGACGGGCGGTGTGAACGCGGCGTCGAGCTTCTGCTGCGCCTTTCGCGTCCGCTCCCAGTCGAAATAGAAGCGCGGCGTATCGCCCGTTGCCGCGTATGCCGCCTCCGAGACGGCGCAGATGCCGAGGCCGGGAGGTGTCATCAGCGCTTTCTGCGACCCCGAGACGAGCACGTCGAGCCCCCAGGCATCGGTCTCGCACGGCACCGCGCCGAGCGACGAGACGGCGTCGACGACCGCCAGCGCGCCGTGCTCCTTCGCGGCGGCCGCGAGGGCCTGGACGTCGGAGACGACGCCGGTCGACGTCTCGGAATGGACGATCCACACGGCTTTCGCCTCGCGTTCGCGCAGCCGCGCGCGCACGTCGTCGGGGTCGGGCGTCTCGCCCCACGCGTACTGCAGGTGGTCGACGTCCGCGCCGTAGGCCTTGGTCAGCGACGCCCAGCGCTCACCGAAGTTCCCGGCGGAGACGACGAGATGCCGCTCGCCCCGCGTGACGAGGTTCTGGACGCCGGACTCGAACGCGCCGGTGCCCGAGGAGGCGAACATCAGCACCTCCTGCGACGTCCGGCAGACCTCGCGCAGCCGCGTCAGGCAGCTCTCGTAGACGGGGCGAAAGTCGGGACTGCGGTGGTGGACGATCGGCTTTGCGAGCGCCGCGAGCACCTGCGGCGGTACGGGCGTCGGCCCCGGCGTCAACAGGTACTGCTTGCCTCCCACTCGACCGTAGGCTAGCGGCAGGGATGGACGCACTCCTCGCTTTTGCGGCCGCATTGCTCGCTTTACGGCTGGCCGGGCTGCTGGCTCGGCGCTGGCGCGTCACCCGGCGCGTGGAGCTCGCCGCCTGGGCCTGGTCGCTCGCCGCGTACGCGGTCGCGGCGGCTGCGATCGCCTGGGGCGAGTCGGCGCAATGGGACGCCCGGGCGTTCCGCGTCTACTACGCGGCCGGCGGACTGCTGACGGTGCCGCTCCTCGGCGCCGGGTCGCTGCTGCTCGCCGGCGTGCGCCGCGCGGGCGCTACGGCGTGCGTCGTCGCCGGCGTCGGTCTCGGCGTCGCGCTGGCGATGCCGGTGCACGGCGCGTTTGCACGGCACGGCATCCCGTCGGCGCACGATCACCTCGACTGGGCGCCGCGCGTGCTCGCGATCGCATTCAACAGCGCCGGTACGGTTGCGGTCGTCGGCGTCGCGCTTCGCTCGCTGCGCCGGCGACCGGTCGGCAATGCACTGATCGTGCTCGGCGTCGCGGCGGCGGCGGTCGGCTCCGCGCTTGCCGGCCGTCTCGGCGCGGGCGGCACCGCGATCGGCATCGCGGCCGGCGTGGCGCTGCTCTACGCCGGGTTCACCCTGCCGACGGCCCGGCGACAGTCACCGTGAGCGACTGCTGCGCGACGGTGCCGTCGGCGCCGACCGCGCGGATCGTCAGCTGGTGCTGCCCCGGCGTCTCCTGCGCCGTGTCCCAGTCCAACGCGTAGGGCGCAACACTCGGCGACGAGCGCACGGCTCCGTCGACCGAGAACTCGACGTGGTCGATCTTGCCGCTCGTCTGCACGAGCCAATGCTGCACGTCCGCGACCGTCTGCCCGTCCGCGAGCGAGCTCGACACGATCTTCGGCGCGACGTCCGCGTTGTCGACGACCACGGTCACGGCGGAGCGGACGAGCCGGCCGTCGGGCGCGCGTCCGACGAGCGCGATCGTGTGCCTGCCGTCCTTCGTGCGGCGCGTGTCCCATTTGAAGAGATACGGCGTCGACGTGTCGTGGTCGATCTCGCGCCCGTCGAGGAGGAGCGCGACGCGCGCCGGCCTCCCCGTGAAGATCGCGTGGATCGGAATGACGCCGCTCACGACCTGGTTCGGCTTGAACGCGACCTGCGCGAGCGAGAAGGGCTGGTTCTTCACGCGAACGGTGAAGGTCCGCCGCGTCCACGACTTCGCTCCGTATGCGCGGAGCTCGAGCTTGTGCACGCCGTTCCGGAGCGTCGTCGTGTTCCAGAGCCGGCGCCCCCCGGCGAACTGGAACGGCGCGATGTGGTCGATCCAGCGCACCTTGCCGTCGACGAGGAACGCGACGCGCTCAACCGGGCCTCCGACCTCGATCTTCCACGGCACGCGGCCTGCCACGACCTGACCGCCATAGACCGAGCTCGAGCGCACGTCGAGGCCGACGTGATGCTCGCGCCACCACTTCTGCGGGTACGCGAAGCGACGGACGAGGTTCATGAAGTAGCCCCATTTCCAGTAGGCGCCCGGATCGGTGTGGCGGTCGATCCCGCCCCCCTGCGCCGGATCGTTCGGATCGGGGACCTGGTAGTGGCCGATGATGTGCTGACGGTCGATCGGGATCAGCGACCGGCGGGCGACGACCGCCGCGAGGCGCGCCGTCGCGCGGTATTCGGAGGTCGTGAAGCCTGACGCGTCGTCGGTGAAGCCGACGTTCTCGATGCCGATCGACTGCTCGTTCACCGCCCAGTTGCCGGAGTGCCAGGCGATGTCGTGGAGCGGCACGAGCTCCTGGACCCGGCCGGTGCGCGAGACGACGAAGTTCGCCGAGGCGTGCGCCCGGGGGTCGCGGAGCCACGAGACCGTGCCGAGGAAGCCGCCTTCGGTGACGTGGATGACGATGAAGTGGATTGCGCTGAGCGGCCGCTCCGCCTGCGTGTAGTTCGTCTGCGCCGCGAGCTCGCCCGGCTGCGGCGCCGCGGCCGCGGCGCTCGCGCACGCGAGCGCGGCGATCAGAACGAGTGTGAGTCGGCGGAGCCCCTGCATTGCACGAATCGCCCCCGGAAGCGGGCTCCGTTGTAGCGAAATCCCGGGGAAACCGCGGATGTGAGGCGATCTTCACAAACGAAGAGGTGTCACGAGCGTCTACGATCGGGACAACGCACGCATAGCCGCACCGGTCGCTGCCCAGTCTGAAGCGCGCCCGGTCCAACGACTACGCCAAGCGAAACCACTGGGGGGTGGGATCTTTGCGGCGATTCACACCGGCCTTCCTCGGCCTGTGCGTCTGCGTTCTCTGCGCAGGCGCCATCAGCACGAACGCAGCACAAACGAAGGGAACGTGGCTCCGCGAGCAGATCGCGGGCTACCAGAAGCTGACCTGGCACTGGCAGCACGTCATGGGCGTGGCGGTCACGCCCTCGACCGCGAATCGGGCCTCGGTGCACGCGCTTCTGCGCTGGCGCCGGCTAGCCAAGGCGGCGCGGGTCAGGGCCCAGCACCCGCCGCACAGGGCGGCGCTGCTCTGCATCCACCACTACGAGGGCAGCTGGACGGACACCGGCGCGCCCTTCTGGGGCGGGCTGCAGATGAACTACGGGTTCCAGGCGACGTACGGCGCCTGGCTGCTGCGGCACAAGGGGACGGCCGATCACTGGACGCCGCTCGAGCAGATCTGGACGGCCGAAAAAGCCGTCATGAGCAGGGGTTTCTGGCCCTGGCCGAACACGGGACGGATGTGTGGCGTCTTGTAGGCATCAAGTCGATGCCACGATGACTTGACAATGACATCATTCTGATGTCATTATGCCGTCGTGCAAATCGACGGCTACATCCAGGCACTCCGCGAGGACCTCGCGCGCATCGCGGCGGTCGGCGACGAGTCGACCGCCCGCGCCGCCGAGCTCGTCGCGGTCGCACTCGAGTCCGCCCTCGGCCGCCGCCTCATGGAGGCGCTCGGCGAGGCCGCGCTCGAGCTCTCGCCCCAGCTCGACGGCGGCCGGGTCGAGGTGCGGTTCGCCGGGGCCGACCCGGAGCTCGTCTACGTCCGCGAGGAAGTCGACGAGCCCGAGACGGCGGCCGACGACCCGCTCAGCGCGCGCATCACGCTCCGCCTCCCCGACTCGCTGAAGGTGCGGGTCGAGGAAGCGGCGTCGCGCGACGGGGTCTCCGTCAACACGTGGATCGTCCAAGCCCTCGGACGGATTTCGTCCGGCGGCACTCGTCGCTCGTCCGGCCGGCGCCTGACCGGCTACGGCCGGAGCTGAAAGGAGCCCGCATGTTCAACGTCCCGCCGCCCGCAGCGAAGACCCACTGGGTCTACGACGACCCGTCCGGCGTGCCCGAGCCTGCCCCCTACCCCCGCCCCTGGCGGCGGCGCCTCCTGAAGCGCACCGCACAGGTGACCGTCATGCCGAACCGCGTCGTGCGCGTGTCGCACATGGAGAACTGACATGCCCGAGCATCGTTTCCACACACCGCAGCCCGTCGACCTGGTCGTCTCGATCCCGTCGGGCGACATCGTCGTCGAGACGGCCGACGTCACGGAGTCGATCGTCACCGTCGAAGGCAGCGAGAAGCTCGTCGAGCAGACGCTCGTCGAGCAGGTCGGGAACCGGATCACCGTGCAGTACCGCGGCAAGCAGGGATTCGGCATCACGATCGAGATCGGCGGCTTCAGCATCGGCAGCGGCGAGAAGCTGAAGGTGCACGCGAAGATCCCCCACGCCAGCGCCGCCGACCTGACGACCGCGTCGGCGGACATGAACATCGACGGTTCGCTGCGCAAGCTCGACACGAAGAGTGCGGCCGGCGACCTCTCGATGCGCGGCACGATCGAAGGCCCCGCAACGGTGAAGACCGTCAGCGGCGACGTCACGCTCGACGAGGTCGGCGGCGACGTGACGGTGAACAGCGTCTCGGGCGACGTGCGCATCGCGGACGTCCGCGGCTCCGTACGGTCGAAGTCGGTCTCCGGCGACGTGCGGATCGATCGCGCCGGCGGCCCGGAGGCGACGCTGCAGAGCGTGTCCGGCGACATCCGGCTCGGCGTCGCGGCCGGGACGAACGTCGACGTCGACGCGAACAGCGTCTCCGGCGACCTCGACTCCGAGGTGCCCCTCGGCAGCGACCTCGGCCTCGCCCCCGGCCCGACGCTCGTCGTCCGCGGCAAGACCGTCAGCGGCGACTTCCGCCTCGTGCGCGCCGGCTCGTGAGCATGCAGAGCCTCCTGAGGCGCAGCGACGTCCGGCTGCTGATCGCCGGGCAGTCGCTGTCGATGTTCGGCGACTGGATGATGATCATCGTCCTCGGCATCTGGATGAAGGTCCTGACGCACTCGAACAGCGCCGCGGGGCTCGTCTTCTTCGTGTTCGCCGCGGCGTCGCTCGTCGCGCCGCTCGGCGGGTTGCTCGTCGACCGGTTGCCGAAGCGGCCGATCATGATCGCAACGCACGTCGCGCTCGCAGCCGTCATGTGCACGTTGCTGTTCGTGCACGACCGCGGCGACGCGTGGCTCCTCTATGCCGTCACGGCCGTCTACGGGCTCGGCGGCGACGTCTTCGCCGCAGCCCGCGCGTCGATGATGAAGGCGATGTTGCCGGACGAGCTTCTCGGCGATGCGAACGCCGCGTTCCAGTCGCTGCGCGAAGGGCTCCGCCTCGTCGCGCCGCTCGCCGGCGCCGGCCTCTACGCCGTGACGAACGGCGGCATCGTCGCGCTCGTCGACGCCGGCACGTTTCTCGGCTCGGCCGCGACGCTCGTCGCGCTGCGCTTCGCCGAGCCGGCGGCTGCGCCTCGCGAACATCACTTCCTTCGTGAGGTCTCCGCCGGGCTCACCCATATCTGGCGCGTCCCCGCGCTGCGTCAGATGACGATCGGCATCTCTGCGACGATGCTCGTGATCGGCTTCAGCGAGACGCTCCTCTTCGCGATCACGGCCGCACTCCATCGCGCTCCGTCGTTCATCGGTGTCCTGGGCACCGCCCAGGGAGTCGGGTCGGTCGCGGGCGGCGTGACCGCCGGGAAGCTCCTCCGACGGTTCGGCGACCTTCGTACCGCAGGCATCGGCGTGCTGCTGTTCGCCGTCGGTGACGCGATGTTTCTCGTGCCTTCCATGCCTGTCGTGATGGCCGCCATGGCAGTCGCCGGGCTCGGCATCGTCTGGGCCGTGGTCGCAATCGGCACTGCGTACCAGCTGCGAAGTGGTCAACAAATCCAAGGACGAGTCTCAGCGGCTGCGAACATGGTGTTCAGCGTGCCGCAGACCATTTCGATTGCAGCGGGTGCAGCACTCATCAGCGTCGTCGATTACAAGATCGAGATCCTGGTGATGTTCGTCGGCGTCGGTCTCAGCGCGCTCTATCTGCTCACCCGCGGACGCGCCGAGACCCAGCTTGACCCCGCTCTGGCGTAACCGCGACTTCGTCCTGCTGCAAGCAGGACAGATGCTCTCGACCATCGGCTCTGCGTCGTCGCAGATCGCCTATCCGCTGCTCGTGCTCGCGCTGACGCATTCGCCGGCGAAGGCCGGCGTGGTCGGCTTCGCGTCGTTCGCGCCGTACGTCGCGTTCGGCCTCTTCGCGGGGGTCGCAGCAGATCGCTGGAACCGCAAGCGCGTGATGATCGTCATGGATCTCGTCCGCGTCCTCGCGATGACGAGCATCGTCGTCGCGCTCGCGCTCGACCGGCTGACGTTCGTGCAGATCGCGATCGCCGCGCTCGTCGAGGGAAGCGCATTCGTCTTCTTCAACATCGCCGAGGTCGGCGCGCTGCGCTCGGTCGTCCCGGCGCGCCAGCTGCCGGATGCCGCCGCCGCCGAGCAGGCGCGCATGTCGGTCGTCACGCTCGCCGGCCCGCCGCTCGGCGGCGCGCTCTTCGGCCTCGCGCGCTCGCTGCCGTTCCTCGCCGACGCGATCTCATACGTCTTCTCGATCGGGTCGCTGCTGTGGATGCGCACGCCGTTCCAGGAGACTCGTGACCGCGATACGGCGCCGGTCCGCGCGCAGATCCGCGACGGCATCGACTGGCTGTGGCGGCAGAAGTACCTCCGGACGAGCGCCTTCATCTTCGCGGGCGACAACTTTGTCTTCCAGGCGATCGTGCTCGTCTTCATCGTCGTCGCCAAGCGGGCCGGCTTCTCCGGGGCTCTCATCGGCGCACTGTTCGCGGCGTTCGGCGCGTTCTCGCTGCTCGGCTCGCTGCTCGCGCCCCGCGTGACGAGGCTCCTACCGGTGCGCGCGATCATGCTGCTGAACCAGTGGCTGAACGGCTTGTTCGTCCTCTACGTCGTCTTCCGCAGCCCGTACGTCCTCGCAGTCTGCGTCCTGCCCGTCGCGCTCGTCAGCCCTTGGCTCAACTCCGTGATCGTCGGCTACCGCACCGCCGTGACGCCCGACCATCTGATCGGCCGGGTGAGCAGCGTCGCGCGCAACCTCGCATTCCTCGGCATGCCGCTAGGCCCGCTCGCGGCCGGGCTGCTGCTCGGCGCGTTCGGTGCGCGGACCACGACGCTCGTGCTCGCGTCGATGTGCGCCGCGCTGGCGACGTTCAGCACCCTCAGCCCGTCGATCCGCAAGGCGCCGAGCCTCGACGAGCTCGACGACCTGCCGCTACCCGTCACCGAGTGAGCACGTCGGCGCCGCTCTGGCGCAACCGCGACTTCGTCCTGCTGCAGGCAGGGCAGATGCTGTCGGCCTTCGGGTCGAGCGCCTCGGGGATCGCATATCCGCTGCTCGCGCTCGCGGTCACGCATTCGGCGCAGCGGGCCGGTTACGTCGGCGCGGTCATCTTCCTGCCGCTCGTTCTCCTGAGCCTGCCGGCCGGCATGGCCGCCGACCGCATCGATCGCCGCGCGCTGATGATCGGCTCGGACGCCGCGGCCGCGGCGGCGGTCGGCACGCTCGCCACGGCGGCGGTTCTCCACCACACGACGCTCTGGCTGATCCTCGTCGCCGCCTTCGTCGACTCGAGCGCGGGGGTCGTGTTCCGCGCCGGGTACGGCGGCGCGTTCCGCGCAGTCGTTCCGCGCTCCCAGCTCGCCGACGCGGCGAGCGTCTCGCAGGCACGGAACGCCACCGTGCGTCTCGCCGGGCCGCCGACCGGCGGCGCGCTGTTCGGCGTCGCACGCTCCCTGCCGTTCCTCGCCGACGCGATCTCGTATGCGCTCTCGACGCTCTCGCTCCTCCTGATGCGCACGCGCTTCCAGGAGGAGCGCGAGCCCGCCGCTCGCACCGACCTGCGCGAGGGGCTCTCCTACTTCTGGCGGATGCCGTTTCTGCGGACGACCGTCGGGATGATCGCCGCCAGCAATTTCGCGGCGTCCGGTGTGCCGTATGCCGTGATCGTGCTCGCGACTCGACGCGGGCTCTCGGGCGCCGCGGTCGGCGCGTTCCTCGCGCTGACCGGAGCGACGACGCTCCTCGGCTCGACGCTCTCGCCGATCCTGCGGCGCGTGCTGCCGATGCGGGGAATCCTGCTCTCGGAGTTCTGGATGGCGGTCGTCTACGCCGGCTTCGTCGCCGTCCCGAGCATCTACGTGCTCGCGGCCGCATTCGCCCTGCACGCCTTCTGCTTCCCGAACACCGACTCGGCCGTCGCCGCCTACTCGTACGCACTCATCCCCGACCGCCTGCTCGGACGAGCCATGGCGGCGTCGAACGCCTTGCGTGCGGTGACGGCCCCGCTCGGCCCGCTCGTGGCGGGCTTGCTGCTGACGCACACGTCGGCGCGCGTCACGGTGCTCGTCCTCGCAGCGCCGGTCGTCGTCGCCGCAGCGCTCGGGACGCTCAGCCCGTCGCTCCGCCACCTGCCTACGCTCGGAGCTTCTCCAGCAGTAGACGGTTGACGACCTTCGGGTCGGCCTTGCCCTGCGTCTCGCGCATCACCGCGCCGACGAAGAAGCCGAGCACGCCCTCCTTGCCGCCGCGGTACGTCTCGACCTGGCTGGGGTTCGCCGCGATGATCGCGTCGATCACCGGCTCGAGCTCGGACTCGTCGCTGACCGCGGTTTGGGACAGATAGGCCGCCGCGTCGATCGGGCCGCTCGCGGCGGCGGCGAACGCCTCGTCGAGCGCCTCGCGCGTGACGTTCGCGCGCACGATCTCCGCCAGCGCGGCCGCGTTCTCGGGCAGGAAGTCGCCGCGGTTCATCGCGATCGCCGCCGCCGACCTCCACTCGACGCCGTGCTCGGCGAGCGCCACGGCCTTCCGGTCGTTGCCGGTGAACACGAGCTCCCACGCGGCGTCGATGTCCAGGTGGCCGGCGATCCGTTCGATGCGCGTCGCCGGAAGCTCGGGCAGCTCGATCGCGTCGATCAGCTCGCGCGGCGGCTCGACCGGGACGAGGTCCGGCTCCGGGAAGTAGCGGTAGTCGTCCGCCTCCTCCTTCGAGCGGTGGACGGTGAGGCGGTTCGTCTCGGGCTCGTAGTCGTACGTCGACTGCTCGAGCGTCTCGCCCCGCTCGTACGCGGCGATCTGTTCGCGCACGGCCGCCTCGATGCCGCGCCGGATGAACATGAACGAATTCATGTTCTTGAGCTCCCAGCGCGGCCGGAACCCCTCTTCGCCGCGCCTGCGGACGGAGACGTTCACGTCCGCGCGCAGGGTTCCCTTCTCCATCTCCGCGTCGCCGATCCCCAGCTCGACGATCGTCTGCCGCAGCAGCCGCAGATACCTGTCGGCGTCGTCGGCGGAACGGAGGTCCGGCTCCGAGACGATCTCGAGCAGCGGCGTGCCGCCGCGGTTGAAGTCGACGAGCGAGTAGTCGGCGCCGACGCTGCGTCCCGTCGCGCCGCCGGCGTGCACGGTCTTCGCCGCGTCCTCCTCGAGATGCGCGCGCGTGATGCCGATGCGCGGCCCACCGGGAATCTGCAACGCGCCCTTGCCGCACAGAGGCGCTTCGTACTGGCTGATCTGGTAGCCCTTCGGGTTGTCGGGGTAGAAGTAGTTCTTGCGCGCGAAGATCGCGTGCTCGCTGATCTCGCAGCCGAGCGCGACGCCGAGCTTGAGCGTGTGCTCGATCGCCTTCCCGTTCGGCACCGGCAGCGCGCCCGGGTGCGCGAGGCAGACGGGACAGGTGCGGGTGTTCTCGGCGGCGCCGTACTCGAGCTCGCAGCGGCAGAACATCTTCGTGCGCGTCTTCAGGTGCGCGTGGACCTCGAGCCCGATGACGGCTTCCCACTCAGAGCTCGACATCGAGCCGCTCCTTCGCCTCGAGCAGCGCCGCCTCGATGTCCTCGTGCACCTCGACCATGCCGAGCCGGCGCTCGAGCACGCCCTTCCTCTGGATCAGCCACAGCTCGCGCTCCCCCGCCTCGAGCTGCAGCTTGACGTCGCCGACGAGCACGGCTCGGGAGCCGTCGAGCACGCGCGGCTCTGCGCCGAACACCTTCTGCACGGCCGGAATGAAGTCGGCGGCCGGATCCTCGAAGCGCATCGTCACCGCAATCGCTCCGGGACGGGATCGAAGCCGATCGCCTGCTCGAGCGCGTAGCCGACGGCGAACAACGTGTTCTCGCTGAACTGCGGGCCGAGCAGCTGGAGGCCGACCGGGAGCCCATCCGAGAGGCCGCAGGGAACGTTCAGCCCCGGCAGGCCCGCCATGCAGGACGGGATCGTCAGCAGGTCGTTCAGGTACATCGCGATCGGGTCGGCCGTCTTGGCGCCGAGCTCGAAGGCGACGGTCGGCGACGTCGGCGTCAGCAGGACGTCGAATTTCTCGAACGCGGCGGCGTGCTCGCGGATGAGGACGGTGCGCACCTTCTGCGCCTGGCCGTAGTACGCGTCGTAGTAGCCGGCCGACAACGCGTAGGTGCCGACGAGGATGCGCCGCTTCGGCTCGTCGCCGAAGCCTTCGTCACGCGTACGGGTGTACATCTCGAGCCGGTCGCCGCCTTCTGCCGTGCGGCGGCCGTAGCGCACGCCGTCGTAGCGCGCGAGATTCGACGATGCCTCGGCCGGAGCGATCAGGTAGTAGCAGGGCACCCCGTACTCCAAGGAGATCGGCAGCGAGCACTCGCCGACCTCGGCGCCGAGCTCGCGCGCGAGCTCGATTGCACGGTGGACGGCGTCCCGCACGCCGGGCTCGATCGCCTCATGCTCCGTGAACTCCGTCGGCACGCCGATGCGCACGCCCTTGAGGTCGACCCGCTCGGGCAGCTTCACCTCCGGCACGTCGACGGTCGTCGAGTCGCACGGGTCACGGCCTGCGATGACGGAGTAGAGGAACGCACAATCGCGGACGTTCTTCGCAACGGGGCCGACCTGGTCGAGCGACGACGCGAACGCAACGACGCCGTAGCGCGACACCGTGCCGTACGTCGGACGAAGGCCGACGTTGCCGCAGAGCGCGCTCGGCTGCTTGATCGACCCGCCGGTGTCGGAGCCGAGCGCCCACGGCGCGAGGCCGGCGCTGACGGCTGCCGCGGAGCCGCCGCCCGAGCCACCGGGCACGCGCGTCGGGTCCCACGGGTTGCGTGACGGCCCGAACGCCGAGTTCTCCGTCGACGAGCCCATCGCGAACTCGTCGGTGTTCGTCTTGCCGAGCACGCGCAGGCCGTGGCCTTCCTTCGCGCGTCGGACGACCGTCGCGTCGTACACCGGCACGTAGCCCTCGAGGATCTTCGAGCCGGCGGTCGTCGGGATCCCCTTCGTGCCGATCACGTCCTTGACCGCCAGCGGGATCCCGTCCCCGCCCGGGTCGTCGCAGACGTGGAGGAAGCAGTGGAGCTAGCCGTCGCGCTCGTCGATCGCGCGCCGGTAGGCCTCCCAGAGCTCGGCGCCGCTGATCTCCTT
>Ga0105240_10009077_pt1 | contig 14113 bp, 10 predicted proteins | sample KBSC54metaG_FD_80426 | JGI IMG/M metagenome (GOLD analysis project Ga0105240, IMG submission 80426) | Corn rhizosphere microbial communities from Kellogg Biological Station, Michigan, USA - KBS C5-4 metaG | ecosystem: Host-associated > Plants > Roots > Rhizosphere > Soil | place: Michigan, USA... | reverse complement strand
TCCCCGCCCTGGCGCGCCTGTTGGCTGATCAGGTAATTGGCGAGCCGCTCGATGCCGCCGCGCAGCTTCTGGTTCTTGAGCGCCCTCACCACGCCGCCGTAGCAACCGGCGAGCTCCTGGGCGACAGTGAAGCAGAAGCCGGCGTCCCGCCGCATGGCGCGCCGGAGCGCTTCGCCGGAAACCATCAGGATATTCGACGTCTCGAGCGTGTGGGCGCTCATCAGGCCGGTCGAATCCAGCACCACGGAGGCGAGGACGAAGGTGGAGACCGGCGTCAGGACGGCGAGCGTGGTCGCCTTGTCGTTCCAGGTGCCTTCCAGCTCGACCGCGCCGTCAAGCAGGACGTAGAGGAAATCGACGGGATCGCCTTCGGTGAGCAGGGTGGTGCCAGCCGGAAAACGCTGCAGGAAGGCGCCGCCGAGCACGTCGCGGAACAAGTCGTCGGAGATCCCGGCGAACAGCGACAGAGCCCTCACGCGCTCCAGGTCGACGCTTCGGATCGGCATGGACGAAACCTCCGCGCTTCTGACACCAGCCCGCGCGAGTCGCCGCCTTGACGTGGATCAACCGCCGCTGCGGCCCGCGATCTGCCTATTGGCTTGATGATCATCAAGGCGCGCCTGACCGGCGGTGCTCACCTCGGTGCGGAGACCGCTTGGGCGGCCGAGCGCCCGCACATTCTCTGATCCGGCGAAGACAAGGCCTGCGATCGGCTTGATGCGGATCAAACCCTCGCGTCGCAAGTCGCGCGAAAACCCCGATCAACGAAGGTCTGCCGGAGTCGGGAGCCCCCATGGCCACAGCGGTCAAACTGCCGGAGCGCGGCGCCACCGGCGCCCTGACGCTCAGCACGCTTGCCTTCGGCGGCGCCTTCGCGGTCTGGACGATCTTCTCGATCATCGGGGTGAAGATCAAAAAGGATCTCGGCCTCACCGACGCCGAGTTCGGCCTCCTCGCCGGCACGCCGATCCTGACCGGCTCGCTCACGCGGGTGGGCCTGGGGGTGCTGGCCGACAGGTTCGGCGGCCGCCTCGTCAACCTGGTGGTCCTGCTGGCGGCGGCGGCCTCGACCTTCGCCCTCTCCTACGCCCACGGTTATCCGCAGATGCTCCTGGCCGCCCTGGGTCTCGGCCTGGCCGGCGGCTCGTTCGCCGCCGGCGTGGCCTACGTCTCGAAGTTCTTTCCGAAGGAGCGGCAGGGCGCGGCGCTTGGCGTCTATGGCGCCGGCAACGTGGGCGCGGCGATCACCAACTTCGGCGCGCCGTTCGTCATGCAGGCGATGGGCTGGCAGTCGGTCGCCCGCATCTGGGCCGGCGGCCTGGTCGTGCTGGCGCTGCTGTTCTTCCTGGGCGCCGAGGACGAGCCGACGCTCGCCGCACGGCGCGCCGCCAAGGCCAAGTCGCCGCCGATGCTGGCGCAATTCGCGCCGCTCAGGAGGCTGCAGGTCTGGCGCTTCTCGCTCTACTACTTCTTCAACTTCGGCGCGTTCGTCGCGCTCGCGCTGTGGCTGCCGCGCTACCTGGTCGGCGTCTACCACCTCGACATCAAGACGGCGGGGATGCTGGCCGCCGCCTTCTCGCTGCCGGCGGCGGGTTTCCGGATCTTCGGCGGCTGGCTCTCGGACCGCATCGGCGCGCGGCGGGTGATGTACGCGGCCTTCATCGTGGCCGTGGCGGCGACCTTCCTGCTTTCCTATCCGGCGACCAGCTACATCGTCGACGGCATCAAGGGCCCGATCGCCTTCCGCATCGCCATGCCGCTCCCCGTCTTCGTGGGCGTCCTGGTGAGCCTCGCCTTCTTCATGAGCCTGGGCATGGCGGCGGTGTTCAAGCACATCCCCGTCTACTACCCGAACGACATCGGCGCGGTGGGCGGCGTGGTCGGCATGGTGGGCGGCCTGGGCGGCTTCGTCCTGCCGGTCGCCTTCGGGGTGATGAACGACGTCACCCACGTCTGGACGAGCTGCTTCATGCTGCTCTTCGGCCTCGTCGCCGCCGCCCTCACCTGGATGCACTTCGCCGTCCGGATGATGGAGCGGGCGCGCACGCCGGAGCTCGCGCGCCTGCCCGAGTTGCCGGAGATGGCCGGGATGCAGCCGGCCGCCCCTGAGCCCGCGCCGGCCGCCAAGCCCGCCAATTCGCAACCCATCGCAGCCGAGTAGCCGTCGGTTCAACAGGTCCTGATCAGATGAGCAACACCCTCGACCGCCTGGCCTTCTTCACCCGGAAAACCGAGCTGTTCGCCGACGGTCACGGCGTGATGACCGACGACGACCGCGCCTGGGAGGAGGCCTACCGGTCGCGCTGGCAGCACGACAAGATCGTCCGCTCGACGCACGGCGTGAACTGCACGGGCTCCTGCTCGTGGAAGATCTACGTCAAGGGCGGCATCGTCACCTGGGAGACGCAGCAGACCGACTATCCGCGCACCCGGCCCGAGCTGCCGAACCACGAGCCGCGCGGCTGTGCGCGCGGCGCGAGCTACAGCTGGTACCTCTATTCCGCCAACCGCGTGAAATACCCGCTGGTCCGCTCGCGGCTCCTGAAGCTGTGGCGCGAGAAGCGCGCGGCGATGACTCCGGTCGCGGCCTGGGCGGCGATCCAGGAGGATGCCGCGGCGCGTAAGTCCTACACGCAGGTGCGCGGCTCCGGCGGCTTCGTGCGCGCGCGCTGGGACGAGGCCACCGAGATCATCGGCGCGGCCAACGCCTACACGGTCAAGCGCTGGGGCCCGGACCGGGTGTTCGGCTTCTCGCCGATCCCGGCCATGTCGATGGTCTCCTATGCGGCGGGCGCACGCTATCTGCAGCTCTTGGGCGGGGTCTGCGGCTCGTTCTACGACTGGTACTGCGACCTGCCGCCCGCCTCGCCGCAGACCTGGGGCGAGCAGACCGACGTCGCCGAGAGCGCCGACTGGTACAACGCCGGCTTCCTGCTGCTCTGGGGCTCGAACGTCCCGCAGACGCGCACGCCCGACGCGCACTTCTATACCGAGGCCCGCTACCGCGGCGCCAAGTCGGTGGTGATCTGTCCGGACTACTCCGAGGCCTCGAAGTTCTCCGACCTGTGGATTTCCGTGAAGCAGGGCACGGACGCGGCGCTCGCCATGGCCTTCGGCCACGTGATCCTGAAGGAGTTCCACGTCGAGCGGCAGGTCCCCTATTTCCGGGATTACCTGCGCAAGTACTCGGACCTGCCGATGCTCGTCCGGCTGCTCCCGCAGGCAAACGGCTACGTCCCCGAGCGGCTGGTCCGGGCGGCCGACTTCAACGGCGACCTCGCCCAGAAGAACAATCCCGAATGGAAGACCGTCGCGGTCGACGAGGCCACCGGCGAGATCGTCGCGCCGAACGGCTCGATCGGCTTCCGCTGGGGCGAGGACGGCAAGTGGAACCTGGAGGAGCGCGACGCGACTGGCCGCGAGGTGACGCTGCGCCTGGGCCTGAAGGGCGCGCACGACGAGGTGGTCGCCGTCCGCTTCCCCTATTTCGGGGGCTCGGCCGCGAACGGCTTCGCTGCGACCGACCATCCGGACGTGCTGACCCGCAACGTGCCGGTGAAGCGGCTGAAGCTGAAGGACGACGAGGCGCTGGTCGCGTCAGTCTACGACCTGTTCCTCGCCAACTACGGCGTCGACCAGGGCTTCGGCGGCGAGCACATGCCGAAGAGCTTCGACGATCCGCAGCCCTATTCGCCGGCCTGGGCCGAGCTGATCACCACCGTGCCGCGCGCGCAGATCACGGCGGTGGCCCGCGGCTTTGCGATCAACGCGGAGAAAACCAACGGCCGCTCGATGGTGATCATCGGGGCGGCGATGAACCACTGGTTCCACATGGACATGAACTACCGCGGCGTCATCAATATGCTGGTGATGTGCGGCTGCGTGGGCCAGTCCGGCGGGGGCTGGAGCCACTACGTGGGCCAGGAGAAGCTGCGTCCGCAGACCGGCTGGACGCCTCTCGCGTTCGCTCTGGATTGGATGCGCCCGCCGCGGCAGCAGAACTCCACCTCCTTCTTCTACGCCCACACCGATCAGTACCGGTACGAGACCGTTTCGGCCGCCGAGATCCTCTCGCCCACCGCGCCGCAGGGTCCGTGGAACGCCTCGCTGATCGACTTCAACGTCAGGGCCGAGCGGATGGGCTGGCTGCCTTCCGCGCCGGCGCTGAAGACCAATCCGCTGGAGGTCGCCAAGGCCGCCGCGGCCGAAGGGGTCGATCCCAAGGTCTATGCCGTGCGCGAGCTGAAGGCCCGCAAGCTCGAGCTGAGCTGCATGGACCCGGACGATCCGGCCAACTGGCCGCGCAACATGTTCGTCTGGCGCTCGAACCTGCTGGGCTCGTCCGGCAAGGGCCACGAGTACTTCCTGAAGCACCTCCTGGGCGCCGCCCACGGGATCCAGGGCAAGGACCTGGGCGAAGCTGGGCGGCAGAAGCCCGCCGAGGTCGCCTGGCATGACGAGGCCCCGGAAGGGAAGCTCGACCTCCTGGTCACCCTCGATTTCCGAATGTCCACGACGGCCGTCTACTCCGACATCGTCCTGCCGACGGCCACCTGGTACGAGAAGAACGACCTCAACACCTCCGACATGCATCCCTTCATCCACCCGCTCTCGGCGGCCGTGGACCCGGCGTGGGAGACGAAGTCCGACTGGGAGATCTTCAAAGCTGTCGCCAAGGCGTTTTCGGAGGTCGCGCCCGAGGTGCTTGGCGTCGAGACGGACGTCGTCCTTACACCCATCCAGCATGACAGCGCAGGCGAGCTCGCCCAGCCGTTCGACGTGAAAGACTGGTTCTTGGGCGAGTGCGACCCGATCCCGGGCAGGACCATGCCCCAGATCACCGTCGTCGAGCGCGACTACCCCAACGTCTACAAGCGCTTCACCTCGCTCGGCCCGCTGATGTCCAAGCTGGGGAACGGCGGCAAGGGCATCGCCTGGAAGACCGAGCGCGAGGTGGATCTGCTCGCCCAGCTGAACGGACGGGTGAGCGAGCCCGGGGCGAGCGAAGGCCTGCCGAAGATCGAGACCGACATCGACGCCTGCGAGACCATCCTGACGCTCGCGCCGGAGACCAACGGCGAGGTGGCGGTGAGGGCCTGGGAGGCCCTGGAGACGCAGACCGGCCGCAAGCACGCCCACCTGGCCATGCCGAAGGAAGACGAGAAGATCCGCTTCCGCGACATCGTCGCCCAGCCCCGGAAGATCATCACCTCGCCCACCTGGTCCGGGATCGAGAGCGAGCACGTCTGCTACACGGCGGGCTACACCAACGTCCACGAGCTGATCCCCTGGCGGACGCTCACCGGCCGGCAACAGCTGTACCAGGACCACCTGTGGATGCGGGCCTTTGGCGAGGCGCTCTGCGTCTACAGGCCGCCGGTCGACACCAAGAGCACCTGGGTGAAAGGCGGCAATCCGAACGGCGAGAAAGAGATCGTCCTCAACTTCATCACCCCGCACCAGAAGTGGGGCATCCACTCCACCTATACTGACAACCTCCTGATGCTGACGCTGAACCGGGGCGGCCCGGTGGTCTGGATCTCGGAGACGGATGCGAAGAAGGCCGGCATCGCCGACAACGACTGGATCGAGCTCTTCAACGTCAACGGCGCGCTCACCGCCCGCGCGGTGGTCTCCCAGCGCATCCGCGAGGGGACGACCTTCATGTACCACGCGCAGGAGAAGATCGTGAACACGCCGGGCTCGGAGCTGACCGGCCAGCGCGGCGGCATCCACAACTCGGTCACCCGCACCGTGCTCAAGCCGACCCACATGATCGGCGGCTACGCCCAGCTCGCCTACGGCTTCAACTACTACGGCACCGTGGGGTCGAACCGGGATGAGTTCGTCGTCATCCGCAAGATGAGGAAAGTCGATTGGCTGGACGAGCCGGCGGCCAAGGAGTTCGCGTAAATGAAAGTCCGCGCCCAGATTGGGATGGTGTTGAACCTCGACAAGTGCATCGGGTGCCACACCTGCTCGGTCACCTGCAAGAACGTGTGGACCAACCGCAAGGGCGTTGAATACGCCTGGTTCAACAACGTAGAGACCAAGCCCGGCGTCGGCTATCCCAAGGAGTGGGAGAACCAGAAGCGCTGGAATGGCGGCTGGGTTCGCAAGGCCAACGGCAAGATCGAGCCCCGGATCGGGGCCAAGTGGCGGATCCTCGCGAAGATCTTCGCCAATCCCGACCTGCCCGAGATCGACGACTACTACGAGCCGTTCGACTTCGACTACGCGCACCTGCAGACCGCGCCGGAGATGAAGGCCTTCCCGACGGCGCGCCCGCGCTCGCAGATCTCGGGCCAGCGGATGGAGAAGATCGAGTGGGGGCCGAACTGGGAGGAGATCCTGGGCGGCGAGTTCGCCAAGCGCTCCAAGGACCAGAACTTCGAAGGCGTCGAGGCCGAGATCTACGGCCAGTTCGAGAACACCTTCATGATGTACCTGCCGAGGCTGTGCGAGCACTGCCTCAACCCCGCGTGCGTGGCCGCCTGCCCGTCCGGGGCGATCTACAAGCGCGAGGAAGACGGCATCGTCCTCATCGACCAGGACAAGTGCCGCGGCTGGCGGATGTGCGTCTCAGCCTGCCCCTACAAGAAGATCTACTACAACTGGGAGAGCGGTAAGTCCGAGAAGTGCACCTTCTGCTTCCCGCGGATCGAGGTCGGCCAGCCCACGGTCTGCTCCGAGACCTGCGTCGGCCGCATCCGCTACCTGGGCGTCCTGCTCTACGACGCCGACCGCATCGAGGCGGCCGCCGCGGCCCCGGACGAGAAGGACCTCTATGAGGCCCAGCTCGACGTTTTCCTCGATCCGTTCGATCCAGCGGTGATCGCCCAGGCCCGCGCCGATGGCGTGCCCGAGGCCTGGCTGGAAGCCGCCCGCAAGAGCCCGGTCTACAAGATGGCGATCGACTGGAAGGTCGCCTTCCCGCTGCATCCGGAATACCGGACCCTGCCGATGGTCTGGTACGTGCCGCCGCTCTCGCCGATCCAGGCGGCGGCCTCGGCCGGAGTGCTGGAGATGGACGGCGAGATGCCGGACGTGGGCGCGCTCCGCATCCCCGTGCAGTACCTGGCGAACCTGCTCACCGCCGGCGACGAGGCGCCGGTCATCCAGGGCCTCGAACGCATGCTCGCGATGCGCGCCTACATGCGCGCAAAGACCATCGACGGGCGCATCGACCACAGGATCGCCGAGCGCGTCGGCCTCACCGCGGCGCAGGTCGACGAGATGTACCGCTATATGGCGATCGCCAACTACGAGGACCGCTTCGTCATCCCGACGACGCACCGCGAGACCGTCGAGGACGCCTACGATCTCAAGGGCGCCTGCGGCTTCTCGTTCGGCAACGGCTGCTCGGGCGGCACGACTGAGCTCGGCCTGTTCGGACCCAAGAAGCGCTCGCGCGCCAAGACCCCCGTGGAGGTCGCGTAATGACCCTGTCCTACCGCGCGCTGGCGCTGCTGCTCTCCTATCCGACCGAGGCGACGCGCGCGCTGCTGCCCGCCGCCTCCGAGGAGCTGGGCGACGACGCTCGCCTGCCCGGCCCGATCCGCCGGGCGCTCGCCAGGCTTTGCGAGGAGATCGCGGCCGCCGATCTCTACGAGGCGCAGGAGCGCTATGTCTGGCTGTTCGACCGCACCCGCTCGCTGTCGCTGAACCTCTATGAGCACGTGCACGGCGAAAGCCGCGACCGGGGTCAGGCGATGGTCGCGCTTCTGGAGCTCTATCGCTCCAAGGGCCTGGAGCTCTCGGCCAACGAGCTGCCCGACCACCTGCCCGTCTTCCTGGAGTTCCTCTCCACGCTGCCGGAGGCCGAAGCCGCCTCGCTGCTGGGCGAGGCCGCCCACGTGATCTCGGCTCTGGGCGAGCGGCTGCACAAGCGCGGCAGCGCCTACCGCGCGGTCTTCGGCGCGCTCACCGCACTGGCCGGCGATCCGGCCGACGCCGAGGCGCTGGCCGCCCTGATGAATGAGCCCGACGACAATCCCGATGACCTCGAAGCCATGGACAAGCTCTGGGCCGAGACCGCCGTCACCTTCGGCCCGTCGGACGTCGGCTGCCCCAGGGCCGAGGCCCTGGTGAACGCGATGAACGCGGGCCCCGCCCCCGCGCGACGCCGGCCGGCGGCGCAAGGAGCCGCGTGATGGACGCCAACCAAATCCTCTTCGGGGTCTATCCCTACATCGCGCTCTCGGTGCTTGTGATCGGCTCGATCGTGCGCTTCGACCGCGAGCCCTACACGTGGCGCTCCGGCTCCTCACAGCTGCTGCGCCGCAGGCAGCTCGTTCTCGGTTCGAACCTGTTCCACGTCGGGATGCTCGCCATTTTCGGCGGCCACTTCGTGGGCCTGCTCACGCCGGTCTGGGTATGGGATGCGCTGCACGTCGCCCACTCCGCCAAGCAGATGCTGGCGATGGTCGCAGGCGGCCTCGCGGGCCTGATGGCGCTCGCCGGCGGCGCGCTGCTGCTGCACAGGCGCCTGTTCGACGTCCGGATCCGCCGGAATTCGAGCTTCGGCGACACCGCGATCATCATCATCCTTATGGCGCAGCTCGTCCTCGGTCTTTCGACCATCCCGGTCTCCTTCCAGCACCGCGACGGGACCGAGATGCTGAAGTTCATGAACTGGGCGCAGGGCGTCTTCACGTTCCGGCCGCAGGTGGCTGACTACGTCGCCGACACCCAGTTCGTGTTCAAGGCGCACCTGACGCTGGGCATGACCATCCTGCTGGTCTTCCCGTTCACGCGGCTGATCCACATGCTCTCGGCGCCGGTCTGGTATCTCAACCGCCGCGGCTGGCAGCTGGTGCGCACCAAGCGCGCCCTGCCGCGCAAGCCCGAGCGCCTCGCCCCCGTCTATCCGGCCGTCGCGGCCGCGTCCGCCGAAGCCGGCCGCCTCGAGGCCGCGGAGTAGCCCATGCGTACGGTCGTCATCGACGGAGTCGAGATCCCTGAAACCCTGATCGCCCAGGAGGCGCAGAACCACCCCGAGGCGACCGGCCGGGCCGCCTGGACGGCGGCGGGCCATGCGCTCGCGCTTCGCACCCTGCTCATCGCCCGCGCGCGCGCGCTGGGACTGGAGGCTGCGCCCGAGCTCGACGCCGATGGCCGCGAGGAGACGCCCGACGAGGCGTTGATCCGGGCGCTCCTGGACGCGGAGCTCGATGTCGCCGCGCCCACCGAGGCCGAATGCCGGCGGGTCTATGACGCCGATCCCACGCGGTTCCGCACGCCCCCGCTCTGCGAGGCCTCGCACATCCTGATCGAGGCCGCCGGCGGTGACGAGCGGTCGCTGGCCGCCGCCCGCGCGACCGCCGGACGGCTGATCGAGACGCTGGCGAGCGGGGGGGCGGCTTTCGCCGACCTCGCCCGCGCCCACTCGTCCTGTCCGTCGGCGGCGCTCGGCGGCTCGCTGGGCCAGCTCCGGCCCGGCGATCTCGTTCCGGAAGTCGAGGATGTGCTCGAGGTCCTGCAGCCCGGCGAAGTCTGCCCCGAGCCGGTGCTTTCCCGCTTCGGGTGGCACGTCCTGAAGCTCGACCGTCGGAGTCCCGGCCGCGAACTCCCGTTCGAGCTCGCCGAACCGCGGATCCGCGTGCACCTGGAAAGCCGCGCCTGGACCGCGGCGGCGGCCCGCTATGCGGCCGAACTCACGGCCGAGGCCCGCGCCCGGGGCGTGGCCCTGACGCTGACGCCGGAGGGGGTGGTGGCGCCAAGCACGTTCACGCTCGGCGATTTCCTCGCCGACGGCGCGGCGGCCCATCGGCTGGAGTCCTGGCTGACAGCCTCCGACGCCGACTTGGCCCGGCGCCTGGCGACGAGCGCCGAAGCCGCCGGCGAAAGCGTCGCCGACTTCGTCCAGGCCGCGCTGGCCGAATTCGTGGAGGAGGCCGACGACGAGCGCTGGACCAAGCTGATCTCGGCGGCGCGCGATGCGGAAGATCCTGCGCTCGCCTGCGTCGCGGCCGTGGTCCGCGCCAAGGTCGCCCCCGCCAAGCGCAGCTTCACCGTCGTCCGCAGGGTCTGAGCATGCGCCACGGAGCCGCCGCCTTCGCCGTCCTGCTGGTCGCCAGCGGCGCGCCGGCGGTCGCGGCGGCGGGGCCCGAGGACGGGCGCTGGATCCTCGACGCGCGGCTTCGGTCCGAGACGGTGAGCCAGGACGGCTTCGCCAAGGACGCCGAGGCGCTCACCCTTCGCACCCGGCTGGGCTACGAGACGCCGGTCTGGAACGGCTTCCGCGCGCTGGTCGAGGGCGAGGACGTCGCTGCGATCGTCGACCACTACAACAGCACCCGCAACGGCAAGACGGCCTATCCGACCGTCACCGATCCGGAGACCACGCAGCTCAACCGGGCCCAGGTCTCCTGGAGCGACGCGGACGCCGAGATCACCGTCGGGCGCCAGCGGATCATCCTCGGCAACGCCCGCTTCATCGGCAATTCCGGCTTCCGCCAGACCGAGCAGACCTTCGATGCGGCGCTGGCCCGGTATCGGCCCTCGAAGGACATCGCGGTCACCTACGGCTATCTCGACCGGGTGCATCGGGTCTCCACCGACGCCAGTCCGCAGGGCCAGTGGCGCAGCGACTCCCACCTGATCCAGCTCGACGCCCGCCTGCCGGAGGCGGCGCTAAGCGCCTACGGCTACCTGCTGGCCTTCCCCAACGCGCCCACCCAATCGAGCGCCACCTGGGGCGCGCGCTATTCCGGCGTCCATCCGATGCGGCCCGGATTCGCGCTCACCTACGAAGCCGAGTTCGCGCATCAGAGCGACTATCGGAACACGCCGTTCTCGTTCAACGCCGACTATCTGGACCTGGGCCTGGGTGTGAAGGCCAATGCCCCCTGGGCTGCGGTCGGCTATGAGCGCCTCGGCGGCGACGGCCGCCACGCCTTCCAGACGCCGCTCGCCACCCTTCACGCCTTCCAGGGCTGGGCCAACGTCTTCCTGACCACCCCGTCGGACGGGGTGCAGGACCTGTTCCTGAACGCCGGGACGACGGCGCCCGCCAACCTGCTCGGCAGGCCCCTCAAGCTGCAGGCTGTCGCCCACGACTTCCGCGCCGCGCACGGGAGCGCCCGCTACGGCCGCGAGCTCGACGCCCTGGCCTCAGCCCCGATCACGCCGCATCTCGCCGCCGAACTGAAAGCCGCCGTCTTCGACGGCGCCAGCCGGGCCTTCGCCGACCGGACGAAAGTCTGGGCGACGCTCGAGCTGAAGTACTGAAAGGAGCCGTCCGATGCCCGAGACGCTCACGACGATCACGGACATTCCCAAGACGCTGATCAAGCGCCCGCTCGACTGGTTCACCGCCGAGCACTATCGCCATCGCCAGTTCTGCGCCCTCATGCACGGCCTCTCCCGCGCGGTGCTGTTCGAGCCGGAGCCGATCGCCGCCGTCGTCGAGTTCCTGCGCCACGAGCTCGGCCGGCACCTTTCCGACGAGGAGGAGGATCTCTTTCCCCTGCTCCGCGCCCGCGCGCGGCCGGAGGACGAGGTGGAACAGGTGTTGGGTCGCCTGACCGCCGAGCACCGCGGGGACATGGCCCATGGCCATGGGCTTCGCCTGCACCTGGAGCGCTGCCTCGAGACCCATACCGCCCCGGGTCTCGATCCCGCCGCCGCCCTGGCGCTCGACGCCTTCGCGACCCAGGAGCTCCGGCACCTGGCGCTGGAAAACGCCGTGGTCCTGCCGCTCGCCAAGCTGCGGCTCAGCGCGAGGGACCTGAAGGCGCTCAGCCGACGGCTCGCCGCGCGACGCGGCCTGCAGCTCCAGCCGGAGGCGGCGTGATCACGCTCGCGGTCATCCTGGCCGGCGGCGAGGGTCGCCGGATGGGCGGCGGCAAGCCGCTGCGCCGGTTCGGCCGCACGACCCTGATCGGCCGGGCGCTCGATTTGGCGCACGGTTATGCCGAAAGGGTCGCCGTCGCCGTGCGCGATCCTGGCCAGCTGCCTGCTTGCGATGCGCCCCTGATCCTCGACATGCCAGGCGTGGAGGGGCCGCTGGGCGGTCTTGCCGCCGCCCTCGCGTACGGCCGCGAGATCGACGCGGAATGCGTGCTGACTTTGCCGTGCGACATGCCCGACCTGCCGGCCGACCTCGCCCGCCGCCTCGCAGCCGCGCTCATTGCGCAGTCGTCCGCCCGTGCGGCCATGGCGGCAAGCGAGGGCCAGCCCCATCCGGTCTGCGCGCTTTGGAGGATCGAGGCCAGGGACAGGCTTCCCGCCTATCTCGCGTCGAGTCGGCGCTCACTGCGCGGTTTCGCCGAAGCCTGCGGCGCGGTCACCGTAGCCTGGCCGACGAGCGCCCGCGACGCCTTCGCCAACGCCAACACGCCGGCGGAGCTCGCCGCCCTGCAGCCTGTGATCGCCGCCTGAGGCGCGAACGCAAACGGCGCCGGTGACGCCACCGGCGCCGTCCACGGCGCCTATGCCTCCTCATCGGGCCTCCCGGAGGGGAGAGGGGAGAACCCCGACGAGGCCCGATCACCCTGCACCGGTGAGGCTCCGCCTCACATGATCATTGGCAATCCCTGACCTGACGGGCGTCAGGCGCGGCTCGCCCGGCCCATGGCTTGATCTCGGCCATGACGGAACTCGCCCGCGGGCGCGACATCAGGACATGACCGCTACGCTCAGGATCCCGCTGCCACGCGACCAACTGATCGCCAAGTACGAGGGCTGCGCCCCGCGCTACACGAGCTATCCGACCGCCGTGCAGTTCACCGCCGCCGTCCAGGCCGGCCTCTATCGGCGCTGGCTGTCCGAGCTGCCGGTCGGCGAGCCGGTTTCGCTCTACGTCCACATCCCCTTCTGCTCCCGTCTTTGCTGGTACTGCGCCTGCAACACCCGGGCGGTGAACAGCCATGACGCCATCGGCGGCTACATGCGCCTGCTCACCCGCGAGATCGCCCTGTTGGCCGAGGCGCTGCCGGGTCGGATGGGCGCCCGGGCGCTGCATCTCGGCGGCGGAACGCCCAACATGCTCGACCCGGACGATCTGGACGTCCTGTTCGGCGCGCTGCGGAGCGCCTTCGCGTTCGAACCCGGCGTCGAGATCGCCGCCGAGCTCGATCCGGCGGTGCTCACCCGCTCTTGGGTGGAAGCCGCCGCACGCCACGGGCTCAATCGCGTGAGCCTCGGCGTGCAGAACCTCAGCCCAGAGGTGCAGACGGCGGTCAACCGGCCGGAGACCTTCGAGGACCTCGCCGAGTGCGTCCGCTGGTTGCGGCTGGTCGGCATCGAGTCCGTGAACCTCGACCTGATGTACGGCCTGCCGCGCCAGACGACGGCCAACACCGTCTCCACGATCGAGGCGGTGCTGCGGCTGCAGCCGGAGCGGATCGCTCTGTTCGGCTATGCCCACGTGCCCTGGATGAAGCCGCACCAGAAGCTGCTCGACGAGGCGACGCTTCCCGGCCCCGCCGAGCGGCTCGACCAGTTCGGGGCCGCCACCGAGCGCTTGCGGCAGGCCGGCTATGTGAGGATCGGTCTGGACCATTTCGCCAAGCCGTCGGACGAGCTGGCCGTGGCGCTCCGCCAAGGTCGGCTGCATCGCAATTTCCAGGGCTACACGACGGACGCCGCGCGCACGCTCCTGGGCGTCGGCGCCTCGGCGATCGGATCCCTGCCGCAGGGCTTGGTCCAGAACGTGACCCAGGAGCTCGGCTGGCGCGCCGCCGTGGCCAGGGCCGAGCTGCCGATCGCCCGCGGCGTCGCGCTGACCGACGAGGATCGGTTCCGCAGCGAGATCATCGAACGGCTGATGTGCGACCTCGCCATCGACTTGGAGGCGGTCTGCGCGCGCCATGGCCGTAAACTCGCCGAGCTGGCCGCCGAGCTCGCTTGCCTGCAGCCCTTCGCCGATGACGGGCTCGTTCGGATCGACGGGGCTCGTCTGGCGGTGACGCAAGCGGGCCGGTTCCTGGTGCGGTCGGTCTGTGCGGTGTTCGACGCCTATCTCGCGCCCGAGGCGCAGCGTCACGCCAAGGCCATCTAGCGGAAGCCGGTCATCTTCCTGGGAGAGGGGCCAGCGCCCTCAGCCGTCCAGCGCGCGATGGATGTCGTGCACCAGGGTGTCGCCGAGAAGCGGCTTCTCCACGATGGG
>Ga0105240_10009076_pt1 | contig 14113 bp, 12 predicted proteins | sample KBSC54metaG_FD_80426 | JGI IMG/M metagenome (GOLD analysis project Ga0105240, IMG submission 80426) | Corn rhizosphere microbial communities from Kellogg Biological Station, Michigan, USA - KBS C5-4 metaG | ecosystem: Host-associated > Plants > Roots > Rhizosphere > Soil | place: Michigan, USA... | reverse complement strand
CGTTGTCGACGTAGACGGGTGATTTTTGTGCATGCGCGCTCAAGAGAACAAATGTTGCAAAGATCCAAATTGACAGTGTTTTTTTCATAATACGCTTATTAGGTGTTCCAAATATTTATCCCTGCAAATATGCTTTACTATCAGGCACGGAAAAATGTCGGAAGTTCCCGAACCCTTATCGAAGTTTCCCTTCTTTGGATGGTCCCTGCCTATGGATCCCGCGCTGCCGGCGCCAATTTTCGACATTTGTCGGCGCCTTTACATCTGTATCGGGAATTCCGTGCAACCTTTAGGGAACAATCGGTATTGTCCGTGAGCTATGCGCAGGATAATTTTACCGATTCAAACCACTACATCATTATGGTCATGAAACAAGTCATCAGTACCGCTCTTATTTTTTCGTTATTCGCTTTGGGAGCATCGGCCCAGACCGCTGACGTCCGCAAAAAGCAATTCAATCTCGACCCATCCGGTCTGGCGATCCAGGGGTATGATCCTGTCGCCTATTTCGCAAGCGGGAAGGCCCTGGAAGGAAAGAAGGATATCAGCCTCCAGTACCAGGGCGCCACCTATCAGTTTGCCAATACCAGTGACAGGGATGCTTTCAAGGCAAATCCCGGCAAGTATGAGCCGCAATATGGCGGGTGGTGCGCTTATGCGATGGGCGCCAAAGGCGAGAAAGTGGCCATCGATCCGGAAACTTTCAAGATCGTGGATGGAAAGTTGTATCTTTTTTACAACAAATTCTTTAATAACACCCTAAAGACCTGGAACAAGGATGAAAGCCACCTGAGGGCTAATGCCGACAAGAACTGGATGAAATTTGTTCCATAGAATGACCTGAATTTTTTAACAAGCATAAACCCCGTGTTATGAATCACGCACTTACGGAGCCTCTGAAGAACCTGCTGCTCCAATTGGAAGACATGATCCATGGCCTTTCCGATGAAGAATATACCGCGAAGATCGAAGTCCTTTCCAATGCCTCTATCGGGCAACATACGCGTCACATCATCGAATTCTTCGCCGAATTGTTTATCGGATATGACAACGGCGTCGTCAATTACGATCAGCGAAAAAGAGATCTCAGTATCGAAGTCAGCAGACAATACGCCATCAGCATGCTCCGCGGCATTGCTGCCATGGTAGACTATGATGACAAGCCCTTGACGCTGGCGGCGGAACTGGGCAGCCAGCCTTGCCAGGTGGCAACCAATTTTCTGCGGGAGCTGGTCTATAACCTCGAACACACGGTCCATCATATGGCCCTGTTGCGTATCGGGGTGCGGGCGATCTCCGAGATATCGCTGCCTGCCGAGTTTGGCGTGGCCATATCGACCATCAAATACAGAAAGGCATGTGCACAGTAACGTTCATCCCGACCCCGGATGGCTTTTATCTCACCTCCAACAGAGATGAAAGCAGGCAGCGCGGGCGTGCGAAAGCCCCGGAAGTATATTCCGGAAGCCATGCTAAGCTGATATATCCCAAGGACGCCGATGCGGATGGAAGCTGGATCGTCCTGAAGGAAAAGGCAACGGCGGCGGTGCTTCTCAATGGCGCTTTTGTCAAACATACCCGCAACGCTCCCTACCGGATAAGCCGCGGGCTTGTGCTCCTGGAGGTCATCAAAAAATCCGATCCGTTAGAGCACCTGATCGCGATGGATCTTCATGGCGTCGAACCCTTTACTCTCGTGCTGTTTTGCGAGGGTAATCTTTGGGATTGCCGGTGGGACGGGTCCCGAAAGCATATTCATTCCCTGGACGGCTCGAACCCGCATATATGGTCGTCGGCTACTCTTTATGACGAGGCGGTGTCCCATGAGCGAAAACAGTGGTTTACGGAATGGCTGCAATCCACGGGGCGCCCGGCGCCGGAAGATATCGTTGCTTTCCATCAAATGGCGGGCAATGGGGACATCCGGAACAGCCTGGTGATGAACCGCGATAATGAGCTCTTTACGGTGAGCGTTACGTCCATTGCCGTATCGAGGCGGGGCGCTCGCATGGCCTATCATGATCTGCAGACGGGAAAACATACTGTTGCAGATCTCGGCTCTACGGTCAAGAAGGCTGCCGGCCGGAAGCCGGAGTACGATAAAGGGCGGTGGGCGCATTTTTTATGGGTCCTTAAAAAATTCCGGACAAAGCTGACGCGCTGGGAATTCTGGCCGACCCACCTGATCTATGCTCCTGTGTATCCCTACTGGCTATGGTTAAGCCTGCGGGCAAGATCCTTGTTCTTCTTTAATGCCGCCAATCCCCGGATAGAATATGCCGGGTTTACGCATGAGCGGAAAAGTGATATCTATCGACAGCTGCCAGACGGATATTATCCCCGGACACATTTTTGTCCGGCGGGCATCGGCTTCAACGAGCTGAAGAAGCAATTGAAGGAGAGGATGTTGATCTATCCCCTGATAGCCAAGCCGGATATTGGCGAGCGTGGCGCGCAGGTCAGCTTACTAAGAACGGATCAGCAGCTGGAAGAATATTCGAGGCGGAGCAAAGTTGATTTTTTGATACAGGAGCATATCTCTTATCCCATGGAGGTGGGGATCTTTTATGCCCGGATACCGGGTGAAGCGAAGGGCCGGATCACCGGCATCGTTGGCAAGGAATTTCTTTCTCTGACCGGTGACGGGCGCTCCACCATGCGGGAATTGCTGCTGCAGGAGCCCCGGTATCTGTTGCAGCTGGAAACATTGACGGAGCGGTATGGAGCCTTGCTGGACACCATATTGGAGGAAGGCGCCGGGCGAACACTCGTACCGTATGGCAATCATTGCCGTGGGGCCAAATTCATCGATTGCAGCGACAGGATCACTCCTGAGCTGGTCGATGTCATCGACAGGATCTGTCAACAGATACCTGATTTTTATTATGGCAGACTAGACCTGATGTTTGCAAGCTGGGAAGATCTGTTGCGGGAGAAAAACTTTTCCATCATCGAGGTGAATGGCGCGGGCAGCGAGCCGACGCATATGTATGATCCGAAACATTCTCTGTTCTTCGCCTGGAAGGAGATCACCCGGCACTGGCGTCTGCTTCACCGGATAAGCCTGGCAAATGCAAAACAAAGGAACATCCCCTTGATGAAGACAAGGGAAGGGCTGCGGATGCTGACGGCGCATACCCGTTACCTCAAAATGATCGAACAACTATGAGAGCCACAGTCAAATTGTTTTGTTATGCGTTTTTGGTCAGCTACCTGGGCACGCTGCCATTGGGGACCTTGAATCTAAGCGTGGCCAACTATGCGTTCAGGCATGAATGGGCTGGTGCAGCGGGGTTCTCCGTCGCCGCCATTGCCGTGGAGATGCTGCTTGTTCGCGTAGCCCTGCTGGCCATCCGGAGGCTGGAGCGACTGACCCATTTTTTCAAGGTATTCAATGTCCTGACCTGCGGGGTGTTGTTGTTTTTGGCATCGAACAGCCTGCTTGCCGCGTGGCAGATGGAGGCATTCCGGGCAACTGTTCCATTCCCTTCGGTGAACCCATGGATAGCGGGATTCGTGCTGAGCCTGACCAACCCCCTTCATCTGCCTTTTTGGATGGGTTGGACCGCCATCCTGCGATCCAAAAAGATCTTGGGGGATGGGGCGTGGCAGTACAATACATTTATCGCCGCCATCGGTCTGGGGACCGCGACTGCCTTTGCGTTGTATGCCCTGGCGGGTGGTTATCTCATACGTTTGCTGGGCAGCCGCCAGGTGCTGCTGAACTGGGTCGTCGGGATAGCGTTGCTCGTGACCGCCATTACCCAGATATACAAGACGTTCTTCAAAAGAGCGGGCGCCGCGGCGAGCTAGCCTGTATCTATTTATAAAATCGAATCAAGTACAATGGAAAAAATTGCATTGCTGGCGAGGCTGGAAGCCAAGCCGGGAAAAGAAAAAGAAGTCGGTGAATTTATAAAAGGCGCATTGGCGCTCGCGCAAAACGAGCCGCTGACCATACGATGGTATGCGCTTCAATTGAGTCCTTCTACGTTCGGCATCTTCGACACCTTCGCGGGCGAAGAAGGAAGACAAGCTCATCTGTCAGGGCCTATCGCGCAGGCCCTCATGGCCAGGGCGGCAGAGTTGCTGGCGCATCCTCCACTAATAGAACAGGTAGATATATTGGCGGCAAAATAGCCGTCTGCTCAGGCCAGCCGCCGGACACAAATTTCAGTTTAAACATTTTGATAATATAATTATCTTTATGACGGTTGACCAGAGGACTAACTATGATAAGACACATCGCTACAGACCTGCAGCGGGAATTACTCCTTTCCCATTTCACGCTCGAGCGTCTTTATGAGGCTATTTATTGGGTGGATTCGAATGCGCGGATCATCAAAGTGAACGAAATGGCCTGCAAGTTGTCGGGGTATTCCGAGGAGGAATTGTTGCGCATGACCGTCGCGGATATGAACCCTTCCCTCCAGGTAGCCAACTTTCCCGCCTTTTGGCAACGATTGAGAGAAGAAAAACGGATCTGCTTCGAAACGCAGCACCGGCACAAAGAAGGTTTTCTTTATGATGTGGAGATCACGGGAAATTTTATAGAATACGAAGGCATGGAGTTCTCGTGCAGCATCGTTCGCGATCTGCGCAAGAAGCACCGGGAAGAGGACCTGCTTTGGAATATCTCCGAACGAACGTCGGGGCTCATAGGGCAGGATTATTTCAACGAGCTCACGCGTCATATCACTGCCATGCTGGACGTCCGCTACTCCATGGTAGTAACCTGTTCCGGTGGCGATGTCACGCGTCTGCGGATGCTTTCCTATGTCGACCGGAAGGAATTGAAAGAGAAATTTGAGTATGATACAAAGGGAACGCCTTGCGAGATCGTCATGCAGGGGCGTGATTTTTTTTGCAAGGACCATCTGGACGTGACCTTTCCCCGCGAGAAGGGTATCAAGTCCTGGGTGGCCGTGCCCGTATATAGCCCGGCCTCGGGTTCGGTGATAGGCAATATCGCAGCATTCGACAATGTGCCGATGACCGACGACAAGAACCAAACCGCCATATTAAAGATATTCGCCGCCCGGGCTGGCGCCGAGATCGACCGGTTAAGCGCCTCGAAAAAGCTGGAGATGGCCAATGAGGAATTACAGACCCGGCTGAAGGAGATCGAGACGCTCAAAAACCGCCTGCAGGCGGAAAATCGCTATTTGCAGGAGGAGATCAAGCTGAACAGTAATTTCGATGAGATCATCAGCAAGAGCAAGGCCTTTCACCAGGTATTGACCCAGATAGAGCAGGTGGCTGCCACGGACGCCACGGTGCTGATCCTTGGTGAATCGGGTACCGGGAAGGAGCTGATCGCGCGGGCCGTACATCATATCAGCAACCGGAGCAAACGCCCCCTGGTTAAGGTGAATTGCGCTACGCTGCCCGCCAACCTGATCGAGAGTGAGCTGTTTGGTCATGAAAAGGGCGCTTTTACGGGCGCGCTGGAGAGAAAGATCGGGCGGTTTGAACTGGCCGATGGAGGGACCATTTTCCTCGATGAGATCGGCGAGCTGCCCGTGGACCTTCAGGCAAAGCTATTGCGTGTTTTGCAGGAGGGGGAGTTCGAACGGCTGGGCAATGCAAGGACCTTCAAGGTCAACGTCCGGATCATCGCCGCCACCAACCGTAACCTCGACGTAGCCATGGAGAAGAAGGAGTTCCGGGAGGACCTTTACTACCGACTAAACGTGTTCCCCATCGTGTCGCCGCCACTGCGCGCGAGGAAAGAAGATATTCCGGTGCTGGTAAAGCATTTCTGTCAGAAACATGAGAATAAGATCGGCCGGAAGATCTCCCATATTCCTGTTCGCACCATGGACAGACTGATGGCGTATGACTGGCCGGGTAATGTCCGGGAACTGGAGAATCTCATCGAGCGGGCGATGATCCTCAGCAAGGATGGTACGCTGGAGTGTGGCGACTGGATGCAGGGCGGGCGTTCCGCAGGGCCTATAGATGGTCAAGCGCAGCGGACCATGGAGCAGGTGGAACGGGAATATATTTCCGAAGTCCTCAAACAAACGGGCTGGAAGGTGAGCGGTCCCGGCGGCGCCGCCAATATCCTCGGACTGAATCCCACCACACTGGAAGCAAGGATCAAGAAGCTGGGCATCGTCAAACGAAAGGATGCCTGAACCAGTTTACAATATTTTGGGAATTCCCAAAATATTGTAAGAAAAACACACCTGAAAGCCCTCTTCAAAAACAAGTCGTCATTTTCTACAATATAATACAGTAGCGGGTTTCAGGGCATCCCACCTACCGCTAAAAAATTCTGGCATGCCGATTGGCTATAGTATCTGCAATACCTTACTGAATGTCAGAAAATCACTACCAAAATTCGACGACTGCTTTACCTGTTTTTAGTCTTATTCACTTTAGAACGGAGTGGAGCGGCGCCTGTCAGATCGTTGCCATGATGATCGACAACCTTGCGGACAGCTATCGCGGACGGGTGACCTTCCATACTACAGATATCGAAGAAGAGGCAGCCATGGCCGCCACCTATGGGATCACCGAAGTGCCGACGGTGTTGCTGCTCAAAGGAACGGAGGTCGTCGCCCATTCGGTGGGATCCATCTCCCGGCAGGAGCTGATCGACAAGATAGAAAGAACCCTCCGTGAAAGCTGATGCAAACGTATCCTCCAAACGAATGCTAAACCTACGAATATGTCAATCGAAATGAAGTATCTGTATTTAAAAAGCCATCCGCTATTTGCTGGTCTGAGCGAGGAAAAGCTCATAGAAGTTTCGGCCTGCGCCAGGGTCAGGACGGCGCGTCGCGGCGAGAACCTGGACTATGGTGACGGTGCATTCACCCGCATCTATCTGCTGATCAGCGGTAAGATCAAGCTCACGGACATTGACGATGCTGATAATGAGCTGGTGAAAGATATCCTGACCGCGCCCGATATCTTCGGGGATCTCAGTCTTGGGCAGGGGCATCCGTTAAGTGATGAGTTCGCGCAGGTGCTCACCGCCAATACGATCGTGTGTTTTTTCCGCGCCGACGACTTCCGCCATATTTTGGAGGTCAACCCGTCCATCGCGCTCAATTACGCCAATAGAGTGAATGCAAAACTGAAGAGGCTGGAACTGCGACATTCCGACCTCGTATTCAGGGATGCGAAATCCCGGCTGATGCGGTTTATCAAGAGCTGGGCCCAGGCGGATGGAAGTCCGATGGGTGACAGGATCGTACTGAACAACTACCTTACGCACAGTGATATTGCCAGCGTGATCGCCACATCGAGACAGAGCGTAAATATGCTGTTGAATGAACTGCGGGATGCAGGCCTGCTGCTATACAACCGAAAACAAATAGAATTACGCAACCCCCTGTCCTGGAACTGAACCCATCTTAACCCCCTCCCCTCCCATGTCTGCCATTTGTATCTATTTCAAGGTGCATCAGCCCTATCAGCTTAAGTCGTATGACAGCTTGGACATTGGCGTCAACCATCTGTACGAGGACGCAGCGTCGGACAGAGCGATCATCCATGACCTCGCGGACCGTTGTTACCTTCCAACCAATGAGCTGTTGCTATCCCTGATCCGTATCATGGACGATAAATTCAAGGTGAGCTTCTCCTTCAGCGGGGTGATCCTGGAGCTGCTCGGACGGTATCGTCCGGACGTGATCGATTCGTTCAGAAAGCTCATCGCCACAGGTTGCGTGGATGTCCTTGGTGAGACGTACTATCACTCGCTGAGCTATCTTCACTCCAAAGAAGAGTTCAACCGCCAGGTGCGGCTGCATAGCGAACTGATCCAAAAGTTGTTCGGAGTGATCCCGCAGGTGTTCCGCAATACGGAGCTTATCTACGACAATGCGCTTGCGCAACAGGCATTCCGGCTTGGGTTTACGGGAGTATTGTGCGAGGGAGCGGGATCCATCCTAAGAGGCCGCTCGCCGAATGAACTGTACCAGTCACCCGGAAAGGAGCGGATGCCGCTGCTATTGCGTAATTCCCATCTATCGGACGACATCGCCTTCCGGTTTGACGATCCGTACTGGAGCGAATATCCCCTTACGGCAGAAAAATTTGCCGAATGGATCCATTCGCATCCGTCCGGCACCCGTGTCATCAATCTTTTCCTGGGATATGAGACATTCGGAATATACAAAGGAAAGGACACGGGGATATTTGATTTTCTCCGGGCCCTGCCGGAAAAGGTATTGGCCCGGGCCGATCATTTTTTCCGGTTGCCAACGGAGGTCATCCGCGACATAGAGATCACCGGGGAGTATGATGTGCCGGAAATGATCTCCTGGGAAAACCAATCGGCTGCCGACAGTGCATGGAGTCGGAATGTAATGCAAAACAATACGCTAAAGAAGATCTACAGTCTGGAAAGGATGGCCATGGCCGCACCGTTGCAGGAGATGCAGGCCATATGGGGGAGATTGCAGGCAGCCGATTATTTTTTCTACATGCTGGACCCCGCCACAAAAGATGCATTTAAATACATCAGCCCATTCCCTTCGCCCGAAGCAGTCTTTCGGTGGTACACCAATATGGTATTCGACCTCGAGATCAGGTTGATCGAACAAACAGTTGCCGCGGGCAAAAAACGACTGACCCGGAAGGGGTGGAGCATACTAAACAATAACTAAACACAAGAAATGGAAAAGAAACTAAATGGGCAGGTAGCCATCGTTACCGGCGCCAGCAGTGGTATTGGCGCAGGTGTAGCAAAGTCACTTGCCGCCGCGGGAGCTACGGTCATCATCAACTATCCTGTAGCAAGCGTGAAGCCGGCAGCGGATGCCGTGCTGGATGAAGTGACGGGGGAAGGAGGTAAAGGCATAACCTATTGCTGTGATGTCAGCAATGAGGCACAGGTACAAAAAATGTTTGCGGACGCGGTGGCGGTTTTCGGCACGGTGGATATCCTTGTCAACAATGCAGGGCTGCAAAGAGATGCGCCTTTCGAGAACATGACGCTGGAGCATTGGAATTTTGTGTTGGGCGTGAACCTTACAGGGCAGTTCCTGTGCAGCCGGGAGGCTATACGGGAGTTCCTCCGCAGGGGTGTCGAACCCGGTAAGTCCCGGGCAGCGGGCAAGATCATCCAGATGAGCAGTGTGCATGAAGTGATCCCCTGGGCGGGCCATGCGAATTATGCCGCCTCGAAGGGAGGTGTGATGCTGCTGATGAAGAGCCTCGCCCAGGAATTTGCATCCCGAAAGATCCGGATCAATAGTATTTGTCCCGGCGCCATCCAGACACCTATCAATCGCCAGGCCTGGGAAACACCGGAAGCATTGAATGAGCTGCTGACCCTTATCCCCTACCAGCGGATCGGCCAGGTGGAAGATATCGGCAAAGCGGCGGTGTGGCTTGCCAGTGACGAAAGTGATTATGTCAATGGCGCCTCGATATTTGTCGATGGCGGTATGACCTTATATCCCGGCTTTACAACAAACGGTTAGAATCTTACAAAAATGAAAAGAGAACAATCCCGACTACAGGACCCCGCCTGGAAAAAATGGGGTCCCTACCTGAGCGAGCGGCAATGGGGCACCGTCCGGGAAGACTATAGCGAAAATGGCAACGCCTGGGAATATTTCCCACATGACCACGCCCGCAGCCGTGTCTACCGGTGGGGCGAGGATGGATTAGCCGGCATCTCCGACGAGCAGCAGCGTATCTGTTTCGGTCTTGCTCTTTGGAATGGAAAAGACCCCATTTTGAAAGAACGGCTTTTCGGGCTCACGGGTAACGAGGGCAATCATGGGGAAGATGTGAAGGAGCTGTATTATTACCTCGACAATACGCCGTCCCATAGCTATATGAAGCACCTGTACAAATATCCGCAGGCCGAATTCCCGTATGCCGACCTGATGAACGTCAACCGCAGCAGGGGCAAGAACGAAGCTGAATACGAGATCACGGACACCGGTGTGTTCAATAACGGCGGCTACTTCGATGTGGTGACTGAGTACGCCAAGGCCGGGCCGGAGGATCTTTGTATCCGGATCACGATCCATAACCGCGGAAACCAGGCCGCGTATATTGCTGTGATGCCCACGCTCTGGTTGCGGAACCTGTGGGATTTCGGGCTGATGCAGCATCGCCCTGTCATTCAGACGCGTGCCGGCGTGTCCGGTTACGGACATGTCGAGGTCGAACATGTGGACACCGGCCATTATCAATTGTACTTTGAACAGCCGGAGCGGGTATTGTTTACGGAGAATGAAACCAATAAGGAACGGCTGTATGGCATTCCGAAAGCGACGCCCTTTCTCAAGGACGCCTTCCACACCGCGGTGATCCACCGGGAGTTTGGCCCGTTCGAGCAGCGGGTCTCGGGCACCAAATGCGCTCCTATGTACGAGCGGACGATCGGCGGCGGCGATAAAGCTGTCGTTAGGCTGCGTCTGCGGAAGCCCGTATTGACCGAAGCCCCGTTCAACCAATTGTTCGAAGAGGTGTTTGAAGAACGCATCAGCGAGGCCGATGCATTTTATGCCGCCATCACCGGTGTGGAAGATCCCGAGCTCCGGGCCGTACAGCGGCAGGCGTTTGCGGGGATGCTGTGGAGCAAACAATATTTCAATATCGATGTCCCCAGATGGCTAAATGGAGACCCCGGGCAGCCAATGCCACCGGACAACCGGCGGCGCGGAAGAAATCATGAATGGCATTCCCTCAATAATGAAGACATTATTTCGATGCCGGATAAATGGGAGTATCCCTGGTATGCCGCGTGGGACCTTGCATTCCATTGCGTGCCGCTGGCGATGCTGGATCCCCAATTCGCAAAAGATCAGCTGATACTCTTCCTGCGGGAATGGTACATGCATCCGAATGGGCAGCTGCCCGCCTATGAATGGGCATTTGGGGATGTCAATCCGCCGGTGCATGCCTGGAGCTGTCTGCAGGTGTACAAGATCGACAGAGCCAGGACGGGTAAGGGAGATGTCGACTTCCTGGAGCGTGTGTTCCAGAAATTGCTGATCAATTTTACCTGGTGGGTCAACCGCAAGGACCATAAGGGCAATAATGTGTTTGAGGGTGGCTTTCTTGGGCTGGACAATATAGGGGTATTCGACCGCAGCAGCGCCATACCCGGGAATGGAGTGCTGGAACAGGCGGATGGGACAGGCTGGATGGCGATGTACTGTCTCAATATGCTGGAAATGGCGTTGGAGATATCCCAGTACAACCGGAATTATGAGGATGTGACGACAAAGTTCTTCGAGCATTTTGTGTATATCGCCGAGTCGCTGAACCGGATGGGTGAAGATTGGACCGGCAGCTGGGACGACGCCGAAGGGTTCTTTTACGATGTGCTATCGTTGCCCGATGGAAGATATATCCCGTTAAAGGTGCGCTCGCTGGTTGGGATGACTACGTTATTCGCCGTGCTGGTGCTGAAACGGGAAATGCTGGAGAAGGTGCCCGATTTTCACAAACGCCTAAGGTGGTTCCAGCGGTACAGACAGGACAACGGTCAGTATCTGGTGATCGAGGATCTGAAAGACAACGACGATATTATCCTGTCGCTGGTGCCGCGACCAAAGCTGGAGAAAGTGCTGCATGCATTGCTGGATGAAAAAGAATTCCTTTCCCCTGGCGGCATACGATCCATCTCCAAGCTGCATGAGACGCCCTATGCCGTGCACATCGACGGTCAGGAATTTGGCCTGACCTATCAGCCGGCCGAGGGTAACACGAACCTCTTTGGCGGCAACTCCAACTGGCGGGGTCCCGTCTGGATGCCGATGAACTATCTTATCATCCTGGCGCTGGAGCGTTACGCGGAATACTATGGAGAAGATCTTTGGGTAGAATTGCCATCGCATTCGGGCATACGCATGACATTGGCGGAAGCAGCCGCCAACCTTGCCGAACGGCTTATTTCCATTTTTTGCCGGGACAACGAGGGTCGCCGCCCCGTGCATGGCAGGGAGGAGCTGTACCGGACCGATCCACATTTTCATGACCTCGTTCTGTTCTATGAATATTTTCATGGGGACAATGCGCGCGGTGTGGGGGCATCCCATCAGACCGGATGGACGGGTGTCGTCGCCGAGCTGATCAACCGGTTTGGAGCGAGCCGCAAAACCATGTAACAAAAAAAATGAGACAATGAGCGAAATAGCTGAATTCATGCCGCTGGGGTCCGCCGAATGGCTGGAGACGAATGGTCTTGGGGGATGGAGCAGTTCAACCGTCAGCGGCTGTCATACCCGGCGGTATCATGGATTGCTGGTGGCTGCTACCGAACCGCCCACCGGAAGAATGGTTTTGGTGTCAAAGCTGGACGAGACCATTCGCCGGGGTGAGGAAGAATGGGAGTTGGGTACCAGCGACTACAATGGCGTATTCCATCCCACCGGGCATCGCTATTGGACCGGCTTTTGCCGTAACTGGCACCCTGAATTTCTTTGCGAAGCCGGAGATGTACGTATCCGTAAAAGCGTCGTCATGTTGCATGGGGAGAATACGGTGATCCTGCGTTACGAGGTGCTGGATGCGGTGGGATCGTTTGAACTCAGGTTCTCACCGTTGCTTGCTTCGCGCGGGTATCATCAGCTGACGCATGCCAATGATGCCGTCAGCCCCGCCTTCCATTTTGAGCAGGGGGTATTCCACGCAAAGCTTTACCAGGGTACGCCGGAGATCTATATCGGCGTGCCGGGTTCTTCTTTTGTGTCGGCACCATGCTGGTATTACGGATTTCATTATGCCATGGAAGAATACCGCGGGTTAGACTGCCGGGAAGATCTTTTTTCGCCCGGCCGGTTTGCCGTTTCGCTGAAGAAGGGTGATGTGCTGGACGTCTGGCTATCCACCGGCGATCTTTCGGGACGAGATACCGGGTCGCTGTTGGAGAACGAGCTTGTACGCAGACAGCAGTTGCTGGATCACCAGCCGGCGGCGGGCATTGGCAGGAAGCTTGCCCTGGCTGCGGATCAGTTTGTGGTCCGCCGAGGTGACGAGGGACGGACGGTTATTGCGGGCTATCATTGGTTTACGGATTGGGGCAGGGATACCATGATCTCCCTGCCGGGGTTATGTTTGTCCACCGGGAGATACGATGAAGCAAGGAAGGTGCTGGCTTCCTTTGCCCGCAGTGCAAGTAGGGGCATGTTGCCCAACCGCTTCCCCGACTATGGAGAACCGCCGGAATACAATAATGTCGATGGAACCCTTTGGTATTTTATCGCTGTGCATCACTATCTCGAGGCCACCGGCGACAACGAGTTTGTTTTGCGGGAACTGCTTCCCGGGTTAAAGGACATCGTTGACTGGCATTTCCGGGGTACGCGTTATAATATACATGTCGAAGACAGCGGGCTGCTTTTTGCCGGCGAGCAGGGCCAGCAGCTCACCTGGATGGATGCGCGGATCGGGGATTGGGTGGTTACACCGCGCATGGGGCGACCGGTGGAAATACAGGCGCTTTGGTACAATGCATTGCGTATTTTTTCACGGTTGCTTGCCGATAATGGACAGGAAGCCGACAGCCGGATCGTTGACCTGGAGGCGGACAAACTACGGCTGAACTTTTCCGGGCAGTTCTGGTACGAGCGAGGCGGCTGGCTATACGATGTGATAGATGAACAAGGACAGCCGGATCCAACACTTCGTCCCAACCAGCTTTTTGCGATAAGCCTTCCCTACCCTCTTGTCACCGGAGAACAGGCTGATAAAATACTGTCTGTCGTTAAAGATCGGCTATACACACCCGTTGGGCTCCGAAGCTTGTCGCCGGATCATCCGGGCTATACCCCCACCTATCGTGGCGATGCCCGGCAACGGGATTCCTCTTATCACCAGGGACCGGCATGGAGCTGGCTGCTGGGAGCGTATGTCGACAGTCTGATGCGGGTGCGTGGCGACAAACGGGAGGCGCAGGGCGTCATCGACCGCCTGGTCTATCATCTCGACGAGGGTTGTATCGGCAGCGTAGCGGAGATATTCGACGCCGAGCCACCCTACCAACCCGGAGGTTGTGTAGCGCAGGCGTGGGGAGTGGCGGAGGTGCTGCGGGTGGTGCACACATACAAGCTAACCCAACGCAATCCAGTAGACCCACATCACAAAGCTTAACGTCAATCCCGCCCAGGGATATATCATCGACAGGATCATG
>Ga0105240_10009075_pt1 | contig 14113 bp, 11 predicted proteins | sample KBSC54metaG_FD_80426 | JGI IMG/M metagenome (GOLD analysis project Ga0105240, IMG submission 80426) | Corn rhizosphere microbial communities from Kellogg Biological Station, Michigan, USA - KBS C5-4 metaG | ecosystem: Host-associated > Plants > Roots > Rhizosphere > Soil | place: Michigan, USA... | reverse complement strand
GCCGCGCCCGGGCGGTCGCCGTGGTCGGGGGCGAGTCGATCGTCAACCAGAGGCGCCTGCTCGGCGCGGGGTGCCAGGTGCTGGTCGCCACCCCGGGCCGCTTGATGGACCTCATGACCCGGTTCGCGTTCCGCCTCGACGCGGTGCGCGTGGTCGTGCTCGACGAGGCCGACCGCATGCTCGACATCGGCTTCCTGCCCGACCTGCAGCGCATCCTGAGCTACCTGCCCAAGCAGCGCCAGACCCTGCTGTTCTCGGCCACGTTCTCGCCCGAGATCAAGCGCCTGGCCAACAGCTACCTGCAGGATCCGGTCACCGTGGAGGTGGCGCGCGCCAACGCCACGGCGTCCACGGTCGAGCAGCACTTCTACAGCGTCACCGACGACGACAAGCGCGCCACCGTGCGCCAGATCCTGAAGGATCGGTCGATCACGCAGGCGCTGGTGTTCGTCAACTCCAAGCTGGGCGCCGCGCGCCTGGCGCGCTCGTTCGAGCGCGATGGCCTGCGCACCTCGGCGCTGCACGGCGACAAGTCGCAGGACGAGCGCCTGAAGGCCCTGGCTGCGTTCAAGAAGGCCGAAGTCGACATCCTGGTGTGCACCGACGTGGCCGCCCGCGGCCTGGACATCGCCGACCTGCCCGCCGTCTTCAACTTCGACGTGCCGTTCAACGCCGAGGACTACGTGCACCGCATCGGCCGCACCGGCCGCGCCGGCGCGTCGGGCCTGGCGGTCACGCTGGTCACGCGCGACGACGCCCGCAACGTCTCGGACATCGAGAAGCTGATCAACAAGAAGATCGAGCTCGAGCCGTTCGAGGTCGAGGACGACCGCCCGCGCCGTCCGCCGCGCCCGCGCTTCGACGACGAGCCGCGCCGCGAACGCGAGTCCTCGTACGCCGCGCCGCGCACGGCCCCGCCGGTGCGCGCGCCGGCGCCGCAGAAGAGCCGCGACCCGTTCTTCGACAAGCCCTACGAGGCCAGCCCCGTGACGGCCGACAAGCCCGAGTGGGAGATGGCCGCGCCGGCCCAGGCGATCGGCCGGCCGTCGCTCTCGGCCAACATCCGCTCCAAGCGCAAGGTCGCGGCCCTGCTGGGCGGCGGCAGCAAGGCCTGAGCCCGCGGGCCCGGGCTCAGAGCCCGTCGGCCAGCGTCCGCAGGAGGCTGGGCCAGTCCGGCGCGAACGGCGGCTCGGGCCGCTCGGCGCGCGTGGCGTGGCAGACCGGCTCGCCGCGTTCGAACGCCAGCATCTTGGCGGCCAGGTCGGCCGGGTCGTGCGGGCCGAAGAAGGCGACGGCATCGCAGGTGCCGACCGTCTCGCGCGCATAGGGCAGGTCCGCCGCGAGCAGCGGCAGTCCGTGGGCCTTGGCCTCGGTGAGCGGCAGGCCCCAGGTCTCGACGGTCGACGGGAAGACGAGGCAGTCGGCGGCCTCGTACTGGGCCTGCATGCGCTCGCGCGGTTGCAGGCCGATCCACTCGATGCTGCGCAGGTGCCCGAAGCGGCGCTTGAGCCACGCGGCGTAGCGGTTCTCCGAGCCCGCGAGCGTCCAGCGCACCCGGCCCTGCCACGCCGGCTCGTGCTCCAGCCGTTCCAGCGCCTGGCCGATCACCTCGAAATTCTTGTAGGCGCGCGGCCAGGACGGGTAGAGGAAGACCTTGCCCGGCCCCGGCCGGGGCGTCTTGACGCGCGCCTGCCGCACGTCCTCCAGTGGATGCGCCACGACGACGCGCTCGACCCCGAACTGGCGCCGGAAGCGGTCGCGCAGCCATGCCTGTTGCACGACCACCGCATGGTTGCGGCGGATGAACGCGCGATAGAGCAGCCCGTAGAACAGCGTGAAGGCGCAGTGCGTCGGGTCGAACCAGGCCTGGCGCAGGGTCGCCTTCGAGAACGGGGCGGGATTGTGGCAGTACACGACCTGGCGGCGGGCGTCGATGCGCGCCGTCATGTCGTGCATGCAGAGCCACAGGTCGGCGCCGAGCTCGCGCGACAGCGGCCGCAGCCCGTGCCATTCCAGCAGGATGCGCCGCAGCCAGCGCGACTTGGCGTCGGGGAAGGCCCGCACCTCGACGCCCGGCGTGGTGACGAGCGCGGCGTCGTGGGCGAGGACGACGACGCGCCAGCCGGGCAGCGCCTCGCGCGTGGCCGCGACGCAGTCGTTCAGCACCGTCAGGGGGCCGCCCTCGACGAGGTTGACGCCGGAGATGACGATGGTCTTCATCGAGCGGCGTCGGACGGCGGGGCGGCCCAGCGCCCGAGGCGATCCCGCATGACGCGGTACGCGTCCCCGATCGTGGCCAGGTCCGCGGTCGCGCTCGGCGGCGTCACGAACCGGAACCAGACGCGGCGCACCTGCGCGACGGCTTCCAGCACGAGTCCGCGCGCGACGCCCAGCACGAGCGTCGGCAGGCCGTTCGAGCGGCGCCACACGCGCAGGGCGGCCAGCGTCTCGGCGCGATGGCGACGGTGCATGACGGCGCATCGCAGGTACAGCCGCGGGAAGTTCAGGCCCAGGCCCGGCACGCCCAGCCGATCGAGCGCGCCCTGGTGCGAGAACGCCCAGACGGTGTCCGGCGAATAGAAGGCCGGGATGCGCTCGTCCCAGACGAGGCCGGCGCCGAAGCGCTGGATGTGCTCGCGCGCGTCGAGGCGGTCGGTGTCCTGCCGCGCCGCGCCCTCGCCGGCCGTGCTCGCCGGCGATGCGCCGGGGACGACGAACGGGTAGTCGAGGATCCAGGGCTTGTGGGCCAGGTGCGTCAGGAGGGTCGCGCTGTAGATGTCGGGGCTCACGCCGCCGAACAGTCGCCCGAAGCGCGCGACGACCCGCTCGACGAGCGCACGGCTGACGATGCCGTGGTAGGCCCGCGCCATGTCGTTCAGGCCGGTGCCGGGGCGATCGGCGGCGCCGGCCAATGCGGCCTGCGGGTCGATCGGCCACGCCCTGCCCGACGACGGCGACAGGAACAGCTTGCCCTCGTAGCCGTCGCCGAAAAAGCGCGACTTGACGCCCGGCCAGAAGTAGCTCGCGATGAAGCGGCTGCGGTAGGACACCAGCGCGTCGATGCCGTCGCGCTGCATCCACGCCACGATGGCATCGATGCCTGGCCCCACGCAGTCGTCGTCGCCGATGAACAGCAGGTACTGGCCGGTCGCCATGGCCAGCCCGCGCTCGAAGTTGTCGACGACGCTCAGCCGCTCCGTCCAGTGGCGGTAGACCAGGCGCTCGCCGGCGCCCAGGGCGTGCAGCGCGTCGTCGGGCAGCGGCGCGTCGCTGTTGTCGCTCACCACGAGCTGCGCCGCGGTCTCGGCCACCAGCGTGGCGAGCACCGACAGCAGCGTGCGCTGCCGGTTGCACGACGGGACGACGATCGACAGCAGCGGGCGGTCCATCCTCGTTCGCGGGTCAGGGACGCTTGGCACGGTGGCTGGCGAGCTCGTCGCGGACTTCGGCCAGGGTCAGCAGCAGCTCCTTGATCCCGGGCACGTCCAGGCGCGTCGTGTTGTGCGAGGTGTAGTCGTCGACGACGTTGGCCGCCGGCGAGCCTTCGGAGATGTAGAGCTCGTAGTTGAGGTCGCGGTTGTCGGCCGGCACGCGCCAGTAGCGGCCCATGTCCTGGGCCTTGGCCATCTCCTCGCGCGACACCAGCGACTCGTAGAGCTTCTCGCCGTGGCGCGTGCCGATGATGCGCGAGTTCGGCGGGACGCCGAACAGCTCGCTGATGGCGGTCGCCAGGTCGCCGATCGTGCTGGCGGGCGCCTTCTGCACGAAGATGTCGCCCTGCACGCCGTGCTCGAACGCGTGCAGCACGAGGTCGACGGAATCCTCCAGCGACATCAGGAAGCGCGTCATGTTCGGGTCGGTGATGCCCATCGGCTGGCCCGCCTTGGCGCGCTCGATGAACAGCGGGATGACGGAGCCGCGCGAGGCCATCACGTTGCCGTAGCGCGTGGCGCACAGCACCGGGCCGCCGTCGCCGATCGAGCGCGAGCGGGCGATCAGCACCTTCTCGGCCATCGCCTTGGAGATGCCCATCGCGTTGATCGGGTAGACGGCCTTGTCGGTGCTCAGCAGCACCACGCGCTGGACGTCGTTGGCGATCGCGGCGTTGATGACGTTCTCGGTGCCGATGACGTTGGTGCGCACGGCCTCCATCGGAAAGAACTCGCAGGGCGGCACCTGCTTGAGCGCGGCGGCGTGGAACACGTAGTCGACGCCGCGCATCGCCTGCGTGATCGACTCGGGGCTGCGCGTGTCGCCGATGATGAACCTGACCTTCGGGCTGCGCAGCGCGATGCGCATGTCCTCCTGCTTCTTCTCGTCGCGCGAGAAGATCACGATCTGCCTGACGTCGGTGCCCAGGAAGCGGTTGAGCACCGTGTTTCCGAAGGAGCCCGTGCCGCCGGTGATCATGACGGTCTTGTCTTTGAATAGGGTGTCTGTCATTTCGTCAGCCCACGGTGTTACAGGAAGCGGTGGATGAGGAGTCCGCCACCGACGGTGCCCAGCGAAGCGCCCAGTGCGGTGGGCGTCACGGGCGAGAGGGCGGCGCGCAGCTCGGGGTCGAGCGTCAGGGCACGCAGCCACTGCACGACCGCCGCCGCGACGTGGTACGCGCAGTAGGCCCAGCAGACCATGCCGACGTCGCCCCGGGAAGCGGCCCACGCGGCCAGCCCGAGCACGGCGAGCGTCAGCACCGACGACGCCGACGCGAGGAAGCGGTATTGCCGCCGCGCCACCAGCAGCACGTTGGGCAGGAAGCCCAGCGCTCCGAGCGACGTGCCCACGACGAGGATGCGCACGTAGCCGGCCACGACGTCGTGCCCGGGCGCGCCGTGCAGCCACAGGGCGGTGACGGCGGGCGCCGCGAACCACAGGGCCAGTCCCGGCAGGAAGGCGCTGCCGAGGATGCCCAGCAGGAACCTGCGCACCAGCGCCGGGGACAGCGAGCGCGCCGCGATCTGGCCGATCACCTTGGGCTGGAAGAACTGGACGACGGGCCCCGCCAGGAACGTCAGCGGGGTCAGCGCGAGGACGGTGGCCAGGTAGTAGGGCGCCGTCGCCGCGGCGCCGGCCAAGGTGCCCACCAGCGGCTTGTCCAGCTGCATCGCGCAGGCGCCGGCGGCCGTCTGCACCAGCAGCGCGAGCGAGATCGAGCGCGTGGCCGGCGGCGCGGCTTCGTCCCGGCCCGCTGCCGGCAGCCGGCGCGCGACGCGCCAGCGCGTGGCGCCGGCGTGCAGGCAGGCGCCCAGGGCCTGCGAGCAGACGAACACGGTCAGGTCCGGTGCGATCGCGTGCAGGCAGGCCAGCGTGAACAGGTTGCGCAGCAGGACGCCGGCGAGCTGGTTGAGTCCCACCCAGGCGTAGTCCTGGCGCGCCAGCAGCGCGGTCTGGCCGAGGTTCTGGTGGACCACCGCGCCGAACAGGAGGACGGCGGCGGCGATGTCGGCCGCGGACAGCGGCCAGCCGACCACGCGGCTCGCGACCAGGGCGAGCAGCAGCAGCGCGAGGTACAGGCGGGCGAGCGTGCGTTCGGCATGCGCGAACAGCGCGCGTCCGCGCACCAGGCCATCCGGCCCCAGCGCGGCAAGCTCGCGCCCCAGCACGATGGACAGGCCCAGGTCCAGCGCCACCATCAGGGACTGCGTGGACAGGATGATCGCGACGACGCCGAATGGGCGCGCGCCCATCGCCTGGCTGAACAGCGGCAGCAACAGGACGCCCACCAGCGCCGTGCCCAGGCGGCCGCAGTACAGCGTCGCCAGCGGCCAGAGTCGGGAGAGCATGCGCATGGGGCGCGGGTCAGCCGCCGGGGCCGCGCAGGCCCTGCGCGGCCGCGCGGACCTGCGCGACCAGGCGTTCGAGCGCCGCGTCGTCCAGCCACCAGCCGCAGGGCAGGGCGAGGATCTCGTCCATGAAGCGTGCGGTGTGCGGCAGCGCGCGCGCCGCGCCGGCGAAGCCGGAGTACACGTCGTTGGGCTGGTGCAGCTTCGAGCACTGGACGCCGCGCGCCTTCAGGCGTTCCAGCAGCACGTCGCGTTCCCCGCAACGCACGAGCCAGGCCCAGAATGCCGGCGCGGCGCCGGGCGCCCAGGCGACGGGCGCCAGCGCGGGCACGTCCGCGAGCCGCGCCGCCAGCGTCGCCACGTTGCGCCGGTTGCGGTCGATGCGCGCGTCCAGGCTGCGCAGGTGCACCAGGGCCAGCGTGGCCTGCACGTGGTTCAGCGGCGACGACATGCCCACCTGCGGGATGTCGGAGCGCGCGTCGATCTCGCCGTGCGCATCGCGGAAGCGGGGCACGTCGATGCCGTAGCGGCGCAGCCGGCGCGCGGCGGCCGCGGTCGCCGCGTCGGGGCAGACGAGCGCCGCCCCGTCGATGCCGTTGACCTGGCGGTTGGCGTAGAACGAGAAGACCGCGAAGTCGCCGGTCGTGCCGATGCGGCGGCCGTCGAGCGTGGCGGCCAGCGCGTTGTTGGCATCTTCGACCAGCGCGATGCGATGGCGATCGCAGAACGCGCGCAGCGCGGGCAGCGGCGCCGGATAGCCGGCGACGTGGTAGACGACGAGGGCCTTGGTGGCCGGCGTGAGCGCGCGCTCGCAGTCGGCGACCGACATCGTCGCGCTGCCTTCGTCGAGGTCCACCCAGACCGGCCTGGCGCCCACGTGCGCGATCGCCGAGTTCGACGACATGCAGTTGTACGAGAGCGTCAGGACGTCGTCGCCCGGGCCCACGCCGGCCAGCTGCAGCGCCAGCGCCAGCGCGTGCGTCGCGTCGCCCAGGCAAGCCACGTGGGGATGGTTCAGGTAGCCCGCCAGCGCGTGCTCCAGGGCCGCCACGTTGGGGCCGCTCGCCAGTTGCCCGCTGGCCATCAGCGGGGCCAGCGCCTCGAGCGCGGCCGCCTCCGGCCGGCAGTCGAACAGGACGATGGGGTCCACGGCTCAGCCCTTGCGCAGCGCGTCGACGATGCGCTCGCGGTCGGCCGCGCCCACCCACCAGCCGCACGGGATGTGCACCAGGCGGCGATAGAACGCGTCGAGCCCGGGCAGCGGGCGCCGCCAGGGCGCGAACACGGTGTGCAGGTGGTTGGGCCGGTGCAGCTTGGACGCCGCCACGCCGATGCTCGCGAGCCGGCGTTCGACGTCGTCCGAATCGTCGGCCAGCAGCGTGTAGATCCAGTAGCTGGGCTCGGCCCCGTCGACCCGGGTGGCGGGCGCGATGCCGGCGACGCTCGCCAGCGCGGCGTCGTAGTGGCGCCCGTTGTCCACGTGCGCCTGGATCAGCGCGCCGATGCCCTGCAGCTGCAGCAGCCCGATCGTCGCGGCGACGTTGTTCATGTTGTACTTGAAGCCGGGCGTCGTGATGTCGACCTCGGTGCGCGGCACGCCCTTGGCCAGGCCGAACCAGCGCAGCCGCCGCGCGAGCGGCAGGCGCGACGCGTCCCGGATCGCCAGCACGCCGCCGTCCACCGTGGTCATGTGCTTGATGGCCTGCAGCGAGAAGATCGCGCAATCGCCGAACATGCCGACCGGCCGGCACCCGAAGCGCGCCCCGAGCGCGTGGGCGCAATCCTCGATCAGATGCAGGCCGTGGCGGTCGGCGACGTCGCGCAGGCGCGCGAGATCGGCCGGATAGCCCGCGTAGTGCACCACGACGATGGCACGGGTGCGGTCGGTGATCGCGCGCTCCACCGCCGCCGGCAGCAGGTTGCCGTTGTCCGGGTCCACGTCGGCGAACACCGGCACGGCGCCCACCTGCAGGATCGTCGTGTTCGTCGGCTCCGCCGTCATCGACGTGGTGACGACCTCGTCGCCAGGGCGGACGCCCGCCAGCAGGAGCGCGATGTGCAATGCGCCGGTGCCGCTGCTGGTGGCCAGCGCGTTCGGCAGCCCGAACGCCTGCGCGAACTCCGCCTCGAAACGGTAGACGTCCTCGCCCTCGGCGATCATGCCGCCGTACAGCACGCGCTCGAGCGCCGGCAGCAGTTGCTCGCGCGGCGGCATGGACACTTTGACGAGCGGGAGGAGCGGCGCGGCGGGTTGCATGAAGGGGCGGGCCGGCCAGGGTGCGCGGGCCGCGCTTGAAGTTGCCGTCATCCTAGCAGTTCGAGGGGCCTTGCCCGGCGGCGCGGGCATGCGACGCCCCGCGCCGGGCGGGCGCCTGCCGGGGCCGGAATCAGATCCGGTCGAGGACGCGCAGGTCGTAGCGGCGCGGCGGCGCGCCGGGCGCTTCCAGGGGACGGATCATGCGCAGGCGGGTGGGCGCCAGGTCCACCGCGCAGCCCCGCACGGCCAGGGCCTGCGGCAGGGTGTCGCCGGCGAGCGCGTTGAGGCGCCACGTCGCGGGCATCGCCTGCTGCAGCAGGTCGGCCACGTCGCCGTCGGGGCCCGTCCACTCCGCCAGGATCGGTCCGTCCGCGCCTTGCAGGACGATCGCGGACGCGCCCGGGGAACGCCAGCGGACTCCGCTCGCCGCGAACGGCGGCAGGCCCCGCGGATCGCCGGCATCGGGCCAGTCGACGCGCTCGAGCGCCTGCCCGGCGACGGCCGCGGCGCCCGGCGGCATGGCGATCGTTCCGAGCACGGCGTCGTCGTCGGGCCGGAAGCCGTGGCGTGCGTAGACCCCGGGCTGGCTCGTCCAGAGCACGAGGTCCGCCAGGCCGAGGCTGGCGGCATGATCGACGGCGCGTTCGAGCACGCGCGTCGCGTGGCCCCGCCCGCGATGCCGCGAGTCGACGCAGACCAGTCCCAGGGCGCCGCTGCGCCGCTGGCTCGCGGCATCGACGATGAACCGGATCGCGCAGCCCGCGAGGAGCCCGGCCGCGGACCACAGCGTCACGAAGCAGGCCTGCCGCGGCGCGGCCAGCCACGGGAAGTGCGCCTGCATCGAGACGCCGCGCCCGCGCGACGCGAAGAAGACGTCCCAGCACAGCGACGCGAACGCGGGCGGGGCGGCCTCGTGCACGGCGAGCCGCAGGTCGGCGCCGGGACCGGGGGGAGGCAGCGCGGCGTCGGTCATGGCGCGATCGTAGCGTCGCTTTCAGGCGCCGGCGGCCGGCTGCAGGCGCCGGCGCGCCAACTGGGCCGGCAGCGTCGGCAGGCTCAGGTGGTCGGCGGCGCGGCCCAGCAGGCGCACGAGCGCCCATTGCCACCGCGCGAGTCGCCAGCGGGCGTCCGCCAGGCCCAGGCGCTCGCGGATGTCGGGCGGCAGCGCCTGCACGGCGGCGCGCAGCAGCAGCCCCTGCAGCGGGCGCAGCGCGCGGGGCAGCAGCGGCATCGCGTGCATGATGGCCAGGAACTCCCGCACGATGTCCGACGGCTCGAGCAGCGGGCGCATGCGGTCGAACAGCGCGTCCAGGTCGCGCTCGGAGCCCGGCGGCGAGGCCACGCCGTACAGGTGCGCCGAGGCCTGGTTCTCGGCGTAGAAGGCGTCGCGCAGCGCGGCATCCAGCGACCGCACGCACAGCAGGTAGCCCTGCAGGAACCCGAAGGTCGCGGTGGCGTGCACCCAGGTCAGGAGCGCCACGTCGTCCGCGCGATAGGGCACGCCGGCCGGCGTCCGGCCCGCGATGCGTGCGTGGCCGGCGTTGATGCCGCGGATCATCGCCTCGGTGCGGCTGCGGGCGCCGAACACGGTCAGCATCGCGGCATAGCCGGTGCGCTGCAGCCGCGGCAGCGGGGCCGTGCGGAACGTCGTGTGTTCCCATACCCCTGACCGTACGCGCGGCTCCGCCAGCTCGAGCAGCACGGCCGCTACGCCGCCGACCAGCAGCGCGACCGGGTTGGCGAACACGCGCCACGACACCGAGCCGGCATCGAGCAGCGCCGGCTCGCCGGGCGGCTGCAGGAAGTCCCCCGGCTGCGTGCCCGGCGGGTAGACGAGCCGGGCGAGCCTGTCCTGCAGGGGCCGGCTGGCGACGTGCAGCGCCGCGCGCAAGGGGTTGGTCAGGTTCATTCAGCGTACGGAGAGGGAGGACTTGCGCGGGACTGCGAGAATGCACGCCGCCGCGAGTGCTCGCGCCCGCGGCGATGCTCGACCGTCATGCCCTGGCACGACAGTCGGCGTGACGATCAAAAGCAAATTATCGGGGTGGAAGGATGAGATCGACCTGGGCAGGCCACGTGCGCCTGCGGGACGCGGGCGCGCGGGCGTGCCTGGCCATCGCGTTGTGGATGCTGGCGCCGCTGGCGTTCGGGGCCTCCGTGCCGTGGTCGCCGAGCGCGACGGCGCGCCATGCGATCGAGCTGCTGGTCGACGACGGCGGCCTGCCGCTGACGACCTCGCAGTGGCCGCTGCCGCGCGACGCCGTGCAGCGCGCGCTCGACACCCTGCCGGCCGAGCTGCCGCCGGGGCTCGACGCGGCGCGCGCCCTGGTGCGCGCCGAGCTGCGCGCGCAGCAGGATGTCCGCATCGGCCTGACCGTGCGTGCGCGCAAGGACGCGCTGGCCGCCTTCGGCGACGACGCCACGCCCGGCAGCAGCCTGCAGCTGCGCAGTGGCGAGTTCGACGGGCCGCACCTGGCGCTGCAGGTCGGCGGCCGGCTCGATCCGGTGGCCGACTCCGGCCAGCCGCGCGCGACGGCCCGCCTCGACGACAGCGCGGTCGTGGCCGAGGCCCTTGGCGTGCAGGCGCAGATCTGGGCCCATCGCTCGTGGTGGGGCCCGGGTTGGCAGAGCGCACTGCCGCTGAGCAACAACTCGCCCCCGCTGGACGGCATCGGCTTCCAGCGCGCCTCGGTGGCGCCGTCCGAATCGCCCTGGCTGTCGTGGCTGGGGCCGTGGAACACCGACTTCTTCGTCGCGCGGACGGAGGGCGAGCCTGGCAACGTGCCCGGCAGCAATGCCCTGGTGACCGGCTGGCGGCTGACGGCGCGGCCGCTGCCGCTGCTGGAGATCGGCCTCACGCGCATGGCGCAGTTCGGCGGCCGCGGGCATCCGGAGACGCTGGGCAGCTTCGCGCGCGCCGTGGTCGGGTCGCATGCCAATGCGCAGACGGTCGATGCGCAGACCCGTGATTCCGGCAACGGGCTCGCCGGCGCCGACCTGCGCCTGCGCTGTCCGTTCGGCTTGCGCTGCGCCGGCTACACCCAGGTCATGGGCGAGGATTCGCGCAAGCACCTGCCGTTCAAGTATCTCGAGGTGCTGGGGGCCGAGGCCTGGTCGGCGGACGGCGCGACGCGCGTGTATTTCGAGGCCGCGGAGGTGGGCTGCCGCGAGACGTGGCGCAAGAGCACCACGCCGGGCTGCGCCTATGTCAACTACGCCTATCCGGATGGCTTCACCAACGGGGGGCGCTGGCTGGGTGCCAGCGTCGGCTCCGACGGCAAGCTGTTGACCGTGGGCTGGATCGATTCGGAGTGGGACAGCGCCGTGCGCCTGGACTATGGCCATGTCGGGTCGCACATCGGCACCTTCGGCATGCCGTTCGAGCCCTCGGTGCCGGGGCACCCGATGTGGGCGCTGGCGGCGCGACGCAGCTGGCATTTCGGTTCGACGGCCGTGACGCCCGAGTTCGACTGGGCGCGCGTCAAGCTGGGCAACGGGGTCCAGGTCTCCTCGCGCGTGGGCGTCGAGATGAGCACCACCCTGGACGACCTCGGCTTGGCCGCCCCCGGTCGCATCGCCCAGGCGCTGTCCGGGGCCGGCGGCGACACGACCGACCGGGTGCTGGTCGCCGGCGCCCTGCTGGGCGGCGCGGCGCTGTTCGATCGCGCCGCCAACAACTATTCGAGCAGCCACCACAACGAACCGGCCATGAAGGTGCTGCGCGACGCCGCCGCCACGCTGCCCTACGCGGGCCTGGGCCTGGCAGGCACGGCGTGGCTGGCCCGCCGCGGCACCGCCGACGGCGACGTCGCGCTGGCCAGCGTGGAGGCGGGGCTGTCGTCGCTGGCGCTGTCCCAGGTGATCAAGCTGGGCGTCGACCGCTCCCGCCCGAGCGCGGACCGCGGCGCCGCCGACTTCGGCCATGCGCGCCGCTCGGACAGCTCGTTCCCGTCCTCGCACACCGCGCTGGCCTGGTCCGTGGTGACGCCGATCGCGCAGCGCTATGACGCGCCCTGGCTGTACGGCGTCGCCGCGATCGTGAACGTCGGGCGCGTGGGCGACCGCAAGCACTGGCTGTCGGACACGGTGGCCGGATCGCTGCTGGGCTATGCGGTCGGCGACTGGTTCGGCCGGCGCGCGGACGTCGCCCCGGGCAGCAGCGTGATGCTGATGCCGCATGGGGTGGCGATGTCGATGCCCTTCCGCTGACCGGCGCTCAGGCGCGCGGCGGCGTCCCGCACACGTCGCGCACCCAGGAGGCCAGGCGGTAGCGGTCGTGGATGGCCTCGGGCACCGTGCGGAACGGCGTGGTCAGGAAGCCCGGCGGGATCCGCGGCTTGTGACGGTCGATGATGGCGATGTTGCGGCGATCGTAGAAGTCGTACGCGATGGCCGTGGCGTTGGTCGTGATGAGCTTGGTCTGGCTGCCCAGGGCCTCCAGCGTGCGCATCGTCAGGCCGCGCTGGCCGGGGTGCTCGATGTCGAGGATGGCGCGCGAATTCAGGAAGATGTCCTGCACCTGGGCGCGCGGCAGCGGGGCGAAGCGGAACTCCGAGCGCGCGGCGCCGGCCACCGTCTGCGAGAGGTACTTGCGCGCCGCGTACATCCACGGCGCCTGCAGGTACAGGTACCAGAAGGCGCGCGACGGATCCGCGAGCTGCCGGGTGATGCGCCGGATGATCTGGTAGCGGTCCGAGTGGATGGTGCCCACGAAGCTGATGTCGTAGGCGAGTTCGGCCGGCGCGGTGCGCTCGAAGCCCGGCGTGAAGAACAGCGGCCGGAAGCGGATGCGCCAGCGCGCGGCGTCCACCTCGTCGAAGCTGAAGCATTCGTCGTACAGGCGCAGCTGCTTCTTGGAACGCGGCTTGTTCGTGAGCGAGTCCCACGTGTAGAAGACCAGCCGCGCCGTCGGGTACGCCGCGCGCAGCAGGCGCAGCGTCGGCTCGAATATGCCCTCGCCCTGGATCACGAGGATCAGGTCGAAGTGCCCGGCGCCCAGGCGCCGCAGCTCGCTGGCGTAGAAGCGGTTGGCCGACGGCTGCGTCAGCGTGGGCGTGATGCGCGCGACGGCCTTGAGCAGCGCCGCGTCGAACGGGCGGTCTGGCAGCATGTCGACCTGCCAGCCCTCGCTGGCCATCTGGTCGCGGATCTCCTTCTCGTAGCCGAAGAACCGGGGCGCGACGAGAAGGGCGCGGCCCTTGTTGTCCGTCGCCATCGTCAGTCGACCCTGGCGGCGTCGGGCGCGGCGACGATGCGGGCCGGCACGCCCACGGCCAAGCAGCCCGCGGGCACGTCGGCCAGCACCACCGCGTTGGCGCCGACGACGCAGCCGCGGCCCAGCGTGACGGCGCCCAGCACCTTGGCGCCGGCCGACAGCGTGACGCCGTCCTCGACGACGGGCCGCAGCGAGCGCGTGTAGGCGAAGTCGGCCTTGTCGGCCCCCAGCGTCACCTGGTGGAAGATCGTCACGTCGCGGCCGATGGACGCGCCGCCCAGCACCGTGCCCTGCGTGTGGGTGAGGACGAGGCCGGGGCCGATCTCGAGCGTGGCCGGCACCTCGAGCCCGAAGACGACGAAGTTGGCCAGCTGCATGACCTTGGCCAGGCGCCCCCAGCCGGCGGCCTGCAGCGCGTGGGCGTGCCGCACCAGGCTCACCGGGGCGAAGCGCGGCGAGAAGTGGTGGCGCCAGCGTCGCGCGACGGGCGGCCCGCCGCTGAGGTGCATGAGTCGTGCCCAGTCCGCGTCGAGGGTCTCGTGCAGGGACGGCATCAGTTCGTCAATCCGTTGCTTCGCAGCTCCGCGGTTGCCTCGTTCGACCGGTCCGCATGCACCGGCTCGCTCGATGCCCAGGCGCAGAAGCGGCGCAGGCCCTCGTCGAGGGCGACCCGGGGGGCGAAGCCCAGCAGGCGCCGCGCGACGGCCAGGTCGGCGTAGCCGTGGCGGATGTCGCCGACGCGGTACTGGCCGGTGACGTCGACGGGCACGGCCAGGCCGCCTGCGCGCAGCAGCGCCGCGGCCAGATCCAGGATGGTCGTGGGCTGGCCGGCGCCCAGGTTGATGGCGACGCCGGACG
>Ga0105240_10009070_pt1 | contig 14120 bp, 11 predicted proteins | sample KBSC54metaG_FD_80426 | JGI IMG/M metagenome (GOLD analysis project Ga0105240, IMG submission 80426) | Corn rhizosphere microbial communities from Kellogg Biological Station, Michigan, USA - KBS C5-4 metaG | ecosystem: Host-associated > Plants > Roots > Rhizosphere > Soil | place: Michigan, USA... | reverse complement strand
GTTGTAGTTGTTATCGGCTGCCTTCGTGGCGGTAATAGTGCAAGTGAGTGCTGAGTCAAGCGCGGTCACTGTAGTGCCCGACACCGAGCAACCTCCCGTGCCACCGGCAGCGAACGTCAAAGCGCCGGTGCCGCTGCCGCCACTTGCAGTCGCTGTCGCGGTCGCTCCCGAAGTCATGGTGGTAGGTCCGGTCACGGTGAGAGCGGCCTGCGTCGCCTTAGTAAGTGTTACCGCGAAAGCTGCGCTCGCAGCGGACACGGTGTAATTGTTGTCGGCCGCCCTGGTTGCCGTCAGCGAGCATGTGCCGCTGGCGTTCGTTACGGTGACGGTTGTGCCGCTCACGCTGCAACCCGTGGACGCACCGGAATCGAAGGTGAGTGCTCCGGTACCGCTGCCGCCGGTTGCTGCCGCGGTGCCGGTGGTTCCGAACGTTACGCTGCTCGGGCCGGTGACGGTCACCGCCGCCTGCGTCGCCTTCACTAGTGTGACCGCGACGCCTGCGCTGGTGGTAGCGCTGAAGTTGTTATCCGCCGCCTTGGTGGCGGTCAGGATGCAAGTGCCGGTGGCGTTAGTCACAGTAACCGTCGTTCCGGTCACGGTGCAACCAGTCGACGCGCCGGCGTCAAATGTGACGGCGCCGGTGCCGCTGCCGCCCGATGTCGTCGCCGTTCCGGGAGTGCCGAACGTGACGCTGCCGGGGCCAGTTACCGTTAGCACGGCCTGCGTTGCCTTGTTCAGCGTCACCGGGGAATCGGCACTGGTAGCGGAATTGTAGTTATTGTCTGCCGCTTTCGTAGCTGTCAACGAGCAGGTGCCGCTGACGTCAGTCACAGTGACTGTAGTTCCGGAGACGGAGCAGCCGGTCGAGGCGCCCGTGCTAAACGTGACCGCCCCGGTACCGCTGCCGCCGCTTGCCGCCGCCGTACCGGTCGAGCCAAATGTGATGGAGCTGGGCCCGGTGACGGTCAGGGCAGCCTGTGCGGCTTTACTCAGGGTTACGGTCAAAGGCGCGCTGGGCGCCGAGGCGTTGAAATTGTTGTCTGCAGCCCGAGTGGCTGTCAATGCGCAGGTGCCGCTGGCATCTGTCACGCTCACCGTAGTTCCGCTTACGCTGCAACCGGTGGACGCGCCGGAATCAAAACTGTATGCGCCGGTCCCGCTACCACCTGTGGCTGTAGCGGTTCCGGTAGCGCCGTAGGTCACACTGCTCGGACCAGTGACTGTCACCGTTGCTTGCGTTCCCTTGACCAAAGTCACGCCGAACGAAGCGCTCGTAGCGGAAGTGTAATTGTTATCCGCTGCTTTTGTCGCGGTCAACGAGCACGTTCCGCTGGCATCGGTCACGCTCACTGTGGTGCCGGAGACGGAGCAGCCAGTCGAGGCGCCGGAGCTGAATGAGACCAGCCCGGTGCCGGTGCCGCCCGACGAACTCGCCGTGCCCGTCGATCCATATGTAACGGAACTGGGACCGGTCACTGTCAGAGTGGCTTGTGTCGCTTTATTCAGCGTTACGGTCAAAGGCGCGCTGGGCGCCGATACGTCGAAATTATTGTCGGCCGCCCGGGTAGCAGTCAACGTGCAGGTGCCGCTGGCGTCGCTGACGCTTACCGTCGTTCCGCTTACGCTGCAACCAGTGGAAGCGCCGGAATCAAAGCTGTACGCCCCGGTTCCGCTACCACCGGTAGCCGTGGCAGTGCCGGTAGAGCCGTACGTCACACTGGTTGGGCCGGTGGCTGTCACTGTCCCTTGGGTTCCCTTGACCAAAGTCACTGAGAACGGAGCGCTGGTGGCGGAAGTGTAATTGCTGTCCGCCGCCTTCGTGGCGGTCAACGAGCACGTTCCGCTGGCGTCGCTGACGCTCACTGTGGTCCCGCTGACCGAACAACCAGTGGATCCTGTGGAGTCGAACGTGACCGCGCCTGTTCCACTGCCACCCGAAGAAGCAGCCGTACCTGTACTGCCGAACGTGACGCTGCCCGGGCCGGTCACCGTCAGTGTTGACTGAGTTGCCTTGGTAGCGGTCGTAGTGCTGGTCAGAGTGGGAGCCGCACTGAACGAACCGTTTCCTGCCTGCGTGTAGGTCACCGTGCAATCCGTGCTGCCGCTGGTCATTGTGATTGTCACTGGTGACCCCGCGCCGGTGCTGGCGCCGCCGCCGGAGCAGCCGCCGCTTCCTGCGATGCTCACCGGCAGCGTCGAACTGGCATGCGCAGCCACGCTGAAGGAAGAGCCGAACGCGGAGGAACCGGGCGCGGCCGTGTCGATGGTGATTGTCTGTGCGGAAACGGCGTTCACGGTGATCGAAGTGTTTCCAGTGCTGGGGTTGACGCCGTTGTTCGTTGGAGCGAACGTGGCTGAGACTCCCACACTGCCGCTCACGTTGGGAGTAAATGTCGTGACACAGGGATTGACGCTAGTACAAACGGTGGGACTAAACGTCCCAGACCCTGAATACGTGATTGTGCTGCCGAGTTGGACGGAGCCGCCGCCCGTGATCGACGCGCTAGCCGTGCAGGTGGTCGATGATCCTAGACCTATGGGGTCGGGGCTACACGAAACCACCGTCTGGCTGTTCGTGGCGTCCGTAAAGGAGGTCTGTGCGGTCAACGTGGTCACGTTGCCATTGGCATCGGGCGCTGTGGTCTGGACGGCGGTGACAAAGAATGTGACGCCGATGTCATTGTTATCGGGCGCAAAGGAAGAATCGGAGATGTTGCCGTCGGCGTCGGCCATGGTGGTGATGGTGGCGGGTTGGTCGAAATTCGAGCTCTCCGTCATCAAAATCTGCACCGGCAGACCGGGCAGCCAGCCGGAACCCGTGAAGTGCACGGGGGTTCCCGGCGCGTAATCTTTCTTATCCGTTTGAATCGTGGGATAGCTGAACGTCTCGGCCAGCGACTGTGCGCCCGATCCGTTCTTGCCGCCCGCGATCAACAGCGCTTTGCCGCCGGCGAGTTTGCTCACCGCCGCCCCGGTCCGCGCCGTATCCATATCGGGAAGTGACTGGAATTTGGCCATCCAGGGGATGTACAGCTCAGCCTGCGCGACGGGCTTGCCGTTTGCGGCGCCCCCCGCCAGTAGTACTGTGTTGTTATTCGGCAGCCGGAAGGCCACCATGTCGCGCCGCGCTCCCGCACCCATGGCCGGGCCGGCCTTAAACCGATTCGTCGTCGGATCGAACATTTCGGTGGAGGCCACCTCGTCCGATCCGTTGCTCCCGCCGGCCAGCAGCACTTGGCCATTGAGCAGAGTTACGGCCGCCAGGCCGCTCCGGGGAGTGGTCATCTTGCCGGCCGCCGACACCTGCCCGGTTTTGGGATCGAACAGTTCCGCGGAATCCAGTGCGGCCGAACCATCGAAACCGCCCGCGATCAACACGCGCCCGTCGGCCAGGACTGCCGCTGCATGATCCTTCCTCGGGGCCGCGAGCACTCCGGAGGTCGGGGTAAATTTACCTGTTTTTGCGTCGTACGTCTCCAGCCCGGCCGAAGCGCCCGAACCGGTATCGCCGCCCGCGAGCAAAATGCGGCCGTCGGCCAGGGCCGAGATGCTGGCGCCCGAACGGGGCGAACTCAGCGCCGGACCGGCAGTCCACGCGTTCGAGGCCGGGTCGAAGATTTCGGTGGCGGTGGTGACGCCGCTTGCGGTGCGGCCGCCCGCGGCCAGTACTCTACCGTCGGACAGCAAGGCGCAACCGTGACCGCTGCGCGCGTCCATCATGGCCGGACCGGGCGTGAACCGCCCGTCAGTTCCGAAGAATTCCGATGACGCGAGCACCCCGTTGGAGCGTTCTCCACCTGCGATCAGTACGCGTCCATCGGTCAAAAGGACGGAACAGGCGCCACTGCGGGCGGAGGTCATCTGCCCGTAGGCGGATGCCCATCTGTTCGAAACGGGATTTGTTGGAGAGTTGGCCGCGAAAATCCAAAGGCCTATCGCACCTAAACTAACAAGTACCGGAATCAGCTTGCGCGTGTACATTAAAGATCCCCCGAAATCATCAGTAAAATGCTTTAGAGAACTCGTAAGCGTACCATAATCTTGTAAGTATGCCCACTATTTGACGGTACGTTTTATTACTTAATAGTACTGAACCAAGAGTGGCAGCGGATTTTGCACGACATTGACTCGGGAGTTCTCCTTATGGCAAAGGCAAGCAAAACTATGAAGAAATCGCAATCCAGCCGTACCGGCACCCGTTCGAAGGCCGCATCGCAGACCACGACCGATCATGAAGAGATCCGCCAGTGGGCCGAAGCGCGCCAGGGGCGGCCTGCCTGCGTGAAAGGTACCGGCGGGCGAGGCGACATGGGCGTCTTACGTATTGATTTTCCAGGGGGTGAAGAGCGGAAGCTACAGTCCGTGTCGTGGGATGAATGGTTTGAAAAGTTTGACGAGAACGGCTTGGCATTCTTGTATCAGGACAAGACTGCGGGCGGCAAACCAAGCCGGTTTAACAAGCTAGTCAGCCGTGAAACTGCCGAAGAGAGCAAGGGCGCAAAGACGCGCAAGGCCGGCGGCCACTAAAAGCACCCTATTTATGCCGGGTAGTAGGACTAAGGTAGTAAGTGAGGCAGGCCCCTGCCTCACTTTTCCGATCGAACCTAAGCGCCTTCCGGCGTCGGCTGCAAGAACTCTTTCGCGCCAGCCCGTTCCGGGGTGGTCAGGACACGTACGAGGGGGTGTCTGAGGGCGACAGTTTCGGCGCCTTTTTTGGTCCGGCTGCTGCCGCGCGGCAGTAAGTGGTTCACCAAACCCAATAGATCGGCGGTCGTTCCCGGAAAAAGCGCCTTAAAGCCAGCTAGTACCTTGGTTGGTGTACCCAGGATTACCTCCGCCCTGCCCGTCCGGGTCGCTTCGACAATTCTTTCGGCGGCACGCGTGGCTCCCATGGTCAGGCCGGGAATGCTCGAACTGACGCTGAACCAGGCGGCTTCTCCTTCTTCCGCTCCATTGAACTTGGCGTTCAGAAACGAGCCTGTCCGCATGAGGCCGGGGGCGATTGTCACCACTTTTATGCCGGTCCCATGGAGTTCCGCGCGCATCCCCTCGGAAAACGCCGCCGCGGCCGATTTTGCGCAGCTATAGGGCGTCAGATGGGGAACGCTCACCTTGGCGCCGATCGACGTGATGTTCACGATCCGGCCGGAGCGCCGCTCGCGCATATGGGGCAGCACGCCCAGCGTGCCGTACACCATGCCCCAGAACATGATGTCCATGGCTTCTTCAAACTGCTCGACGTGCATGGTTTCCACCGGGCCGACATGGATCACGCCAGCGTTATTCACCAGCACGTCGATCCGGCCCTCGCGGCGCAGCGTGTCCTCCACCAGTTGCTCCACCTGATCGCGATCGCCGACGTCGCACTGTTCGGTGTGCACGTCCATGGTGATTGAGGACAGATCGTTCCTCGCCCGGTCCAGTTCCTCGGCGCTGCGGGCGCACAGAGTGAGGCGAGCGCCCTCCTCGGCGAACTTCCGCGCCATCGCGATCCCCAGTCCTTTGGAACCGCCGGTGATCAGCACCACCTTGTTCCGCAGGTCCATGGCGCGGCTCTTCCGCCATAACGCCGTGCCCACGCCGGCGGCGACAAGCGCCGAGCTCAATAACATCGAATTGCGATTCATTCAGTCAGTCCCCTTTGTTATAGCGATCCGAAACAAGTAATACGGTTGGACGCGCAGATCCTTGCCGCCATGAAACTGTTTCTGGCGATGCAACTGGTTGCAGGTGAAGTACAGATAGCCGCTATCGAGCGACAGGGTGTCCGGCCAGAGCATGCGCGGATCGTGGACCAGCGTCTCCCAGGAGCCGTTCAAGTCACGGCGGCGGATGAGATTGTGTTCGTAATCCGTGGCGTACACCCGGCCTGCCGCATCGGATTCGAGGCCGTCGGACGCGCCGCCTCGGTCGCCCAGATCGACCACGGTTTTCGCCACGTCGGCATCGGAACGCTTCTGATTGGACAGCGCATCCAGGCTGACGCTGTACAGGTGACGGGAAGAAAGCGGACAGTAGTACAGCAGGCCGCGCCCCGGATCGATCGCGATGCCGTCCGATCCCAGGGCCCATCTCGAGCGCGCGCCCGAGGGCGACACATTCTCGACGGGTTTGCCTTCGACCACCGGAGTGAACGCCGGATCGGGTTTCACCGACGGATGGTCGCCCAGCCGCCGCCAACTCTTTCCCGAGGCCAAGTCCACCACGATAATACCGTTAGGGCTTCCCTGCCCCGAGTCGGTGATGTAGGCGTACCCTTCGGCGCCTCGTTTCAGATCGAAGCGGACATCGTTCAGGTAGGATTCAGGCGTCACCACGTCCGCCGGAAACAGGATCCTTTTGACGATGTTGTTCTTCCCCAGGTCGAAACCGACCAGCTTCGGACCGCCGTAAGTCGTCTTCGCGAACTGGACGCTGCCGGTATCGAGCACCCACAGGCGGTCCAGCGCATCGACCACGACGCTCTGGACGGATACGAAGGGATCGGCGCCGCCCCCCGGATACGCTACGACTTTGCCGTTCCGAATCTCACCCACCGTGAAATCGACGGGATCGCCCCATCGCGGAAAGTTGACGAAGATCCGGCCGCTCCTCGAGACGGTAACTCCCGTAGGCATGGGGCCGCGGAACTCGTGTACCACTTCGGGCGTGGCGGCCCACGCGCTCGCAGCAAGAATCAGTGGCCATAGACGGGGCATGCAATCGGTCAGCACGCACCCAGCCAGTGCGTTCGGACAAACGAACATCGATCGGAACGCAACTTCAATCGGAGCCGCGCGCGTAAGCAAGCGTGTGTCGCTCCCTAACGGTCGCGGCTCGGATAAACGGCAAATTTGTCGACGAGCGTACGTCGCCCGGAGCAGGCGATACCCTACGCCGCTTGCGACCCGGGCTTGCGATGCGCGAATGTGCCGAAAATATCGCTCTGTTCCAGTACATGACCCTGCATCGCCCGGTCGAGATCCTGGCGGCGCGCCCCGGGCGGCAGTGCCAGCTCGGTATCCAGTGCAAACAGATGAAAGTAATACCGATGCACTCCGCTGGGAGGCTTCGGTCCGCCATACCCGATTTCGCCAAACCCGTTCCGGCCCTGCCGGCTGCCGTCGGACAGAACTTCGGTCGACGGACACCGCTCGTCCAGCCCAGGCGTGGAGGGCGGAATCGCATAAAGCAGCCAGTGGACGAAGACGCCGGAGGGTGCATCCGGATCGTCGACGATCAGAACCAGACTTTGGGTCGCCTGAGGGACACCCGACCAGGATAGCGGCGGCGAAATGTTCGCCCCGTCCTTGGAATATTTTTCCGGGATAAGCCCGCCGGTGTGAAACGCGGTCGTGGCCAGTTTCAAACTCATAGGGTCTCCTGTGGTGTTTAGGTATATCTCCGCGTCATGGACGCGCAGAAATCGGCGAATTCGCGAACGTCTTTTGGCGGGCTGGTGTGGTTCGGGAGCACCCCGCAATGCTCGGGCGTGAAGCAGTAAGTGATTGTCGTCTCGAAGGGCTCCAAGGCCTTCATCTGGCGATCGAACCACTGCTCGGCCCCGGGACGGAAACTGTCGGCCCAACTTAAACCCGTGCGGATATGGCGCACGCCGAGGTCGCGCAGCCAGCGGGCCGCATCGTCGAGCCGGTGATCCTCGAAATGGAACCACTGGCAGATGCCCAACTCCGGAGCGAAGTTGGAGAACTCCCGCATCGCCAGTTTCGGACTGCCGTCCTCGCGCAGCAGCCCCATATAAAAATGGCGGTAGTACGACGAGCCTTCGGCCTCGCGATGGCGGGTCGTCGCCGGCCAGGCCCGCGGCAAATCGTACAGGCTATACCAGTGGATTCGCTCGGCACGGCCGATCAGCAACTCCGCCGTCCGCTTCAATCCGAACTGCTGCACCTCCTCTGCGCCGAACGTGGACACCCCCACCTCCGTGACCCACAGGGGCAGGTCGGTGACGGCGCGGATTTCGTCCAGTTTCTCCGGCCATTCGTGGATGGTCCAGTGGTTCCAATCGAGCGGAAAGCCGTGCACCGCGACCACGTTGATCCGGCTCAGCACGCACAGCCGCTGCATGTTGCGCAGAAAGTCGGGATCGATCGGCGAGATGCCGCCCAGCACTCGCTTCAGGCGGGGATTTTCGGCGGCCACGGCTTCGGCGGCCTGGTTCACCATGTTCGCAAACGTCGTCCACCCCGGGTCGATTTCGAAATTCCAATGGGACAGGTTGTTCGGCTCATTCCAAAACATCACCGAGTCAACCATGCGAACTCCTCTTCTTGCAGATGTAGACCTCGTCTTCCGGATGGTTGACGATCTCGAATCCGGCGCTGCGCAGCATGGCCTCGGAACAGGCGCGGTTGGGAATCCACCAATTGGTGGGATCGTGCGAGTAGCGCTTCTCGACGAAATACATCGCCGGGTAGCCCTCGGTCTGGAAGACGCCGGTTTCGGAGAACGGATAGTCGGCTTCCAACTCCATCACGTCGTGGCTGCCGCGCATCAGCGACTGAAACACCAGCGTGTCGCCGACCACGCGCTCGCTCAGCAGATCGAGCGCCAGCAGCGGATGGCGCAGATGATAGAGCACGCCCATGAACAGCACGATGTCGAACTTCTCATGCAGCTTCTCGACCTGGTACACGTCGAGTTCGCGGAATTCGATGTCGGCGCAGTTGACCTCGGCGGCGAAGCGCGCCTGCGCCAGATAGGTAGGGTCGGAATCGATCGCCACGACGCGATCGGCGCCGCGGCGTTTCATCTCTAGCGAATAAAATCCGGCATTGCAGCCGATATCGAGGACGCTCTTCCCGTGTAGATTCGAGGGGATGGCCGACGCGAAATTCTGCCACTTGCAAGCCGGATAGTCGCCCAGAAAATGATCGGGCGCGGTCTGCACGCCGCCCAGGTTCAAGTTGTGGAACCAGTCGCCCAACTCGGCGATCTTCCGCTCGATTTCTTCGCGCGACCACTGCATGACGCCCGTCATAGTCCACTCCGCGAGGCTGCGGCCTCGACTTCCGGGTCGGCCAGCCGGCGCATGGCGTCCAAATATCCTTCGATGTGTCCGACATCCAGGTAGGACGTCCCGGCGCGGATGGCCCACGCTTTTCCGCCCGCCGCCATCCAGGCGTTCACCAGCGTGCCCATGTATTCGTCGCCGCGCTGCTGCCACAATTCGTAAAGCGATTGGAACACCGCGCCCGGCATTTTGAACGCGCCCCACACCCAGTTGGATCCGGGCGCAGGCTGTTTCACCTGCACTTCGAGAACACGGCCGTGGTCGTCGGCGATGACGGCGTCGAAGAGTTGCGGACGCTCCACCGGGAACAGCAGGAAGGACAGCGCATCGTCGGGCAACAGGCTGAGTCCGTCGGCGGGAAACCAGACGGTGTCGGGCAGGCCGACGAGCACCGGCTGTCCCGGATCGATCACCGGCAGCGCGCGGAAAACTGAATCGCACAGGCCGCGCGGTTCGGGCTGCACGCAATAACAGATCGGCACGCCGTATGCCGACCCGCCGTAGTATTCGAGAATGTCGGACTTCGATGGCGAGATCACGAAGCAGATGCGCGTCGCGCCGCCCAGTACGAGCCTCTCCACCAGATAGTCGCTGACCGCGCGCGGACGGCGTTCGGACCCTTGCCCGCGTGCGCCCACCGGCAGCAGTTCCTTCGAGAACGCCAGCGGCTGGATGCGGCTGCCCTTTCCCGCGGCCGGAATGATTCCCCACATATCAGGCGGTCCCCCTTAGCGCCGACGGCATGGCGCGGTCGCGCGCGGCCTCTAAAATTTTCTCGAGTTCCAGCGCGCGCACCGCGGCGGTGTGTTCGGCCAGGGTCCGCTCCCGCGCCGCTTTGGCGATGCGGGTCAAGTCGCCGGGACTGCGCTGCAGTGCGGCAATAGCGTCGTCGGTATTTCGCGCCAGCAGAATTTCCGATCCCGGCTGGAAGAATTGCTCGATGCCCTGCCAGTAATCGCTGAGCACGGCGGCGCCGCAAGCCGCGGCTTCGAAGAGACGGCCCGACGGACAGTAACCCGTTTGCGCCATCGCCCGCCGAGTGACGTTCAGGGTCAAACGCGTCGAGCAGTAGAACGCCGGATGATCGGCCGGCGGAAGGTGGTTGCAGAAGAAAATGTTCGAGCGCCACGGAAACGTATGGTCGTACATCGATCCCGCGATGATGAACTTCTGCTGCGGCAGACGCGCCGCCGGCTCCACGAAGAGAGCCCGTAGAACAGGATCCCGATCTTCCGCATAAGTGCCCAGATACCCCAGGTCGGCCTGATATCGCGGATCCGGCGGCCACGGCCGGTGCACCTCCGGATCGACACTGCCATACAGCGGGGCTACGCGCCTCGCGCCCAAACGTGTCCGCAATTCGTCGAGCGAACCACCGCCGGTATAGCTCAGCACCAGGTCGAACTCGCCGAGTCCGCCGAGCGGGATGTAGGGTACCGTCTCCCCGGCTTGGAGGCGGGCGAGCGTCACTGGAGTATCCAAATCGTAGAAGACAGCCTCGGCCGGAGCCGCCAGCACCAGTTCCGATGCGTCCACAGCGTCGGGACAGTACGAAGTGACCATAGCGACTTCGGCGTCGCACAGGTGGCGGATGGCCAGAGGCAATGCGTTTCGCCAGTCGTTGTAGAGGATGAGTTCGCCGCCGGGTAATTCGAACAGGTCGCGAGTGGCCGAGTAGTACGGAACATCGCGCTCGAAGAAGACCACGCGATGGCCGCGCCGGGCCAGCGCCTTGCACAAGCCGCGCCAAAGCGTGGCATGTCCGTTCCCCCAGGATGAGCTGATCGTCAAGCCGAAAATTACGAATTTCATACCACCGCTCCGTTCAAAGCGAGTGGGCCACGCTTGGGCCTGCCCGCCGAGCGCAAGCTCGGCCGACGCGCCGAAGGCACGCGCAACCTCACCTCCGATTTACGAACAGACAGATCGCGCGGCGTTGTCATGCACTTCCTTCAGATAAGCTTCCAATTGAATTACCCGGCGCTCGGGTGTGTGCTCCGACACGATGCGGCGGCGCCCCGCCTCGCCCACCGCCAGTCGCTTGTGCTCGGGATAATCGCGGAGGATTCGCAGCGTGTCGTCGGTCCCGCGCGAGATCAGCACTTCGCGGCCCTCGGCGAATAAAGAATCGAGCCCTTCCCACCAGTCGCTGATGATCGGGACCGCGCAGGCCCCGGCTTCGAAGAGCCTCACGCTGGGCGAGTAACCGGCTCGCTTCATGGCCTCGCGTGTGATGTTGAGCGTGAATCGCTGCGCCCCGTAGAACGGCGGATGCAGCCGTGGCGAGAGGTGAATTTCGCGATCCACGTTGACGGGCCACTCGATCCCGGCCGGATACATCGGGCCAACCACGGTGAAGAATCCCTGCGGCCACTGTCGCGCCGGTTCCAGTAGCAGAAGATCGAGCGCCGGCTGGCGATCGTCGCTGTAAGTCCCGAGATATCCGAGATCCCACCGCACCGGCTGCGGGTCCGGACGATACTGATCGGGATCGACCGAGCAGAACAACTCGCGCGCCATCGGCGACCCATAGCGGCTTTCGATCATGCGCAGTACCGGACCGCCTGTGAACGAGAGGTACAGCGAGTAGCGCGGAATCAGCCCGGGGGAGATGTAATCGTAGCAGCCTTCAGCCAGTCGCGCCATCGTGACCGGCGTATCGATATCGTAGAACGCGCAGAGGCCTTTGGCGATGCTGGTGACCCACTCGCCCACTCGTATGCCATCGGGCACATACGACCCGACAATCACCAGCCCCGCCGACGCCACCTCGCGCTCGAAACGAGCGGTCAGCTCTTCGTAACTGTTGTAAATCTCGGTGCGGGCTCCGGCAGGATGGGGCTCGTCGCGATTCCCGGCGTACCACGGCGCGTCGCGCTCCAGAAACAGCACGCGATGGCCGCGCGCAGCCAGGCCTCGAATGAGGCTGCGATAGGTGGTGGCGTGGCCGTTGCCCCACGACGAAGTCACCGACAGACCCAGAATCACAACATCAAGCGGCTGGTTCATAGGTGAGTTAGTCTTCAGCGTTTTGAACCTTCGACACTCGCTCAACGTTATCAATTCACGCGGGATAATCACAACCGCTCGGTGTATGAGAGGCCACACGGCCCGACTTACTAATGGTAGTTACCAACAGTAGCGCGGCAAGCGTGAATACGTGAACACTTAGGCGCTCGGCTGCCTGCTATGATTCGGGTGCCGGTGATCTGCTTTGCCGCACATCCCGACGACGAGACGATCGGAGCGGGCGGACACCTATTCTATTGGCCGGAAGCGCGCATCGTCCATGCCACCGACGGCGCGCCGCGCGATATGGAGGATGGCCGCCGGTATGGCTTTGCGACGCGCGAGGCGTACGCTGCGGCCAGGCGCCTCGAACTTGTCGAAGCGCTGGAGTTAGCCGGTATCGATCCGGAGCGCGCCACCAGCCTTGGAATCGTTGACCAGGAGTGCTGCAGGAACTTAGTCCCGATGATCCGGGGAATCCTCAACTTACTAAGTGATGTGATGCCGGCCACAATTGTGGCGCCGCCTTACGAAGGCGGACACCCCGACCATGACTCACTGGCGTTTGCAGTACACACTGCCTGCCGTTTGCTGGGCGATAGGGCGCCGCGAATCCTGGAGTACGCGTTGTATCATGCCGCCGCGGGCGAGTTCCGGAGCGGTGACTTCATCCCCGCCCCGGGTGCGCGCTCCATCACCGTGCAGTTGAGCCGGCGCGCGTCGTCGATCAAGCGGCGAATGCTGGAGTGCTTCGTCACCCAACAAAACACGCTCGCGCCCTTCCAGACTGCCATCGAGAACTTCCGCGTCGCGCCCGTCTACGATTTCACCCAACCTCCCCACAGCGGCATACTGTTCTACGACCAGTTTCCGTGGGGCGTGAAGGGTGCGGAATGGCGGGAATTGGCGGCCCAGGCGACCCGGGAGTTGGGCCTGTGAGCCTGCGGGTCCTCAGCATCGCTTACCCTTTTGCGAAAGTCGGACTCAATGCGGCAGGCGGCGCGGAACAGATACTGACGCTTCTGGATCGCGGACTCGTAGCCCGCGGCCACCACTCGATCGTGATTGCGGCCGAGCGTTCCCAGGTCGCGGGCCAGTCGATCGCCTTGCCCGCGGATCCGAACGAAACGGAACGCACACATGCCCGCTGGCGCGACGCGATCGCCGAGGCGATCCACACGCACGACATCGACATCCTGCATTTCCACGGCTTGGATTTCCACCACTACCTTCCGCCCGATGGACCGACCGCCCTCGTCACGCTGCATCTTCCGCCCTCGTTCTATCCTGCGAGCGTGTTTTCCCTGCCGCGGCCCCGCACCCACCTCAACTGCGTGTCGCAATCGCAACTGCGCGCCTGCCCGGATTCCCCGCTGCTTTGCGGCTGGATCGGCAACGGCGTCCCGCTCAACCTCTACTCGCCCGGCGAACCGGATCGTTACGTACTCGCCATGGGACGCATCTGCCCGGAAAAGGGATTCCATCTGGCCGTCGACGCCGCCGAGCGCGCCGGAGTGCCGCTGCACCTCGCCGGTAAACTTTACCCGTACCCCGAACACGTCCGCTATTGGAAGGAAGTCCTGCGACCCCGCCTGCGGCCTCCGCACAAGTTCCTCGGAGTCGCGACCATTGCCGACAAACCGCGCTTCCTGGCTGCGACGCGATGCCTTCTCGTCCCCAGCCAGGTCGCCGAGACCAGTTCGCTGGTGGCCATGGAAGCGATGGCGAGCGGTACACCCGTGATCGCGTTCCCCTCCGGAGCGCTTGCCGATTTGATCCGCCCCGGACAAAACGGGTTTCTGGTCAACGACGCGGCGGAAATGGCCGCCGCCATCGGCCAGGTCGGCCGCATCGACCGCAACGAATGCCGCCGCCTGGCGCAATCGTCGTTCTCCGCCGAAACCATGGTCGACCGCTACATCGAGTTGTTCGCACGAGTTTCGGTGACAGGCAACGCCTCCACTTAAACTTGCATTAAGTGGTCGTCTGCGGCTCATTCCAAGTCTGCGGCTCATTCCAATATGTGTGGATCTTCCTAGCGCCATCGCACTCGCACTTGGTGCAATGGAAGTAATGGGACCTCGATTTACCAACAAAG
>Ga0105240_10009067_pt1 | contig 14123 bp, 8 predicted proteins | sample KBSC54metaG_FD_80426 | JGI IMG/M metagenome (GOLD analysis project Ga0105240, IMG submission 80426) | Corn rhizosphere microbial communities from Kellogg Biological Station, Michigan, USA - KBS C5-4 metaG | ecosystem: Host-associated > Plants > Roots > Rhizosphere > Soil | place: Michigan, USA... | reverse complement strand
ATTGCGCAAACACAGTGGTGCATGGCGCTGCATCCGCGAATGTCCACCATCGTACCTGAAGTAGGGGGCTTGGGTGTCGCCATCAACACGGCACATAACTACATGATCTTTGCCGCCTACGCCCGTTCGGTGGGCAAGGGTTCCGGAAAGCTCTCCATTCCCTACACGGAGTTGGAACGTCTTATCCTTGAAGAGACCCTCGCCGGTGGGTACTTCAACGAGCCGTTGAACAAACCTTTTGCACCCGAGCTGCTGCGCCGCTACCCCGTCGTGCAACAACTTCCGCCGGCACAGGCGAAGCGTTGGCTGTGGGAGCAGTATTGCGGAATGACGGGCGCACAACGCGCTGACTTCGTTAAGCAGGCGCTAGGTACGCAAGATGTGACCGTCCTCGAAGTCGAATCGCTCGTCGAGGTCTTCGGGCAGCAAATCTCCCATGACGCCCTGACCATACCTCACCCGGATCCGGTCGCACTCTGTCGTGAGCTCCACGCACCCGCACTGATCCATACCGGCTGGTATGACTGGGGGCTGAATGACGCACTCGCGACTTGGGAATTGTTGAGAAAATCCGCGCGCGAAGAGATCGCCGATGGCAGTCGCTTGATCATTACCCCAAGCGCACACAACAGGCCGGGCTACCACGAGCACATCGAGAAATATCCTGAGCTACAACATAACCACCGCACAGCGCATATCGTGGATCTGCTACTGCGTTGGTACGATACCGTGCGCAATCGTACCCAGCCGGCATGGCCGCGCGTCATCTACTACCTCATGGGAGCGAACGAGTGGCGCATCGCTGCGGACTGGCCCCCGCCGCAAGCCCGGCCGCAGACCTGGTACCTGGGCGCCGGCGGCACATTGACTCCCTCGGAGCCGCGGCACCTGGCTTCACCGCCGGACCAGTACACCTATGACCCCCGCAATCCCACTCCTACCCTCGGCGGAAGTATTGTATCGAGCTTCTATCCGCCCGGTAGCGTGGACGTGAGCGAACTGCAGCAGCGGGCGGACGTCCTCACTTACACGACCCCACCACTGCAGGAAGATCTCGACATCGTCGGTCCGCTCTCACTGATTCTCCATGTCGCCTCGAGCGCCGTCGACACTGACTTCTGCGCGCGCTTGAGTGATGTGTTTCCCGACGGCCGTGCTATCCAACTGCAAAACGGCATGCTGCGCGCCCGCTACCGCAACCCTAGTCAACCCGAGCTGTTGGTGCCTGGGAGAATCTACAGGCTGCAGATCGACATGTGGGCGACCGCGAACCGCTTCAAAGCCGGACATCGGCTGCGCCTGGACATTTCTTCGGCCGACTTTCCCCGCTTCGACCGCAATGCCAACAGAGGAGGGGAACCGGGCGAGCCGATCGCCGCCGTGCAATCCATCTATCACGATCGAGAACATCCCTCGCACCTCTTAATTCCGGTGCTCGAGGAAACGCCGGCAGCCCCTGCTGGCTCATGGCGGAACGCTTCTATCTAGGTCGGATATCCATCAGTCGCCTCAGCCTATCTATGCCTTTTTTTCGGGGGCTATATCAGCGCCTTTGCGAGTGAACCCGACTCTTATTTAGTGGATGGTGTAGCCATCAATGGTGTCAGCGGCGGCCCAGTTTTCATTGAGTCCAACGGTATCCCAACGCTAATCGGGAGCGTATGGCTTACTTGCCAATAGAAGCAGGGGAGATGCGCTGCCCGGTCTCATCAGAGCACAGGACCTACACACCTCCACAAGACGCTTCGGACCCTGAGATCGTTTGAGGAGGCTAAGGAAAAGTTGGATAACAAGGAGAAGAAAAGCAAGAGCCGCCAGCCGGTGCGCCGCTGGATCCTTCTGCGGCTCAGTAAACCTAACGAGCAGGCAGATCGCGTCACACAGCCTCGCCGAGATGAGGGTCTACGACCTCGACGGGCGCACCGTGCATCATAGAGGCCCAACCGCTATCGCAGAAAACACCCCCTGGTCCAGATTTGGCTTCCGAGCGGCCCCGAATCCCAATAAGATTGACGCTATGAACCTAACTTGGCTGGTCGAGGCCGCGCGCTGCGGCGATCGCCTTCGCGATGCCGCGTGCGATCAGATCGAGATCATCGTTCTGGGGATGCTCCGTCAACTGCATAAGCTCCTGGGCAGGCGTCGCGGCCACGGCTAGACGAGGGGCCGGCGCCACATCAAGGGCACAGACGGCAGCGGGGATCGCGCGGGGGGCGGCTGCTGCTGTGAAGATCTGCGGTCCCCGTAAGTGCTGATAGGCGGCACATCGATGCACCAAGCTCATGGAGAGCTTGAAGCTATGAGCAATCCGTTGAGCGCCCGCCACGGCAAGGTGCCTGTACAGACTCGGCATGCAAGCCCCGATGCGATCATGCAGATCCTCCAATTCATCCAACAACGAGGGCGTGACATTGCCAAGAAGCTCACGCAAAGCGTCGTATTCCGGACCGCGCACGGCAAGCCAATGGTGCACCTTTTTGCCCTCCATTGAGGGGAGGTACAATTCATCAGGGATCACGGCGCCGATCGCGCTTTTTCCACGTGGTCCGCGGTATCGTGCCTGGCCGCCGGCGCTGACACAGCTATGCCCTTGGTTGAGCAGATTCAATATAGCGCCGTCGAAGGCATCCTGATTAGTCAGTCTGCGCGTCATATTCAAATTACTCCGGTTTAACGGAACGCCGTAGGGTGGGGAAAAGGAGTTCTCTGCGAGGTCCCTGCTGGTATTGGGCGGCGCTGTGGAGTCGGATGACCCCCGTCTTCCTTGTGAGACTTGATCGCCGAACAACGAATCGCGCGATTCAACGGTTTTCACGGCAATGGATTTCAGCCATGGGGAAGACAGCTCCGCTGGCGCGCAGCTTGGACCTTTGGGGGGCTGGCGCTCGCGGGATGCTTCTCCTGCGTTCCGCACAGTCCGGGAGATGACACTCTTGCCACTGATTCGGGACGGACAAGTGAACAGTCGTTTTCGCAATCAAGAAAGCGTCATCAAAGCAAGAAGGACCGGAAAAAGCGTCGAATGGTGATCAATACTACCCTTTCTAACAGGTGAATAGAAGAAAGACTGAGAGGAGAATTCGAAATCGGCGCCGTATGTTGGACTGAATTGAGGCGCAAACGCCAACAGGCGCGAGTGTGCGGATCGTACGAATGCTATGGCACAGCGTTGCATGTGTCGGAGACCGAGTCACACATCGCCCGGGGCCATCTGCAGGATGAGCGTACAGACTGGGTTCTCCGTTTCGTCAAGCATTATCCCCGTCTTCCTGCCAGGTTCTCATGATCTTCCATGCCGACAACGGCTGGCTGCTATCTCTCTACCACTATGGCGACCACGAACGGTTTGCCGAAATGGCAAAGACCGCGGGCATCCCGCTGGAACGGTGCATTGGCAAGCCCTACTTTATCTGTCCAAGGAGCGCCTCTTGCCCCCCGAGAGGCGTTAATGTCAAGGCACATTGCAATTTGATTGCATGTTCTGACTACAGCCACCTTTCCTTTGGGTTTGGTGGCTGTAGCCTCTACACTGGTACAGGGGGCAAGACGTCTTCAGAGACGACAGGTTCGCGGGCCACGCACGATCTCCCAACGACCGCTTGAACCTGTCAGAATGAGCGTGCCGAGATACTAGAAAGTCCTTCCAGCGCTCCGCGCCGCAAGCCTGAAGGAGTAAATGCGTCAAGCGTGGTGAGGTGACTCATGGACGTGAATTCTGCATCGATCGCCCGGATGCGAGCGCTGGAAACCCGGTACCAAGCGGCTTCAGGACTATCTGATCGTCGCGACTATAAGATCTACTATTCTCCCGTACGGCCGGCCGATATCCTCACGTTGGGCGACAACCCGGGAGGAAATCCTAACGACATCAAACCTGGCGCACCCGAGACCTCAGCCTCTGAAGGCTACTTTGAACACAACGAGCACGATCTGCTTGATTGCAGCTGGCCGGAAAATAATGTTCTCAAGCTGTTAGTCCCCCTCCTCGGAAGCTCGCGCGAGCAGGTCCATCAAGCGGTTGTGAAGACGAACCTCGCGTTCCGTCGCTCACCCACGAAGAAATCGCTCGCCTTCGGGATCGATCGGGCGATGGACGAGGCGGTACCCTTCCTCGAAGAAATCATCTCGGTGGTACAGCCCAAAAGCCGGTGCATCTGAGCGATCCGAACATCGCCGAGTTTGTGCAACGTTATGCAACCGAGAGTACCCTCTGACCCGGCCCATTTGCGATGTTGCTGTGAAGAAGACAGTGTTTGCGGGCGCGCGCGTTCGGGTACGAAGAACCAACCAGGAGGTGCTGGTCGTACAGACCGCGCACGCCTCGCAGTTCAGTTGGACATATGACAAATACAATGGGGTCGAACGGATCAAGGCATTGGATTCGGCTGAGCTCTCGAGCCGATCTGCGAAGGCAGCAGCAACAAGCCCGCCTCACTCACCGATGCACACAGAACACTCTCAAGCGATCTGACGACAATACGCTTGATCAGCCCATTGCGCTCTCGCTCCCCGCGCAGGAACCCTTTCAGCCTGTCTCACCCATGGCTCGCCAGCAATGTCCTTTTGAAACAGCAACAGCGACTTCAGCGCAGACACTTCAAGCCGCGTGAATCATGGCCTCGTATACCACGCGAGGCTGTTGACAACTCCTATTCAATCTGGCATTTAATGGATATTCAACTGTGTCCAAGAAGAACAAGCCGCGCCCGCAGGCGCAGCAACGGCACTATTCTCAGGGAGATATCAATCTGATGCGTGCGACACCTCCCTATTGCAGCTCATCGTCACAAACTCACCTGCCACGCACGACGCTCTTACAAAAATACGGAATGTTGCTGACACTGAGCATTCTGCTCGCTGTCAGTGGCTGCGGTGACAAGAAAAACCACGCCCAGTCCTACACCATCGGCGGCACGATCAGCGGCTTAACCGGTACAGTTACTCTGCAAGACAACGGGGGTGCCCCCTTGTCGGTGTCTGCCAATGGAGCGTTCTCTTTCAGCACCGAACTTGCCACCGGGAGCCCGTACAGTGTGTCTGTCGTCTCCCAGCCCAGCGGGGAAACCTGCACTGTCACAAACGGTTCCGGCACGGTAGGCACCGCAAATGTAAGCAACATCGCTGTTTCATGTGCCGCAAATGCGTTCTCGGTGGGCGGCACGATCAGCGGGCTGTCGCAGAGTGGTCTTGTGTTGGCCAATGGATCGGATCAACTCAGTCCACCCGCCAACGCCACCTCTTTTACGTTCCCAACTGACACAACCTCCGGATCCACTTACTCAGTAGCCGTCCAGACTCAGCCCACAGGACAGACGTGTAGCATCGCCAATGGGTCCGGAACCCTAACGAATCAGAATGTCAGTAACGTACAGGTGACCTGCAGTATCACCGCTAGCCAGGGGACGGCTGCTCAGGCCGTCATCCAAGCCGCTGCGGGGGGTTCGATCACTGTCACGGACCCGAGCAGCCCGATTTACGGAACAACGGTGGTCATTCCACCTAATGCCCTGGGCGACGCCCAGGACACGATCACCGTCGGGTATTCCACTACCCCGCCTGCACCTTTAGATGCTCAAGCCGTGGCTGATGGGATCATCCCCGTCGGCACAGTTGTCACCCTCGCTCACTCGGGAACCACTCCGCTGCAGCTGGCGATCACCATCACAATCCCGTACTCGATCAGCTCGTTGGGCTCGGCGGACTCTCCTGTCATCCTGTACTGGGATACCAAGTTACAGACTTATCAGTCGGTCCAAGTCACCGCGATCGACCAGGTCAACGGCCACGTGACCTTCGTGACTAAGCACTGGGATGCGTTTCTACCGGTCGGCCTGCCTGGACTGTCCGCCCTGATTTCGACTGACTCGAGCACCTCTTCTTCCTCCGTCGCCCCGCCCACGGCACGTACCGCCCGTCAAAAGAGCACCCTCGCACCCTCATTTGATACCGGGTTTCTGGCCAGCAGTGACGGTTTTGAAATTCAGAACTTCGATACCGGTTACCCCGCTAAAGATGCCCAGAACCAGGACACCCATCTGGGTTCCGGGGGCGTCTGTTTCGGAATCTCCTCATTCGCCGCCTGGTATTACAAGGCTAAGCCATCTACAGCGGCGTCCCTGTACTCCCTGTTTGCCACCCAAAGCGACGTCGGCGCAACCCACATCCCGCAAGAAGATGCGATGGCGCGAGAGCTCGTGGCGAAAACCTATCACGACACCATCAAAGACAGTCTTCCGCAAACGCAGCTCTCGGATCTTCAGACGTACGAAGAATTTTACGTCTCCATGAAATCCACAAAGACCCCACAGCTGGTCTACATCAGTGACTTGAAAGGCGGCACGATCTATTCGATGAACAACACGGCTCATTCGGTCCTGGTCTACCGACTGGATATTTCCCCGACCGCGGTCAGTTTCTCAGTCTACGACCCGAACTATCCCTACAAGGCAACGGGTTGGGTTGCACCGGCGCCGATCGTGTACCAACGAGCCACGCAAACCTTTTCATCATGGCAAAGCCAACCGGGGGATGTCCTTTACAAAGCGGTTCTATTCGATGCTCGTGGAACGCACTATGATGATGAGGACCTAGGGGGCTTACTCACAAGCACGCAAAACGGCGGCCCGCTTGAGGACTCTCACGGCACTGGTTGGTTCTTTAGGGACCTCACTGTGGGATCCACCTTGGGCCATACCCCAGTGAACTATCCAGGCGATGCTTCCGGGCCGTCCTTCATCGTCGACCCTTTGAAGGGATCCGCGCTGAGCTTTAAATTCGACTGCGACGCCTGCGCGCCAGGGAAGTACTACCTACACGTGTATCAAGACAATCACGCGATTGGGGATGCAACGAGCTCGGGTCAGACTGTCACGATCGATCAGAATAAAAACTGTCAGCCAGTCGATTGCACGCTGTCCGTTAACACGGTTCCCTTCACTGCCAAAACCGCCGAACTGGTGTCCTTTCTCAGTGGCACGCCAGCGAGCGCATCGGCCGGTGGCCAAGAGGATATATCGACCCAGTACATCGGCTATCAGCGCGGGCAGCTCAATGGCGCACCCAGACTACTCGCGCGGGGCATTAACAGCTCAGGCACCCTCGTCGGTGGACAGTGTACCAAGGGATTTGGTTTTGGCGGTAATGAGGGGCCTTGCTTCAATCTGACTCAGAACGGCTCACCGGCCTTTAGCCCCGCCTCGGCGACTGCCACAATTGATGGAACCTCGTACGTATTGGCCAACCTTGCGAACCTTGCCCCGTGCGGCTTTGATCCCTCACAATCCACCGTGGTGGTCTCTGTTTCGGAGAGTGAGTCGCTTCTGGTAGAAGGAGGAATCCCGAGCACTGGCATCAACAACGAGCAGCGGATCTCGTGCCTGCTCACGCCGGGGGCGACGAGTTCTGCAGGTACGCCCACTTTTGTAGCAGCGCCTGAATCGATGCTAGCGCTGGCGGTCAACTCCGCCGGCACTGTAGTTGGAGGAACTTGTCCCACAAGCTTCGCCTTCGGTGACAGCGAAGGCCCGTGTTTCAATCTCAGCACTAATGGGACGAATGCGTTCGCCGCCTCCACCGCCACGATCACGATCGGTGGGCAGTTTCATCAGCTCAATAGCCTGGCAGATTTCACCCCTTGCGGGTTCGACACGACCCAATCGACAGTGGGCGTCGCGGTCTCCGAATCCGGCTCGATCATCGTCGAAGGAGGCGTCGCCACGACAGGTTTCAACGATGAGAAGCGCGTATCGTGCTTACTCACACCTGCAGCGCCCGTCGCAGGAACTCCGCATTACGTGGCGACCCCACAATCCATGTTAGTGCTGGGGATTAACTCTGCCGGTACGCTCGTGGGAGGTACCTGTCCCGCCGGTTTTGCATTCGGCGGCAACGAAGGGCCGTGTTTCAATCTAAGTACCAATGGAACGAACGCTTTTAGCGCGTCCACCGCTATGGCAGTGATCGGCGGCCAGCCCTACGTTCTACAGAGCCTCGCGGATTTCCCGGCCTGCGGCTTTGACCCGACGCAGTCTACAGTGGCCGTTGCGGTCTCAGAAACCGGATCGATTCTCGTTGAGGGCGGCTTACCGACCCAAAGCTATAACGACGAGCGGCGAATCTCGTGTCTTCTCACGCCAGCCGCGCCCATCAATGGCGTCCCGCAGTTCGATGCGTTACCCCTGTAGTGCGTTGCCTTCCGAGACAGGGCTGGCGGTGAGTTTGCCGTAGTTGAGGCTGCCGACTCCATCATCGAGGGCGGAGCTACCGAGACTTGGCGGATTTGCGAGACGACCGCGAGTTCGAAAGCGAGCCCATGCCGGCGGCCTAAACCCGAACAACTCGAGGATGAAACCCGGACGAAGGACCCCGCTCGAGTTCAGGAACCTTCAACGCACGTCAAACGCGCCTGGCTGCAACAACGGCCTATGCTCGCTTTGACAAGTTAGCGGAGCGCTCGTAGCTTCGGTTTTGCGGGACCCCGCGCTTTCTCGCGCTTTCCGACGGAATGCACGACTGATCGGTGAGGACCGCCCTCTCCGGGCACCTTCGAGTGCACACCGATGCCTCCGCTGCCCTTATGCCGGTGATTCGAACCTCAGGTTCGCATCGCTCAAGGGTCACTCGCCCTTAACGAGTGAGACATGGGGCCGGGATCGCACATCGGGCCCACGCAACCGTCCTTTCCATTCGCCTGCACGTTGCATCCGGAAGAACTCATCGGTGCGCGATTAAGTCGTGCCATTTCTTAGGGAGACCCACTGTGGGCAAGACCTCTCTGACCCTCATTCGCGATGGCGATCAGAGGAAAACCATCGCCACGTTACAGTGCAAAGTTCAAGGGGCTCCTCATCAGCATGGGGCGCGATTAAAAGTATTCATTGAGAGATGTGGAGAGCGCGGGGACTGCAACAGTCCATTTTCAGAAACCAGCATACTCCCGGCACGCCAGAACTTGAAACATAATGTTATCAACGTAACCGGATGGGGAAGTCACCTTCCGTAGCGGCGTAGCGTACACGGATGATCCTGTCCGCTTATTGAATAGGTGGACACATGGACACTCACGAGCACAGAGTCAGCCTGGCCCGTCTTCGCCGGCGCCGATACGCACACGCGAGGCGAACGTTCCACGAGTTGCACGAAAATCACCGTAGCCAGATCGCTGCCGATGCGCTCGTGTTCTCCGGCGCCCTCACGATGCACTTCCGGGCCTCTATGGCCTTTTTGTTCTCGGTCTGTATTCGGTCTTACCCGCGCGTTCGTTCCGCCGCCGACACTTATGGGAACTGATCCTCGCTGATTGATCCCCGTCGCATCGCCCTCACTTCCGTTGATCACGTTGTCGCAACATTGAAAGTCCGACTGTCAAGGTGCAACGGCCGTACGCTTACGGTAGTTCTGCGAGTTAGTCGGATCGGTGACATAGGGATCGGCAGAGAAGAAGCGCCCGATGCTGGGGTCATAGACCCGTCCGTTCAGGATCAACGGCGCGCCCCGACTAGGAGTTACAGGCGAGGTCGCAGCGCCAAAAGCGCCATCGACGTTGAAAAGAATAACGTGACGGAAATAGCCATGTAGTAGACGGCCAACTTTTTGGATGAAAGATTGGAGACCTCATCGCGTCGCTGCTTCACAAGTGCAGCTTGTCGCACCACAAATGTCAGGTGAAAAATAGTTAAGCCAACGAACAAAGAAATGATTGATCCCTTGTTCGCGAAGATAAAGTCAAGAGGGGCGTGCAGACCGCCGAGCCCGAGCAGATTTATGATGGACAAGATGTTAAACGCCATCAGAAGTGTTAGTGCGAGTGCGGCTATAAGCTGACGATGCGCCTCACGCGAGTACCATTGGCTGTGCCAAATCAACATCGAGAGATAAAGTTTTGAGTACATGTTTAGAGCCAGTTGACGCGGTGATTATAGTTGGGCAAAGGGCACACCTATTTGCCGCCAACCTTGTAACAGCTTATGGCTCGGGATAAGGCATTCCTCTCGCTCGCAGCCTGGGCCTGCTCTAGGATATCCGGCTTCCCGATGTCGGATAGCGCTTGCCAATGGTGCATATCATGGTGAATGGAGCCGTGACGGACTACCTTGATGATTACCGACAGGATCCGAGCTTTGCCGAGCGGCAGGTGCCGCTCGCTCGAAGCGGGAGAATCAATCGGGAGTGCGTCAAATGAAGCCGCAACCCTTCAGCAAAAAAAGTTCTGCGGGGCCGGTCTTTCGAGCTGCCTCATCATTCATCACACACCGAAGACGGAGCAGCAGTTCTGTGCCGTTAGTTCGTGCGTGGTGTGACGTACCAAAGAACTGAGGCGGACCCGGTTGGGGTCCGCCTCGTTTATGACAGACTCGGCGAAGTCTCAGTCCCGATCGCTGCCGTTGAGGCCTGGTAGCACCGCCGTTCCCTCCTTGCGAACCGCGTCCAGACGGGCGGGGTCGAGCCCCAGGAGCTTCAGGACCGTCGGCGCCACCTGCGTGGTCTCGACGAAGGCCGTCACGGTGCGGGGATGGATCGACGGATTCGATATGAGCAGCATCACGTTGGTGTCATCGATCGCGAAGCCGCCATGCTCCGACTGCTTTTTCGTGCTGCCCGTATACACGACGCCGGCGTTGGGCACGACAATGATGTCGGGTGTGCGCGGGTCACCGCCTTGGGCCGGCAGGCCGGGCGTGTCAAAGGTCGTCTTCAGGGACGGGCCGTAGAGGATCTGGCCGATGCCACCCGCGGTCGCGTTGTTCTCGAGCACCGTCACAGCATCCAGGGTGCTGGCGCTCGGATTGAGCCACAACAGGGAGATATCGTCCTCGGTCGGACCGATCTGGTTGAGCTCGGAATCCGGCAGGAAGTTAGGTCCCAGCAATGTGGACGGCGGGGTTCCGTTGTTGCCGCTGTGTCCCGGGATCGGGAAGAAGCGGTGGGTGTCGACCGGGGATTGACCGTGCTTGGCGGTGATGATGATCGTGGTCGAGTCGTACAGGTGCTGCTTCTTCAACTCACGGACGAACTGGCCGATGGCGCCGTCGACGAACTGGATCTCCCCGAGCATGCTCGGGGTCGGGGTGCCCGCAGCATCCGTGTAACCCCCCTTGACACCATTCTCGATCAGCTTCTGGCCGACACTGACCGCCTGGAAGTTCATGCCGAAGATGCTCGGAACCTTGGCAGGGCCGCTGCCGAGGTGCGTCTTACCGTCAATCCAGTTGAGGACGGCATTGACCTTGAGCTGGTCGTAGCACTTGATGTCATCGAAGTCGCTCGTCCAGTCGGCGGCGCTAACGTTCACCTGGGTACAGTCGACTCCGCTGGCGGTCTTGACACCTGTCAGGACGATCGGGGCAGAGTTGACTTCCGGCGAGTAGTAATCATCGACGTTGCTCGGCTGGCTGCTGCCCGTCGGTCCGGAAACCGCGGCGTACACCGCGTGCTTGTCGGACCAGGCCGTGTAGCCGCCCGCGGCATGGATTACACCGAAGATCGTGTTCGCACGGATGAAGTTCCAGGGATACACGGGCGTGCAGCCGTTGAAGGGATCGCGCGGCAGCTTGTTCGGGTCGATGGACTTGATGCCACCGTCGGTGAGGCCGTACTGCGGTGAGCCCCCATTGAGCTTGGTCTGATCGATTTCGACTCCCTCTTCGTACTCGGTGCGCGTGCCATTGACCTGGCCGGCGACACAAGTTCCATGCGACAGGCCGTTGCCGGTGTCAGCGGCTGGCGGGGCGAGCACGCGATCATAAGCTACGTCGTAGTAGGCACCCACCAGCTTGGGGGTGCCACCCGTCACGATGGCCATCAATCCCGGGAACGAGTCGGAGGGCTTGGAAGTGGAGGTACGTTTGTAGTTGATCCCAGTCGCGCTCAAGGCGGTGAGGTTCGGGCAGGTACCGTTGGCGACGCAATTCTGGAAATCGAGCGCATGCATGCCGTCGATGCTGACGAGCAGAATGTGGTGGCCTTGCGAATGCTCCCCTTGATCATCGGCAAACGCGAGCGAGGCAGTGGCAGCAAAAGCGCTTAGCACTAATGCAGCAAATCTGCGTTGGATAGACATAACACACCTCATCGTTGCTTGGCGGAAAAAAGATTTTTTCTCAGCCAAACGATAGGAGAGGTTGTTTGCGGTTTCGTGTCAGCTCCCTGACGGGCACGGCGAGAATTCCTAACGGAATTCTAACAGATTATCATCAAACCAACACAGGACCTGCTTTAGCGCCCGTCCCCTCGAGTTGAATAACGATCCGGGCCTCAGTGAATTCCCGGCACGCTCCTGGAGGTCGTTTTCGGGCAGCTTGAGCGTCGGCCCAAGCGGTTCTGGCCGCGATAACAAGTCCGGCAAGGACTATTTCCGCGCAGGCAGGACTGAGTCGCTCACACAGAAACTGGCGAAATCCTTTGACGTCGTGAGTTCGCACTTTCAACAAGTAATCGAACTCGCCAGCGATCAAGTAACATTCGAGAACCTCAGCTAGCGCTCGCATGGCACTCGGAAATTCTGAAAAGACCCCTTTAGTGGTTCTATCGACACTAACCGCTATATAAGCGAGTAGGCCGAGGTCCAATCGTTCCGCGTTCAACTGCGCGAAATATCCCGCAATGTACCCGTCATTCCTGTGCCGAACTTTGCGCGACCGAGGATACGATCGACATACTCCTCGACCTCTGAACGTATGATGCGCTCGAAATTACTATCTCCGCCGTTTCGCATCTGTAGAAGCCAGCGGGACCATATGTCCGAAGTCGGCTTCTGATTGTCGATTGCTGTCATTGTTGCATCGGCTGGGGCAGGCATTTGAGCATATACTGAGCCGCTTACGGCGCAACGCATATATCACGGCTGAGGAAGACGGTGACCACCATAAGTGACTTCAACAGGTTCCATGCGCAGCTTGCTTCGGAGGTCTGGTACCCCACAGATGGACTATTCGCTCGACCGAGGCCAGTGCGCCGTGGGAGATGCGTTTGACTTTCACTCCCATTTGACGTCATGGGAGTGACAATCAATCGTAAGGCAGCCGTCAGTTTCTTGGTGGCAGAAAGGGAGACTGCAAGACGTGCGACAGCCTCCAATCGCAGAAACTGTTGTCGCACCCGAAGTTACTGTTGAGCGATGCTGCGCAGGTTTGTGCGAACTGGGGTTCTAACGCCTGCCTGCAATTCCGTCTCACAATTCTCCGTCGAGAGGTAATAATGACAAGTAGTGCATTTCAAAGCGCTGGAAGCCGCTGCGGGCAGGCTCCTTACGAAGGCCTAACGTTGCGCCCTTCTCCTGGGTTGTCCAAACTAACCTGTCGTGTGGCGTCAGGGTGACCTTGTAGGAGTTTTCCAGAGTTGTCAGCGCATTGAATCGGTTTGCGATAGTGTCAGCGAGCTGTTCGCTCTCGATGATCAGTCCCATCTCCGTGTTTAGCCGGACTGAGCGCTGATCGAGGTTCATTGAGCCGACGAAGACCGCCGTCCGATCGAACACGAATAGCTTGGCGTGGAGGGCATAGTTTCCGTAGCGAATCAGCTTGTTCGATTCGCCGCTACCGCGCGCGCTGCCCAGATCCGATCGGATTTCGTAAAGCTGAACGCCGTCTTTGAGTAGCTCTTTCCGGTGTCGCGCATACCCTGCCTGCGCCAGCAGATCCGGTGCCGCCGGGAGCGAATTAGTCAGTATTCGCGTGCTGATCTTCCGCTCGGTTCCCTGCTGTAGCAGACGGACTTCGCTTGGCGTCGGCACAAAGTACGGCGTGATCATGAGAAGCTCCGAGCGGGTCGCAGCGATCTTCTCTGTAATGGGCCCATACATCAGCCTTCCAAATCGTTCGCCTTGCTTGATCTGGCGTTTTTCGGGGCTGTCGTACAACACGGCGGCATTCGCCCACGTCCACGTGGATCCGTCCGTCGCGAGCGCGTGCAATGGCTCACCGCTTTGCAGGCGTTGCTGGAACGGCACGCCATAACTATCGATTTTCTTGCGAGGATCGGCTTGTACATGCGGGACATTGAGTTCGTCCCGATATCGGGCCAGGGTCGCAGCGTCGGCTTGATGTCGTTGCAAGAATTCAGCCGGTACCGCCGCAGGGCTGTTCCAATAGTCCGAGAACTCAACCGCCAGCCTATCGACCACTGGT
>Ga0105240_10009066_pt1 | contig 14125 bp, 17 predicted proteins | sample KBSC54metaG_FD_80426 | JGI IMG/M metagenome (GOLD analysis project Ga0105240, IMG submission 80426) | Corn rhizosphere microbial communities from Kellogg Biological Station, Michigan, USA - KBS C5-4 metaG | ecosystem: Host-associated > Plants > Roots > Rhizosphere > Soil | place: Michigan, USA... | reverse complement strand
GTGACGACGTCATCGCCAAGGGCGAAGTCGGCAAGGTCGGCGTTCCGATCTCGCATATCGGCGACATGCGCGCGCTGTTCGACGGCATTCCGCTCAAGGACATGAACACCTCGATGACGATCAACGCGCCGGCGGCCTGGCTGCTTGCGCTCTATGTCGCCATCGCCGACGAGCAAGGCGCGCCACGCGCGAGTCTCACCGGCACCACGCAAAACGACATCATCAAGGAATATCTGGCGCGCGGCACATACATCTTTCCGCCCAAGCCGGCGCTGCGGCTTACCACCGATACCATCGCGTTCACGACGGCGGAAATGCCGAAATGGAATCCGATCAATCTGTGTTCCTATCACTTGCAGGAAGCCGGCGCGGACGCCGTAGAAGAAGCCGCCTTTGCGCTTGCCACCGCAGTCTCGACCCTCGACGCGTGCAAGGCGCGCGGCGCAATTCCGCCGGAGGAATTTCCCAAGGCCGTCGGCCGCATGAGCTTCTTCGTCAATTCCGGCGTGAAGTTCATCACCGAGATCTGCAAACTGCGCGCTATGGGCGCGCTGTGGGACGAGATCACGCGCGACCGCTACGGCATCACCGATCCGAAGCTGCGTCTCTTCCGTTATGGCGTGCAGGTGAATTCGCTGGGCCTGACGGAGCAGCAGCCCGAGAACAATGTCTATCGCGTGCTCTTCAGCATGCTGGGTGTCACGTTGTCGAAAAGCGCGCGTGCGCGCGCCGTACAGCTTCCGGCCTGGAACGAGGCGCTTGGGCTTCCGCGTCCGTGGGACCAGCAATGGTCGCTGCGCATGATGCAGATCGGCGCCTTTGAAACCGACATGCTGGAGTACGAAGACATCTTCGACGGATCGAAGGTGATCGAGGAGAAGGTCGGCCAGCTCAAAGCGCAGATCCGCGAAGAGATGGACCGTATCGTCAAACTCGGCGGCACGGCCACGCAAGAAGCGCTCGAATATATGAAAGGGCGTCTCGTCGCCTCCAACGCCGCGCGCGTCGAAGCAATTGAGCGCGGCGATGAAATCCGCGTAGGTGTCAACGCCTACACCGAATCCGAAGTGTCGCCCCTTACGTCCGGCAATGGCAGCTTCATGACGGTCGATGAAACAGCCGAAGCCGAACAGATTGCGCGGCTGAAGCAATGGCGTAACGAGCGCGATGCGGTTGCTGTCTCGAAGTCGCTCGCTGACCTCGAGCGTGCCGCGCGCGGCGATGACAATGTGATGCCGCCTTCTATCGCCTGCGCCAAGGCGGGTGTGACGACCGGCGAATGGGCGGCGACACTGCGCAAGGTGTTCGGCGAATACCGTGCACCAACCGGCGTTTCTTCCACAGGTCCCACGCGGAACGACGAGCGCATCGGTGCGCTGCGCGAAGAGGTCGAAGTCGCATCGGCAAAACTCGGCCGTAAGTTCACCATGCTGGTCGCCAAGCCCGGATTGGACGGGCATTCCAACGGTGCAGAGCAGATCGCCATGCGTGCCCGCGATGCCGGGATGGCCGTGATCTATGACGGCATTCGCTTCTCACCCGAACAGATCGTCGCCGCTGCACGTGAAGCAAAACCGCATGTGATCGGGCTATCGATCCTATCGGGCAGCCACGTCCCGCTCGCGCGAGAAGTGCTGACGGAGCTGCGAAAGGCGGGGCTCAGCGACATCAAGGTGGTCGCAGGCGGCATCATCCCGCCCGAAGACGAAGCTGCGCTGAAAGACGCCGGGGTGTCCGCCGTGTTCAGTCCGAAGGACTACGACCTCAACCAGATCATGCATGTGATCATCGCTCTGGCGACGCCGTCCTGATTATTTCGCGGGCTGCGGATCGGTCGTGCCGATGTCGGAGATGAATTTCCAGCTGTCACCGGTCTTGCGCCACACCGTCACGTAGTGACCGGTGAGATGCACCCGGTTGCCCTTCGCATCCGGCGCGGTCTCGAACAGCCAATTGCCATCGCTGTAGCCCAGAGTTCCATCACCGGAAACATCGGCATGATCGGGGATCCACGAGAGGACATTGAGCTTCGGATCGCCATTGCCGCTTGTCTCGAAGCGTTTCATCGCTTCGGTCTTGCCGTAGATCGGCGCCTCGTTTCCGGTTCCGAAGATGCGCGTGTCGTCGGCCATATAGGCGAGGAAGGCGGCATTGCTGCCTTTGGCGATGGAGAGTTCCGAGAACGCCTTGTCGGTCGCGATGATATCGTCCTTCGCACCGGCGTGCGCGAGCACCGGCATGAGCGTCACAAATGCAGCCGTCATAAGAAAGCGGTTCATGCAATCCTCCCGTTTCAATTGTGGCGAGTTTGCCGTAATCCGACCGTTTTTTCGCTATCAACTCTTCGTTAACTCTGTCCGCCACGGGGGCCATTATCGGATCGGGGGACAACTCATGATCGCTTACTACACACCCAAAAGAGAATTGCAGGCCGGACCGAAGCGCTCGGCCTTGTCGCGCGACATGTTTCACGGCCTGACGCCGGAGCAGTTCGACGAGGAAGCGCAATCGCTCTCAAAAGTGCAGGCGATGACGCCCGTCGTGCGCGCACGCATGAAGGCGCAGCTGATCGAGCGGTTGAAAACGCCTGTCGACGACCCGACCTGGGGACCGGATTGGGTGAAGCGCGGCGAGAAGGTCGCCGCCCATCGCCACAAGAAGCCCGGCGTGATGGCGAAGATGCTGCCCTTCGGCAAGAAAGAAGATGCAGACGAAGAGGACGAGCCGCTCAACGAGCGCGAGCGTACCGACAACGACATCATCGCCCGCAACATGGAGAAGAGCCGCCAGGTCGCGCATTACCGGCCGCTCTATATGGCCGCGATCGCGCTGGCGGTCGGCATCGCCCTGCTCGCCATGTTCGTGGATTACCAGATCATCCGAGGCGACGTGTGGACCCGCGCACTGTCGAACGAGTTCATGGTCGTGCCGGCAAGTCTGCAAAGCTCCGTGATCTTTAAAAGCATGCAGGTCTTGTTTGCCGTGCTGATCGTGCATTTCATGCTGAAAATCACGGGCGTTTATGGCCGCAACACGCTGATCACCACCGCGTTCGTATTCGCGCTCGTGATGATCGGATGCCTGGGTTACCTCGTCGCCTACAACAACATGGCAGGCGCGACGTCCGCGACACAGGAACAACGTATTGACTCTACAACATCCAACACTAACTCGATCGACCGGCTCTTCTCCAACACGAGCACGGCCGACAGCGCACCAACGCTGCAGCCCGCCGTGCACACGACAGAGGCGAGCACGAATGAAGGCTTTTCGCTGGGCCTGCCGAAGCTGTCGCAGGCCTCGCTCGCCAATGCGGATTCGTGGTTCTGGCTCGCCTTCGCCAGCGTGATCTTCTTCATCGTCACGACGGTGGCAGCGCTCTACATGCAGACGGCCGAGAACAATCTGCGCAACGTGCATATCGCGCGCGACTATGCGCATCGCCGCCGCCAGTTCGCGCAGCTCCACCTTCTGGAGCTTGCCGACGTGAAACAGGCGTAAGCAGACATGGCCATCACCAACATCCTGCTGGCCGCCACGACCGCGGTAGGCCTCGTTGGCGGTGGCGTGATGGCCGTGGACGCGGCGAAGAATGCCGACGCCTATGTCCACGTCGCGGAAGCCGGCGATCAGGTCGCGGCGCCGAGACGCATCATTATCGGCATCGATCTTTCGAAATCCAATCCGCTGATCGACAACCCGCCCTTCGCCGCAAAGATCGCGGCACGCGTGGCCAAGGAGGTGCGCTCTCTCGGCTTCGCCTCCGAAGTGCACGTGCGCACCTTCGGGAATTTCGACGCGTCGTCGAACACCTTTGCCTACGACACGATGATCTCCACCCATGCGCGGCCGGAAGCCGTGGCGGCGGAAATCCAGAAGCTGATCGCCGGCACGCCGATGCTTGTCGAGCGCGGCAAGTGGGTTTCGCAGAACAACACCAACATCATCGCTTTCATGGACAATGCCGTGCAAAGCATCGGCTGTTCCGGCATGCCGACGACCGTGATCCTCGCCTCTGACGGCATCGAGGATTCGGAGTACGCGCGGCTCGACCGCGAGGACGCACGCCTTCCCGCGCCTGACGGACATCCGTTCCGCGGCTGTGCCGAACTGCAGATGCTGGGTGTCGGCCAAGGCACCCGCAGCCCGACGGAAACCACCCGTCTTCGCGCGCAATGGGGGCACTGGGCGCAGGAAGCCGGCTTCGCCCACTTCCTTGGGCTGAACGACTGGTAACGGTACGGCTAGACGAACCCGGATTGCGCACGGATTTTTAAAGGTGCTTCGCCCCGTAAGCGCAGTTCGCGCAGCGTCACTGCGGAATCGCGTTTCGAGAACTTCTTTCCCTGCGCGTCGAGAACGAGCTTGTGATGCGCGTAAGCCGGTTCGGAAAGGCCGAGCAGCACCTGCAATAGGCGCTGCACATGTGTCGCCGGGAAGAGGTCGCTGCCCCGCGTCACCAGCGTTACGCCCTGAAACGCGTCGTCCACGACAACGGCCAGATGATAAGCGGCGGGCATTTCCTTGCGCGCCAGCACCACATCGCCGAGCGAAACGGAATCGACGATGATCGTGCCGCGTTCGCCATTGGGGCCTTCGCCGCGTTCGTGAAACGTCAGCGTTCCGGATTTCGTAGCCGCCCTGGCGGCATCGATGCGCAAGGCATAAGGCATCCCTGCCGCGATCCTTTCCCGGCGCGTCTCTGCTGACAGAGTCCGGCAAATGCCGGGATAAAGCGGGCCTTCGGCGCCGTGCGGCGCGGAGGCGGCGCGTGCGATCTCGTCCGCGATCTCCTTGCGGCTGCAGAAGCAGGGATAGATCAGGCCTTGCGCATCCAGCTGGTCGAGCGCGTCGCGATAGGCGGCGGAGCGTTCCGACTGGCGCAACACTGGCTTTTCCCAATTCAACCCGAGCCAGGCGAGGTCTTCGTAGATCGCGGCTTCGAATTCGGGTTTGCAGCGGGCACGGTCGATGTCTTCGATGCGGAGCAGGAATCTCTCGCCAGCTTCGTGTGCGCGCAGCGCGGCATAGGCGTGGCCGAGATGGAGATAGCCTGTTGGACTCGGCGCGAAGCGCGTGACAATCATGCGCGCACACTACACATTTCACGCCATGCCGAAACCGCGCCGCATCGCCAGCCAGGCCCATCTTGACGACGCCATCGCCGGGCTTCGCGCGGCGGACAAACGCCTGCATCCGGTCATCAAGCGTGTGGGCCCGTTGCCGCATCGCAAGCGGCGCGAGGAGGGTTTTGAGGCACTGGTCTCGATTGTTGTGAACCAGCAGCTTTCGGTCGCTGCGGCGGACACGATCTTCGGCCGGGTGAAAGCGAAGGTCGCGCCGTTCACGCCGGAGCAGTTGCTGGCCACGGAGTCCGAGGTCCTGCGTGCCTGCGGGCTGTCGGGACCGAAGCAGAAGCACATGAAGTCGATTGCGTCGGCGATTGTCGAGGGATCGCTCGACCTGAAGCGCGTGCGCGGAATGCAGGACGACGACGCCCGCGAACATCTCGTCGCTGTGAAAGGTATCGGGCCGTGGACGGCGGACATTTATCTGATGTCGTCGCTGGGACGCGCGGATATCTGGCCGGTTGCGGATGTGGGACTTCAAGCGGCGATCCATCGTGCCTTTGGGCTGCGCAAGCGGCCGAACGAGAAGCAGATGGAGAAGCTGTCGAAGGATTGGCGGCCGTATCGCACTGTGGCGGCGCGGATGTTCTGGATCCATGAAGACGGTATTCGTCGTGAGAAGAAAGAGGCCGAGGCGAAGGCCAAAGCTGCAAAACAAAAGAAGAAGAAATCCTGATGGCGCTGCGTCCGCTTACCGGTCCAAGACTTCCGCCTGCGCGCGGCAAGGCCACGCATCTGGTCGTGCTGTGTCACGGCTATGGCGCGGACGGAAACGATCTCATCGGCCTCGCGCCGCATTGGCAGCGGATGCTTCCGACCGTGGCGTTCGTCGCGCCGAATGCGCCGGAGCCGTGTGCCGGCGCGCCGATGGGATATCAGTGGTTTCCGATCACGCGGCTCGATCCCGGAGAGATGGCGAAGGGCGTTGAGAGCGCAGCGTCGGGGTTGAACGAATTCCTCGATGCAGAACTGAAACGTCTTGAACTCAGCGATGACCGGCTGGCGCTGGTCGGCTTCAGCCAGGGCACGATGATGGCGCTTCATGTGGGATTGCGCCGTCCTGCCAAACCCGCAGCCATCGTGGGCTTTTCCGGCATGCTCGCGACCACGCCGCCACAGCTTGGCGCCGATGCGCCGCCGATTCTTCTGGTGCATGGCGACCGGGACGAGATGATCCCGCCGGGCGCGGTGTTCGATGCGGCGACGCGGCTGGGTGCTGCGGGGGCGGCGGTGCAGTGGCATATCGCCGGCGGCGTCGGACATTCGATCGACGAGGCGGGGCTGGAGCTCGGGGGCATGCTCCTCACCATGGCGTTTCGCGGGATGCTGAAACGCCACAGCGCGGAAATAAGCTGCGCATTGCGCTAGGCGTCGCTTTTCCGTCATCTCGAATCGCTTAAGCTTGGCTTGGCAGGTCCTTCGCCTGCCCATAAGCTCGCGCCAACCGTGAAGGAGATGCGTCTTCTGTAAGGTCATGTCGTGTTAGCCGCCGCGCGTTCGCCGGACAATTGCCCGGCGCTGGTGCTCAACGCCGATCACCGGCCGCTGTCCTATTTCCCTTTGTCGCTGTGGTCCTGGCAGGACGCGCTCAAGGCGGTCTTCCTCGAGCGCGTGATCATCCTCGAGGAATACGACCGCGTCATCCATTCGCCGAGCTTCGAGATGCGGCTGCCGTCGGTCGTCTCGCTCAAGACCTATGTCAAACCCGCGCGCAATCCGGCGTTCACGCGTTTCAACCTGTTTCTGCGCGACCGGTTCGAGTGCCAGTATTGCGGCTTCGACGACGACCTGACCTTCGACCACGTCATCCCGCGTTCGCGCGGCGGACGCACGACCTGGGAGAACGTCGTCACCGCCTGCGCGCCGTGCAACCTGATGAAGGGCGGAAAGCTTCCGCAGCACGCCAAGATGCATCCGCGCCATACGCCGCATCGTCCGACCGTGACCGAACTGCGCAGCAACGGCCGCCGCTTCCCGCCCAACTACCTCCACGATTCCTGGGCCGACTATCTCTATTGGGACAGCGAGCTGGAGGCCTGACGAATCCAGCCGCGCAAGCGGGCGGCAAAATCCGGTTTTGCTGTACAGCACAAACAAGAAGCTTTTCATTTTTCGCAATTCAAATAGGCCGTGCTGCAGCCAAGCCGTTCCAATTAAACGAAAAACGGCCTGCTTCGCTGCGTATGCGAACAGTTGGGATTTGCGGCTGGCCGGGCGCGTCGCATACAGAACTTCTGTACAGAAGATCGAATTTGCTCCGCGCGAGATGCTTTTCTCTTGCACCGCGCGCAGGCGCACACGAGCTTGCACCCCTGACCCGTATAATCTCGCGGTATCGCTGCGGTCGGATTCTCTTGGAGTCCTCGTTCTCATCGAGGGGAAAATGGGGATCGGGAAATTGGTTCCAAGTCCTATAACGGGATTAAATTCGCGACATCATATTTCCCGTACCCAAGCCTTCACTGTCCTAGTTTGTTCTGAGGGGTGTCCTGATTTGCGCTCCGGTGCGCTGGTCGTACATGGTGTAGGTGATGGCCCAGCCATGCAGAACGCCATCGTTATACGCCCAAACTTTGGTCCGCACCGTGTTATCTCCCGTCGGGATAATTGTGTCACTGAAATCGGGAGCATTTCCCATCACAGTCCATTTTCTGTCCATCGGCTTGTCACCAACATACGTGCAAGTGAGATAGCCAGCGATGTCCGCGACTATTTGAGGATGTGCAATAAGAAGGCACCCCGATGCCGAAACACAATGAAAGATCACGGGATCGTCTACGTTGGTGAAGCCGCGCGGGGCAGTTGTTTCGTGCAGCCCTCGATGAACAACAACCTCTACGTCGTTAGCTGAATACTGGAAATTCTGCCTGCCGGACGGCGTGTCGCGCGCCGCATCGCCGCCAACCTTGCAAGGGTTAGTTTGCGCGAACGCCATACCACCGTAGCAAGTCACTGTGGCCAATGCTGCGACAAGTACTAGTCGTGCCATAGCTCCATCCTTCCAAGTTTTGACCTAGCCGGTGCCTCGGCTCGTGGTCACTTCGGCATTAAATACTCAGAACTGAACCTAGGCGAGCGGGCATGGCGCTAATCCTTTTTCTTGGGCGTCGCTATCGGCTTGAACGTTCGCAGAAACGTTTCGCCAGTTTCATCGAGTTCCACCGCTTTTGCAGCCGCGATGAACTTCTGCTTCTGGCTTAGCTTCGCGTGGTTCTTTGGCTTCTTAGCCTTGGACTTCTTGTCCGGCATTGCTGCTACCAATCGTCCGATAGGGAGCGGCGCAGGCCTCTAGGCGCTTGTTCATGCGGCTTTGGCGCTCGGGCCTGCCGGCGGAAGGAGGGATGTTAACGAATTCGGCAGCAGGTGGCCCGGATCAGGGAAAGCGCAACGCCGGATGCCCCACAGCCCACTATCCGCTCGACAAATAGCGGTCGATGCCACGGCGGCCTGTCTTGAGACGGCAAAAAACCCGCTTGTCAAAATGGGCGTCAAATACTGGCAGTCCCTGTGCCAGGAAAGATTATTTCCTGCACGCGACAAGCTGACTCTCCGGGGAATGGCACCGTTTCTCCCCTTCGCCGTCATCGTCGCCGTGATCGAAGACGGCACCGATTACGAGTATCGCTATGTGGGAGACATACAGAGGCAGGCCTTCCGGACCAATTTCAAAGGCATGCGCGTCACCCAGATCGAGACCGCCGCACCGGAGCTCGGAGCGCTTCTTCGAGCCGCCTATGAACAGGTCCGCTCGACCGGCACGGCGTTGCTCGTGCAAGACCAGGTCGATCATGAGGCTCGGGATTCTCTGTTCCGCTATCAAGAGACTGCATTCCTGCCATTGGGGATCAGCGACGCCGCCGTGGACCATCTCCTGATCGTGGGCGTCCAGGTGCCAACCCCGTTCTGGGAGTTGCCGGAAGAGAAATTGCAGCGTCTCACGAAACAGCGCGGCGCTTCGACGGCGCCGTAAAGCCATCAGCCGCTGATGGCCCAATTTCAAGCATGCCACCCGCATCGCCCAACGGTGACCGAACTGCGCAGCAACGACCGCCGCTTCCCTTCCAACTCCCTCCACGATTCCTGGGCCGACTATCTCTATTGGACAGCGAGCTGGGCCTTAGAGATATTCGGCGCACAGCGCGCTTTCACCGATGCGCGCGACGAGGCCGCGGCAGAGTGCGCGCGCTTCATCGGCCTCGCCGCTCTCGACCAGTAGCTTCGCCAGGCCTGCGGTGGCCTTCTCGTACAGCGGCGACAGCGCGAGCGCACAGCGGTACCAATCCTTCGCAGAGGTAACGTCGGACCGCTCGCGGTAACGTTCGGCGATAAGCGCGGCGAGCGCGGCATGCCAGGGCCGGATCATCACCGCCTGGCTCGCATAGGATCGGCTCATGGCATAGAACGCCTCTTCGAGCCGGCTCAGGCTGCGTACCGCATCGCCTTCGATGCCATCGAGATCGGCGAGGTTGATCAGCACGCCCCAATGGGCGGGGTCGAGCTTCAGCGCTTTCTCGTAAGCCGCTCGTGCTTCCGGGAAGCGGCGTCTCGCGGCCAGCGTAAGGCCCAGCGCCTTGAGCGCGGCCGCATCGCGCGGCCGAAGAAAAACAGCCCGTTCCGCCAATGCGCGCGCCCGCGCGAGAGCATCGGCGCCCTCGGGCGTATCTGGCGCGCCGCTGTCCAGCGCCTGCTTGAGCGTCGTGCGCGGCGGCGTTCCCAGCCAGCGTATCGCACGCTGCGTGAGCCCGCCCGCGAGGCCCGCGAGGGCCACAGCATTGTCCGCGTCACGCGCCAGCGCGTGCTCGTAGAGCGCGATCGCCGCTTCGTTGTCGGCGAGGGTGAACTGGAAATAGAATTCGTCAGCGCGGCGCAGGAGCGCTTCGGCCTCGGCATCGGCCGCGATCAAGCGGTAGCCGCGCTTGGGGATCGTCTCGACGAAGCGCGGATCGCGCCGGTCGTCGTCCAGCGCGCGGCGCAGTTTGAAAATGCAACGCGCGAGCGAGTCTTCGTTCACTGTCGTGCCTGGCCATAGCGAAGCGGCGATCTCCTCGCGGCCATAGACGCGGCCCGGCTCGTTGGCGAGCAGGAACAGGAGATCCATGACTTTCGGCTCGACGTTGCGGCTTTCGCCGCCTCGCACGAGCCGCCCGGCGTGGCGATCCGCGTGCCATTCCTTGAGGGTTAACGTCTCGTGCGCCATGTCCGGTCAGGAAAAAAGGAGATTTGTGATCCTTCTAACATAGGCCGCATGCGCCTAATTACAGCGGCGGACAATGGAGGCACGCATGCGATTGCGATGGACGGCCGGGTTGGTGCTGGCAACGCTTGTGGCCACCGGCGCGCTCGCGGACAAGGCGCCGGAGCGTCGCTTCGCGCCCGCGGAGCTACAGGCAGATTTCGAAGCAATGTATGACGGCCTCAAATCCGCGCATGTCGATCTCTACGCCTTCACGTCCAGAGCGGAGCTGGACCGCGCCTATGAGCGCTTCCTTGCTGGCCTGGACAAGCCGATGACCAAGCTTGAGGCCGAGACACGCTTCGAGGAGTTCGCCGCCCTCGCCCATATGGGCCACACCCGCATCGATGCGCCTTATGCCGCTTGGAGCAAATATCGCGAAGGCGGCGGCAAGGCGTTCCCGCTGGCGCTGCGCGTCACGGGCGGCAAGGTGTATGTCGCCACGAACAGCAGCGGCATCGATGCAATCCGGCCCGGCGACGAGATCATGACGATGAACGGCGTGCCGATGGCCGAGTGGCTGGCCCGCGCCGAGAGCCACGTCTCCGCCGAAACGCCCTACATGGCGCATTCCCTTATGGAATACGATTTTCCGATCTATGTGTGGCTCGATCTGGGACCGGCCGAGGGCTTCGATCTTTCCTTCAGCCGCGATGGTGCGAAGCCCTTCACAGCGCGCGTCCCCGCCCGTACCCGCGACGAGATGCACACATTCGCGGCATCGCAACCCGCCACGCTTTCGCTCGACACGCCAGCGCGTGAAGCGAAGGTCTTGGATGGCGGCGTCGCCTATTTGAGACCCGGTCCGTTCTACAACGCCGAAGCCAAGACAGGCGCTGAAGAGTGGGACGTCTCGGGATTCCGTGCGTTCATTGACGCGTCGTTCGAGAAATTCTTGGTCGCGAAATGCGATAGGCTGATTGTGGACCTGCGCGGCAATCCGGGCGGCGATAACCTGTTCAGCGACGTCATGATCGCCCGGTTCGCGGACCGGCCGTTCCGCTTCTTCTCCAAGTTCGAGGTGCGCGTGAGCCCGCAATCCACGGCCGCCAATGCCGAGCGCATTGCCCATGATGCTGCGGCGGCAGGTCCGGTCTCACAGCAATATGCCAAGCTCTATGCGGGCGCGCATGATGGCGAACTGGTTCGCTTCGAGATGCCGCCTTCAGCGCCGCGCGAGGGCGCGCGCTTCAAGGGCAGGGTGTTCGTGCTGATCGACCGGCAGTCCTATTCCAACGCCACATCGGTCGCCGCTTTGGTGCAGGACTACAAGTTCGGCACGATCCTGGGCGAGGAGACGTCGGACATGGCCAGCGCCCACGGCGCGATGGAGACTTTCACGCTGCCCAACACTGGCATCCGCGTGGGCTATCCCAAGGCCTTCATCGTACGGCCGAACGGCAATGAGCAGGCGCGCGGCGTCGTTCCCGACATTGCCATCGCGGTGCCGGTCGTGCAGACGCCGGACGACGTGGTGCTGCGCAAGGCGCTTGAAATCGCGCGCGGGACTTGACGTAGGCACGCCCCCGCCGATCATGAGACCATGTCGACCATTCTTGTCACCGGCGGCTCCGGGTTCATCGGCAGTCATACGATCCTGCAATTGCTGGCAGATGGGCATGCGGTGCGCACGACGGTGCGCAATCTGAATCGCGAAAGCGAAGTGCGCGCGCTGCTGAAGCAGGGCGGGGCGGAGCCGGGCGACAGGCTCAAATTCTTTGCCGCCGATTTTCACAACGCGCGCCTACCGCCAAGGAAAGATCGTTCCTCTGCCCGGCGAGCGATATACGCCAAATGTACGTAAGCCAACTGTTGACATCGGTAAGCAGATCGCTTACATTCCTTTGTGATCAGGACGTTCAAAAACAAGGCGCTTGCCGAACTGTGGAATAAGGGCAGGACCGCCAAGATCGCGGCGCAGATGCAAGATCGCATCATCCGCCGTCTGGACCGATTGAACGTCGCGACGAAGCCGGAAGACATGAACTTGCCGGGTTTCGATTTCCATTCGCTGATGGGTTTCAACCCAAAGCGATACACCGTCCACGTCAACGGCCCGTGGTGCATGACCTTCGAGTTCAAGGATGGCGATGCTTTAAGGGTCGATTTCGAGCAGTATCACTGAGGAGAACCAAAATGGCCGAATATATTGCCAAGCGCACCGCTAGTAGGTGCCCCACGCATCCCGGCGCTCTGATCCGGGAAGATATCCTTCCTACGATCAAGGTCGGCAAGTCAGAGCTCGCAAATGCTTTGGGCATTTCTCGTCAGCACCTCTACGACCTCCTGAGCGAGAAGAAGCCTGTTTCGCCGGAAGTCGCGGTGCGGCTGGGCAAGGCGTTTGGTGACGGCCCTCAGCCTTGGCTGCGGATGCAGGCGGAATACGACGCCTGGCATGCCATGCGAGCGGTGGACGTCAGTGCGATCCGGTTGATCAAGGCTGCATGAATTTAGAAAGACCAATCATGACCACAGTTCTTGTCACCGGCGGTTCCGGGTTCATCGGCAGTCATACGATCCTGCAATTGCTGGCTGAGGGGCATGCGGTGCGCACGACGGTGCGCAATCTGAATCGCGAAAGCGAAGTGCGCGCGCTGCTGAAGCAGGGCGGGGCGGAGCCGGGCGACAGGCTCAAATTCTTTGCCGCCGATCTGGAGAACGATGCGGGCTGGAAGGAGGCGGCCGATGGATGCGAATTCGTGCATCACATCGCCTCGCCGTTTCCGGCCGGCGTGCCGAAGCATGAGGACGATCTGATTATTCCCGCGCGCGAGGGCGCGCTGCGCGTGCTGCGCGCGTCGCGCGACGCCGGCGTGAAGCGCGTGGTGATGACGTCGTCGTTCGCGGCGATCGGCTATGGACAGGACATCCACCAGATCTTCGACGAGACGAACTGGACGAACCTGAACGGCAAGGGTCTGACGCCCTACACCAAATCCAAGACCATCGCGGAGCGCGCGGCGTGGGATTTCGTGGCGAAGGAGAACGGCAGGATCGAGCTCGCCGTCGTCAATCCGGTCGGCGTGTTCGGGCCGGTCCTGGGGCCGGACTATTCGACGTCGATCCTTCTGGTGCAGCGCTTGATGGACGGACAGATGCCGGGTGCGCCGAAGCTCTATTTCGGCGCCGTCGATGTGCGCGATGTCGCCGACATGCACCTGCGCTGCATGTCGAACCCGGCGGCGAAGGGCGAACGCTTCCTGGCCGTCGCCGGAGAGACGCTGTCGATCCGCGACATCGCGCTGATCCTGAAAGCGCGCATGGGCGATGCGGCCAAAAAGGTGCCGACGCGCGAATTGCCGAACTGGATCGTGCGGCTGGCGGCGCTGGCCGATCCGGCGCTCAAGACGGTCACGCCCGAACTCGGCAAGAAGAAAACCTCGAGCAACGCGAAAGCCAAACGCATGCTCGGCTGGACGCCGCGCTCCAATGAGGAGAGCGTGGTGGCGACGGCGGAAAGCCTTGTGCGGCTTGGGCTCTTGAAGGCGTGAGGCTTTCGCCCGCTTTTGTGCGTTTAGGCAGAGTTATCTGGGGAACGGACCATGCGCCTCGACGATCTGCGTGAAACCAGCAATGTGGAAGACCGCCGCGGCATGGGCGGTGGCCGCTTTGCGTTGGGGGGCGGCGGATTGCTCGTTGTTCTCGTGGTCAGCTATTTCCTGGGTGTCGATCCCAGCCAGTTGCTGAACAATGTCGATACCGGCGCACCTGTTCAGCAGCAGCAGAACAGCGGCGCACCGCGCAGCGACGACGCGGCGTATGC
>Ga0105240_10009062_pt1 | contig 14128 bp, 17 predicted proteins | sample KBSC54metaG_FD_80426 | JGI IMG/M metagenome (GOLD analysis project Ga0105240, IMG submission 80426) | Corn rhizosphere microbial communities from Kellogg Biological Station, Michigan, USA - KBS C5-4 metaG | ecosystem: Host-associated > Plants > Roots > Rhizosphere > Soil | place: Michigan, USA... | reverse complement strand
TACCCTGTCTGGATCATCGTTGGGGCGCCCAGTACCATCCCGCCTTGATGCGGGACTGACTTGATGTATGGCCGTGGATTGTGCACAACGTAGCGCATGATCCCGCGGGCAATACGGCGACAGGTTGGATCGACGTGCGGCTTTTTGCGGTCAAATATAGACTGACATGGAACCGACCAATCAATGCACTCTGCCGCTGTACCATACGGAATCAGTCCGTGACCATGAGTCGGCTCCGGGAAGACGATTTCCTCTCCGTCGCAGCGCGCGATCACAAAGAGCCGCTTGCGCCAGGTGGGGGCGCCGTAGTCGCAGGCGTGCAGCTCACGCATGTCAATTTGATAGCCGAGATTTTCCAGCCGCTTATGCCACCTGCGGAAGGAGTTGCCGCGTCGAGCTTTGCAGGGTGTGCCGTCCTCGAGCAGCGGCCCCCACTCCTTAAATTCGGCCACATTCTCTAACATGATAACGCGTGGCCGGCGTATCCGGGCCCACTGGACCACCGTTCCCGGCAGGCCCCGCACCCGGCGGGCTCGTTTTGTATCGCGGAATGGTTTTCCTCCACGCGCCTTTGAGTAGTATGTGCAATCAGGGGAGAACCAACCCAAAGCGATGCGTTTTCCGGGCCCCACTATGCGTGGATCCAAATCGCGCATATTTTCCTGAAGGTGTACTGTGTGCGGGTGATTGGCGAGGTGCACTGCCAACGCCTTGGCGTTGTGATTAATGGCATAGTCTACCGGGCGACCTATCGCCATCTCGATGCCCTCGGAGGCGCCGCCCCCGCAGGCGAAGTTATCGACCACGATCTCATCGAGCAGAAGGGGCTGCCTTGCCAGCCGAATTTCGCTGAGATCATGCTGATCTCTTTCGATGTAGGGATCTAATAGCGAAAGCTGCGGCGTCCCGGAACCACGAAATTGAAACATCAGATTAGCTCCTAATAGTGACCTATCTCCTGGTGTAGAAACTGTCCTTGGCGAGGTGGCTTCGATACGATCGAACCTGAACCGCTTAGGACAGCCGGCTGGCCGCTTGTGCAAAGAGCGTCCCGCCGAAGCGGGACGCGAAACTTTAATCACAAGACTTTTGCAACCCGGCGGGGGCTGGCTCGGCTCAGACAATGCTTGCGACGAATTGCTCGAGCTTCGCGTATAGCGCTGAGTCAGGATCGAGCATCGGGAACGGCTGGTGGTCGCCTTCCGTATCCTGGGTTATGTGGTCATTGAAATCCCAGGCCTCGCTTTCCGACAGTTGATTCTCACCTTCAACAAGTCGGCCAGCCCAATGAGACCACTGGTAACGGCAGAGGGCTTGCTGGCTGGTGCGCTTTGACCCATTCCCTTCTCGGTCTCCTCCGTAGGGTCTGCGAGGTATAGGTAGGTGTTATTCAGGGATAGGTGCAACTCCTCCCTTTGTATTGCTGCAGGCTCCAGCGTGACCTCCGCAAAGTTGGCATGTCCTGCGGGATATACGCCCGGCCTCGCTATACGCGGGCATGATCGACCGCATCTCCTTGCAAGTCATCAAACTCATCACCGCCATTGATCGAACCCTGCTGGCCCCTTATCACGGACGCGTACGACCGAGCTCCGTTCGGTATAAGGCGGACCAAAGTGCAGTTACTACGTATGACCGAGAGTGTGAACGCGCCCTAGCCGTCGGGCTCAAATCCATTACACCCGGATCGGATGTCGTCGGCGAAGAGCAGATCGACGCTGATCCCGGAGCTTTCAACAGAATCAACGCTGCACGCTCGGTATGGGTCGTAGATCCGATCGATGGCACTGGAGCCTTTGCACGCGGAGAGAAGACTTATGGGATCATGGCGGCGTTCATCGAGAACGGCCAAACATCCCGGGGCTTCATCTATGTTCCGGGTCGGGTGCGGGCCGGAGGTGCCGATAGGTGCGTTTGCGATCCGCTGTTTGTCGTCGCCCAGAAGGGTGTAGGTTGCTTCTTGAATGGTGAACGCGTTTCGCTGAGCGGTCGTTCCCAGAGTCTCGCTACGGCGCGCGTATCGTTCGCGTGTCGCAATCAGGATCGGCACTTCGAAGGTTTCCTGGCCGAAGGCGTCGCAGGATATCTGCCTCGCAACAATTCGGCCTATGACTACGCTTCGCTCCTGCGGGGCGATCGGGATGCGGTGTTTTACAGCGAAGGACGCACACCAGAGGGCGCCGGCAAGTGTCCACCTTGGGATCATGCAGCAGGCGTATTGGCCGTGCAAGAGGCCGGCGGTCACGTTGGTCTCCCGTACGCTCCCAAGTCGATCGCTTATGATCCGTTGCTACGTTACGATCAACTGTTAGTGGCATCCAGCTATGAGCTTTGGACTGAAATGTACGATCATGTGCACTTGCGCGCGCCAGCACTATGCACGCCCAGATCTGTTTGATGGGGGCCAGTCTGCGGTAGATTTACTCTGTGTTGTGGTTGGCTCGATGTGGATGTAGATAGCTGCATTACGCCGCGGATCTCTTAATGGAAACGTCGTAATTCTCAAACGGTACGGCGCGATAGAGTCCGGTAATGACCCAGCGCTGGAACTTGCGTAGATCTTTCCGGTTGCGATCGTAGACCATCGGATACGGCTCGATTCCGCGTTCGACCATGCGGTTAAAGCGATGCCAAATTCTCTCCCAGGTCTCGGTGCGGTCGTATCCGATGAGCATGTAGGCCATGATGTGCCTGGGCTTAACACCGGCTCGCTCGAGCCGTTCGACGCCGCGAAAGAAGACTTGCTCGTCCTTCAGATTGTCCCACGCGGTGTAGAGGCGGCGTTCGGTGAACTTTGTATTCCGGTATTCGATGGAAGCGAGCGCCGCGGCAGCCTCATCATCTATAAGTCGTACATTGATTCCCTGGCTGAGGCACACGCGAAACCTACCATCGATGATTTCACGAATACGCGCCTTCCATTGCGCCGGCGGCTGTCCAAAGAAATCATTGTCCAAGATGTGCAGCTTTTTGGGATGTCCTTCGCCACGCCACAACTCGGGGACAGTCCCTACTGAGAGCGGTTTACCTTCTTTCCTCGGCACTACGCAAAACTTACAGCGCAGACGGCAGCCGCGTTGTGTGAAGCCGATTGAGGGCTCGAAATCCGGATAGCCGCTGTAGTCGAGGTGATCGTGGCGCGTGCCAAGATAGCGCTCCACACTAAAGTCAAGTTGGTATTTCCCAGCGCCTGTGCCGCCAATGATGGCGCCTGGCCAGAGCCTGCGGAACCGCTCGAGACGCTCGCGGCTAAAGTCGAAGAGCACCGAGCCATAAACACGGTCGTAAGGAGCTGTGAATAAGTCGGGTTCCAATGCAGATGGCTCGCCCGGCTGCGGCTCGATGTGGCGCGTAACCACCACCTCATCGCCACGCTCGCGGTGCCAGCTTGCGAGTCTCATGATGGCGAGATTCGGTAGAGCTCCGTCGATCTGCGTTAGGCGTACGCGCATGTTAATCCTCTGCAAAGCGGCAAGGGCATTCGCCTGGAGTGCCGCGGGTTCGTGTGTTACCCACGGACTTTGCGGACAACAGTCCCGAGGCTTTGTAGTGGAGCGACGTTTACGCCGAATCCGAAGATCGCCGAGCCGTGACTGGCAGCTTCTTGACGCCTGTTTTCACGAAGCACACCGAATCGAAGTCGTGCCCGGACCAATAAGACCGATGTGCAGGCGATGAGCGCGCGCTGAAAAATCCGTGTCTCAGTGTGAGCGGGAATCAGCAAAACGACCTGAGTTCCATTCTTGCCAACTTCGATACACTTGCTCACCCATCGGTCACGAGCTTCCCCGTAGGGTGGATTACAGAACACGCTGCTCGCATCCCAGGGCAGTGAGCATCCATCCATCGGCAAGTGATAGAACCGGTCAGCTCCAGTTGGATTGTCAGGTTCCGTGCAGGGGTCTAGCTCGATCCCATTGAGCAAGCGGCGAACGGGTTCCAGCACGTACGCTGGTGTGAGCATCGCCTGCCGTGCGTGATGTTCTGGGCGGCGCCGTTTGGCGTTGTCAAATCGGTGGGAAGCGACGCTCATGTGCTTATCGACCTCCATGACACCTCCTTCCACGAGGAGATGAAGCGGCCCTTCCGAGCGTTTGTGGTTATCGCCGGTAGCTTTAAACCTACAGACGCACAGGAAGACTCCTGAAGGTATGACCGACACGTGCGTCCCGGACTGGGCGTTATCCCTGTTGTATGAAAAGCTGTTTGCACCGAGAGCTCTGCCGATTTTGTTGACGTTCTTGTATAGCCACCACACGTCCGTAGCGGCGACCGGGCCCGGCTGTAGAAGCATGCGAGTGCATACCTATACACGGAATCATGAGGTGGTTCACCGGAAGATCGAGGGATAACTCCCCTCGGGGTGAAGATCCTCAGTTTTCAGTGGGCATCGTGATTACAGGGTCGCCGCTTCAAGTGCGGCGGGTGCGTAGGCGCCCGAAAGCTGGGTGACGCGAGCGTGTCAACCGGGTGAGGCGTCGGCGTTTACATCGAGTACACATCGTTTATAGCAAGAGAGTACGGAGATTCTATGAAGGAAATTAACCCTCGGAAAATTCTTCTGGACCTCGCGCTCGGCCGTGATCCTGTGGCGGGTGGCGAGTTGGTTTCCTGCGAGTGTCTTAAAAACTTGGACGTTGCTCGGGCATTGTTTTTGGGCTATGACGCGTTAGAGCCGACGGCTTCTTTCCCAGAATCTCCTCCGGAGGCGCCCAATAATGCCGGTCGACCTTGGACGACGGAGGAAGATGATGAGCTCCGCGCGGAGTTCCAGGCTATACAAAAAGTGAGGCAAATCACTGCGCAGGACATGCGGGACATCGCCGCGAAGCACGGCCGAACGCCTCGAGCGATCGAAGCGCGCTTGGAGAAACTGGAACTAATGACCCGCGTTGCCGCGTGAGCTCGCGGATTTGCGAGGAAGCCAGCGCCCTCCAAATGTGGGATGGCCGCATTGCCGGTTCATTCACCCCGAAACGCTTTCGAAGCGTTTCGGGGTGTCCTTCTTCTCTTACATAGGAGGAACTGTTTGGGTGCTCTCTATACAGGTTTAGGACAGCAAAGAGTTTGAGGAGACCATGAACTACTTTTTTGTGCTCGGCGCGCGGGACCCCGAGATGATCGAAATCGCTGGCGTGCTAGAGGCGCAGGGGATCGGCTACACGCCCGCAAAGTTTGGGCGTCTGCCCGTTCGATCGTCCGATGCCTATCGCGCGACGAGTGTTCACGGGCTTATCCCGCGACACGCTCGCCGCATTTTCGTTGAATGTGACGTGTTCGGCCTGACCCCGGATGAGGTCTGTGACCATCACAGCCCAGGGGATTCTGGCTACGGCTTGCCTCCAGAGCAGTATCTCCAGGGCTCCTCGCTTGGTCAGGTCCTGGATCTGCTGCGACTCAAGCCCTCCGCTGAGCAGCGCATTACGGCCGCTGCCGACCACTGTCTTCGACATGCTTATGAGGGCCGGTGCCCCGGCGTTGACCCCAGCGACCTCGCTGCGTGGCGTGAGCGTTCGCGAGCGGACGCTCGAGGGATCACAGTAAAGGAGATACAACACCGCATTGAGTTTGCTACGGACGCGCTACAGAGTGCGCCGCGAATTCATGTCGCGGGAGAAGAGATCGCCTGGTTTCCCTTGAGTAGCCCGTTACCGTCGGAGGTGGCGGAGGCCTCTGCGCGATTGGGGACTGCGTTCTGTTACGTCAAGCGGGACGGGGATCGTCGCAAGGGCGGCATCATGTCTGCGACTCCGCATGTTATCCGGGCTTGGATGAGGGAATGCGGTCTCAAACATGTGTACGGCGATCCGGCGCGCGGTTTCGCGGGTGGGTATTATCTGTGACGCATCATTCAAAAACGCGGAGCCTAGCGCTCCGCGTTTGCGTGGGAGCTGTGGGACTTGTCGGGCTACTGCCTAAAGATCGAGGAGAATTTTGAGAATGGCCTCAGCGGGCTTTCCTGTCAGACGCGAGGATTTCACGCGCAACAGCTCCATGATGGTCGCACGGTAGGCATTCGCACCCTGCGGGAGTTGATACCCGCCGGTTCGAGCCGTTGAGCCTTTGGTGCCAGCGCCCTGTTTAGGGGTCGCCGGAGTTGCTATGGGTGTGTCCGAATCGCTGGCTGCCAATTCTGAAATCCGCGAAGTCGTCTTCATAGGCTTGGATGACTTTCTGCGTCCAGCAGCGGCTGTCATTGATGCTGAGGCAGCGGAATTTTTAGATGTTGGCATGCAGATCCTCAAGGAGCTTCGACATCGATACTATACACACAGCACAGCAGCGAGCACCCCGCACATCTCGGTGTGCCGAGCACCCCTGCGGCGGGCACCAGGTTATACGCTGACCTAAGCATTTTGCAAGCAACGCCCCTTCCTATACCTGTGCGTCCCTCCATAACGGCCATAGCTTTATGCGCGACGATCCAAAGTACAGACTTTCAACAGCTTTACGGGCTCGAGGACTTCAGATCCCGAGGCCCGCGGCCTTGGAATCCCCACAGCGTCGGGCGCTGCTGGTAGGCACGGTCGCCGCGATCGCGACGATATCGACGGCGACACTGGCGAGTGAACCAGGCTCGCCCATGGGGCCTTTGCCGGTTGATACGGAGTTCTGGGTTAAGCCTCGTGAGTTGTGGCTCAAACGGCTGGCCACAGGCGAAGAGAGGCGAGTCGTGTTCTGGCAAAACGGGAGCTACCTGACCCATCAATATATTGCGCTGTGCCAGTTGCTCCGGGATGTGAACACAAACAGTGCCGTCCAGATGGATCCGACACTGCTGGATGTCTTGGCTGGACTTCAGGGCTACTACCGAGCCTACGGCTTCACGGAACCGATCTGTGTCACATCCGGATATCGAACCGCCGCCTCCAACAGTGCCTTGCGGGCTGAAGGCGCGGTGCGCAATTCGATGCACCTATATGGGAAGGCTGCCGACATCACTTTTCCCGGTGTGCCGGTTTGGCATCTGGGGAGGGTGAAACAGTATCTACATGCTGGTGGTGTTGGGTTTTATCCCTCACATCATTTTGTTCACATTGATACAGGCCGGCTGCGGAGCTGGATGGGTTAGGCTACAGAGCCCTAAAGCGGGGGCGCCAAGCTGCTGGAGCGCGCGGTGGCCTTGGCTTGCTGGCTAAGCTGCTTGCGCCAATTGAAGGCGTAGCGCTCGATGCGTGCGGGGGGAACGGCAAACAGGGTGACCTCGCAGGGCTCCCACAAGTTGAACGATACCCAGCGAGCGAGAATCGAACAGATCTCGGCTAACAGACGGACCCTGGCAGTAGGCGGGGGCAGAACCAGGGTATCGCCTTCTGAGAGACCTGGACCGGAGAGTTCCACATTTTGCCAATTCAGATATCTCACCTGAATCATGAACAGCGGAGCGAGGCTCTCGAGCCTCGCGTTCAGCTCTTGGGTGATACGCGTCTCAGGGGGAGTAAAGCCAGTCGTGGCAACGATGGGGTACGGCATGTCATCTCCGAGTTTTCGCCTATAGTGCACGCGGTTTACCCCTTTTCGAGTAATAGCCGTAACCACAGCACGGCCGCGGTGAGTAGCACGAACGTCCCGGCGGGGTAGCGAATGGCGATTCGCCAGTCCTCCTTGGACGGAATACTCCCCCAACAAAGTGTCGCGATGACATAGCCGCAGAAAAACTGCACCTCCCGGGGCTGTGACAGGGCGCGCCAAGCCAACAAGGTGCTCAGAAGCGGCAGCCAATACAGCGGGGCGAGGGCGACAAAGCCTGCCGACCACCAGCGCGGGGTAAAGGTGACGGATCCCAAAGACCAGCGTCCAGGGGCCGTTCTGGTTGGAAAAAGACGAAGTACGCCCGGCTCAGAGCGCAACAGAAGCGCAGTCGTCCAATGGGCAAGTTCGTGCGCGAATATACCTGGAAAACCTGCGAAAAAGGCCAGCGCTACCCCTCGGGTTAGGGCTAAGAGAAGGCCTCCGGCTGTGAAGCCCAGTATTAAAGGAGTCAGTAAGAGCTTTGAAAACCCATGAAGAGACACGGCCAGCTCAGATTGAATAGGACTCACAGGGTGATCGATCAACAATGTAAAGCAGATACGGACTGTGGTCGCTGTCGCTGCGCTCGCTCAGCGCGGCATCGCAAGACAGATAAACGTGCAGCCTACACCGAGCACAGTTTGTTCTTCCATGGGGACTTTAATGCGCCGCCTGTTGATCTCTTTACTTCTGACTTCCATGCTGTTTCAGTCTGCGATGGCTGCAGCTCCTTCCGCGTCCTCATTCGTTTCAACCCCGCCTGCGTTGACTGTGCCGATCAAAGGCGGCCTCACGGTCGCCAAGCGTTTTGACGGTCCGTCGGGCCTGACCGGCTGGCTCATGAAAGATTCCAGCGGCATCTTCTACACGTTCTGGACCACATCCGACGGCGCGCTCATGATGGCTGGTGCGCTCATCAACGAGCAGGGAGAGAATCTCACTCAGAAGTTTCAGGATCAATACGAGCCGAAAGCCGACCTTGCGGCGTTGTGGCCCCAACTGCAGAACACCGCGCAGATTGTGACCGGACCCCAGAGTAACCCGAAGGGCGTGGTCTATGTCTTCATTGATCCGAACTGTCCTTTCTGCCATTCCCTGTGGCTCGCACTGCGTCACTATGAGGCGGCCGGGCTGCAGGTACACTGGGTGATTGTCGGTTTCCTGCACGAGGATTCGGCCGGTAAGGCTGCCGCCTTGCTGAGCGCGCCCGATCAGGCCGAGGCCCTCGTCAACAGCCAAAGCAACTTCCAAGCCGGCGGTATCAAGCCACTCGCCACGATTCCGGATGCCTTGAAAGCCTCATTGCGCGACAACTTGAATCTGATGCATGCGTTCGGCTTCAAAGGCGTGCCGGGAATTCTCTACAAGGACGCCAAGGGAACCATTCACACGCACGATGGTATGCCCAAGTTAGCCGAGCTGCCGGCCATTACTGGGCTGCCAGAGCAGAACGTGGATGACCCACTTCTGCAGCGCTTCAAGTAAGTCCACTGGCAGGTTTACCGGCGCGCTCCTTGATCCCCTTGGGAACGACGGTGCCTTATTGGGAAGCCTGACGGGAGGTGCGGCCGGTTTATCCGCTGAACGCTTCTGAAACGGCGGTGACTATAGGCAGTGAAGAGCAAAATGCTGTTAAAAAGACCATTGGAGTAATTATGAAGGAACTGTTGTGGCAGATTCTTTCCGCTGAGGCGGAGTGCTGACGAGGCGTCGCTAGTTGTAGGCATAGCGCAGCGGCCATGCCGACGAAAGCCAAAATTGCCGTGATAGGGAACATCGAGGATGTCCATTCCGGCAAATTTCAAGGTGACCCCGCCCTGTGTCTGCGTGTGGCGGTAGATGAAGACGATGGCGACACCTCTTGCTACTACTGCATCATCAAGAGCTGGTTAACACGGGACCTCGAGAGTTTGAAGGCCGTGTTCACGAAAGGTCGCCACGTTTATGTCGAGGGTAAACCGCGGGCAAGATGGCATCTCGAAGAAAGCACGAACGCAGTGCTGGTTTATACCAGTGTGCTGTGTAGCGAGTTGCCCATGTTGCTTGATGCAAATGCGGCCCCACCGACGAAAGCAAAAACTACCGTGATAGCGAACATCGGGGATGTCCATCCCGGCGAATTGGCAGGTAACCCTGTCCTGCGTCTGAGTGTGGCGGTGGATGAAAACGACGGCGACACTTCTTGGTACTCCTGCATCATTGAGGAGCACTTAACACGGAATCTTGAGGCTTTGAAAGCGGTGTTCACGAAGGGTCGTCTCGTTTATATCAAGGGTCAATCGCGGGCAAAATCGTATCTTCAGGAAGGCACAAACGCGACGGTGATTTATACCGGCGTGCTGTGTAGCGAGTTGCCCACGGTGCTTGATGCGAAACCTAAAGGCTGATTCACAGAAGGCACCGCGCACCTGCGGTGCCTTCTCTCGCCTCTAACGTGACACATTAGGCCCCTACTTGCTACACATCTGCGTTATGCATCGTTAACTCACAAGAGTCACTCTCCTTGAAGACACAACCACTGCCGAAGCCGTTGTCCACCGAGCCTTCGTTTTCCCTTGCGGACCAAGTGTTGTTTCGACTAGCTAGCGCGCGGGAAGATCGACGTATGTTATTGGCCACCGCGATTGCACTGATATCGCAGTGTGTGCTCTCGGGCTTGCCCTTTGAGGTCCTCACGCTCGATCGCCAGGCGATTGCTCGTTTGGGGCACGATACACTTACGGCTCACCCGGTTATTCTGGGGGCCCTGTCTGACATGGAACCGCTGATCCGCGCGTTAATCAGCGAAGTCCGCGAAAGCACCTTGCTTACGGTTCGAGATCAGTTGCTGTCCGAATCCGCTGTCTCCTCACCGTAGAATGTTTCGGTATCATCTTGATACTGCGGCGCAGCCACCTCTCCAGGAATAGCTGGACCGCGTTTCACGGCGAGCCCCACGTTAAACTGAGTATGGGCCGGAGTTTCCGCATTCAGGAGATAGTGCATTTTCTCAAGTGGGCCTCGCAGCCAAAGCGCGTTGACACCAATGGCTACGGTCGGAAAACCCGCTCCAGTCCCGCCAGCGGTCTCCAGATTACCGGCCATCGCGAAAAGCCCTATCTGGTAGCCGCCACGCGTGCTGGGCAGGTAGAGGTTGGCTCCGCCTCCTTCGTAGGCAGTGGGCTCTGGAGAGAGAAACTCCTCGCCGCTCATGACATAAAGGTTTGCGGGCCGGAGCTGGAAGTCAACTCCCAACAGATCCCGAGGCGGTTGATCTAGTGAGACGGGAAAGCATAGCAGTTCGCGGTTCACCAGCACTGGAGGATCCCCTGCTGGGGAGGTCCAAGCCTTGAATTGCCAGCTCCAGGACAGCCTGATTAGGCGACCCGGACAAGTGTGCTCGAAGCGCTCGACCTTGAGGTGCGCGCCGAGGGTATGCCCATGCGGATCGGCGCTTGCCGCCACAAACGTGCTGACGATCGCATATAACGCCGGCTGCCCAGCGGATGCCCCTAGCGGACCTACAGGCATAGCAGCGTCGTTGAGAATACCGATCTGCCTGGCCATACGGGTGGGAGAGGTTGCAACCACGTTGCCTGCAAGGCGGCTTATAGCCTTTTGCGGGTGCGGTATACCCCCCTTTACGCACCCGACGGTCGTCACGCTGACGAGCATGAGTACGCCCTCGATTAGACGCACGAGTCGGTACGACGTTGGCAACTGCCCAAGGTGGGTACGGCGCGGGACGGTCATGGGTCCTTGTAGCGCCTCGCGGTTATGCGCCGACCGAACGCGCACGACGAATAATTCGGCTGGATCCTGGTGGGCGCGGTCTCTCCCGGCGAGAAATAAACCCTACCCACTAGACTGGATCGACCTTCTATGTTGAGCGAATTGCACCCGTGACGCATCCGACCGCCACGCTGATCGCCGGAGGAGTATTGCTCTTCGGTGCGGCAGGTTTGGCCAATCTTTATCTGCCTAAGCCCGCAGCCGTCATCGAATTGACTAAGGCCAGCGAAGTAACTGCACCTCAGGTGGCAGCCTTCCCAAAGCGTTCGCCTGCGCTTGCCGTCTCCCGCCCCATACAGCCTCCTGTAGCAAACACACTTCCAATGGTGTTCTCTGCAACGGACCGTGCTGTTCAGAGCGCGACCTCTGACCCCTTGAAATCCCTCCCCGTCAAGGCAGCGGGGCCCCCTGCAACGGTGAATTCCAAGAGCACTACCACGCGTACGACCTCCTCACTGCTGGCAGACTCAACTCAGAGGCCACTGGCGCCGCAGCGGCCCAATACCGTGCCGACCGCGGCAGTCCCGGCCACTGCGCCGCCACTCGATGCAGATCAGTATGCGTTGAGCGCGACCTTAGGAGACCGAGCGTGGATTCGAGTCGGAGATCACCGGACGATCATGGCGAAGGTCGGCGATAGTATCCCAGGCCTGGGTAAGGTGACGGCTGTGGGGACCAACATCCTCACACTTCAGAACGGCCAGACTTTAAAGGTGACGCCGTGATCGTCCAAAAAACCATCGACATGACACGCCCAGCGGCGCTGTATCTTGCGGCGATCGCCGTGCTCATTCTCGCCGTGTTCATCGAAGGACGTCTGGGTGTGCGGCTCGTGTCCCGAGGGATGCACCTACCTTTGCAGCGTACCCTCGCCGCGGGATTTATACTCACCTCCGTCGCGGCGGGACTGCTCGGTGCTCATCGGTATGCCGCGCGGGTGAAGGCCCCTTGGCGCGTTCCATCATCGCAGGTGCATCTGAGCGCCTTCGCCTTTTTTGTGCTCGGCGCGAGCGCTGTGCTCTTATCGAGCTGATCCCACCGAAGGACTGTTCCGCCATGTATGTCAACACCAAGATCGTCAAGGCGCTGCTGTTGCTGCGTGACATTAACCTGGGATCCCTATGCACGGTCACGGGAATTAGTCTCGGCGCGCTCTCAGCCTGGCTGGAGGGTTTGAATCAGGATGACGACGAACGCCTGTCCTTTGATCGCCAGTTGGAAGTGTTGAAAGTGCTCGGTATTGTCGGAGAGCATCCACGCAGCGACATCACCCACCACTGGCGGGTCCGCGAGCCGCTAATGGGCTCGCCGGACGACGCCTATGAGCCTCTTAAGCTAATGTTGCTCTGCTTCGGTCGTGCGGAGCTGGTCCACTTGAGCCCGGAGAAGGATCATTGGGTGAGTTTCAGATCCCGGACATACTTTGGTCTGACCTTTGCCCAGTTTCGCGCCGTGTTGGAAATCCACACCGCGCCGTGGCAGTCCCTGACATTTGCTCCGGAGCAGTTGCCCAACCTCACCTGGGCCGATACCGGGGCTGCCCTAGTGTTGGATGAGCGGACATTCCATCAGCTCACCGCCCCCGGGGAGGCCACCCCGGCCGCGTTCGATCAAGAGCGCATACGGGCACTCGAATATCTTAACTGGAACCGATTGACTTCACTGGCTGCAGAGCGCGGCGTGAGCGCAACCGAGATTGCATCCTTGTTGGCGAGCAACCCGCTGAGACGCAGCCTGCCAGGACCGGAAAAGCAGACGAAGAGGCCCGTGCGCTCACGCGAGGAAGTGCAGGCCGCACAGGCGGCCTCGAATGAGATCTTTGTCACTCGCGATGCAGGCACCGCAGCGGACGCTAGCACCTCAGCCACCGAAGCAGTTGTCCGGGTCAGCCGGGCTTCACGTAAACGTGGGAATAAGCCAAGTCGTGGTGCTCAGCGATCTCAAGCGTTCGTGCACACAACGGCTGCTCCATCCCCTGCAACTCATTCCGAGCCACGCTCGAGTACGTCGCGCCCAAGTCGAGATCCACAGAGCAATTGACAGCGTCCGTCCTAAGCTGCTCGGGGCTCTATGACTTAGGCCCGTCCCGCATTTTGCGAGCATTTGACTCCCTCTCAGCCCTGCTGCTCAAGGTGCTGACGGACCTGCAGTACCCATTTGGCGCACACGTAGTAGCTGTGAATCCGTCATGCTGGCAAACACCAACACGGACTCTCGCGTTTTAGTCCCCGGATTGGGGTCAATTTCTAGGTGCAGCTCACGTCCGTTAAAGAATTTGATGCGAACCCAGTCATCTTCGGCTTCGATTCCCGCAATACAGTGACTGGCCGAATCCGACAACCGCAGCACGAGCCCACCCCCGGCGCGCTCTTGGAGCGGCACCGCCGGAAGGCGTGCGATGACGCAGGTGCGTTCGGCCTGCGGGCGTTGGGCTGGGCTTTGTGCCGGCGTACCGTCACCCTTCGCATCGAGGCGGACGGGGCCTGACACAAACTCGGAGATCGGGGGAGGAAGGGGTGGCACGGGGAGGCGTTCGGCGGGGGCACTGCCTCGGCTTCGTTGCACGAGCGGGGTCTGAAACACGTTAAGCGGTGGCGGGGACTTTTTCTGGATTGCTGGGAGCACAAAAGGATTGGGCTCCCGAGCCAACGCGAGCGCTGGAATGAGCAAAGAGGCCAGGAGTAATCGATAAGCCGTCATCCCTATCCACATGGATAAATACGCTGACCTGTATAGGGGGCGCACTTATCCGAGGGTCACTTTGCGACGCGGCGACGTTTAAATGTCAACCGGTTGTGGGTCCCGAAAACGTCAGATCTCGGCCGTCGCCGTAAGGTACATGTCC
>Ga0105240_10009061_pt1 | contig 14130 bp, 14 predicted proteins | sample KBSC54metaG_FD_80426 | JGI IMG/M metagenome (GOLD analysis project Ga0105240, IMG submission 80426) | Corn rhizosphere microbial communities from Kellogg Biological Station, Michigan, USA - KBS C5-4 metaG | ecosystem: Host-associated > Plants > Roots > Rhizosphere > Soil | place: Michigan, USA... | reverse complement strand
TCCGGAAAGTGCTGAGGCATTCGTGAAGGCAGTCTCTACCGCTGGACAACAGGCCAGCATTGCGGAAGCAAGAGACGAGAAGATGTAGGCAATTGAGTCCCCGAGACGAGATGTTCACCTGGTTGGAACTGCACTGCGTGTTCCGGCCAGGAACTCGTCCAAGCGACGTACTTTCAGCGGAGACTAACCTTTTCGATTGAGCGGCCGGGTTTGGTAAAGATCAACGTCTAAATACATGGCGCGACTATGATTCCTCGGCAGTGTCCGAAGTGTGGCGGCGAGTTAGTTCTAGCCAGGCGTTCCGATGAGCAGGGAGCACGATTGAATGCCCGCCCGTCGAATTATTGGCGTTCCAGCACTTGCGGAGGCGAATTCACCGCGGAACAGGTTCGCGGTAAAAAGCGCAGTAAGCAGGTGGAAGCGGCGCGACCTCTTGACCAGCGCTCGGTTAACCGCAAGGGCGATGACCGCAGCTCCTCACGAATGGCTGACGAAGGCTGCCCCAACCAAACCCCAAGCGTGCAGGATGCCACGGATATCCTGTCGCGGGAAAAAGAACCTAAAGGTGATAAAGGAGGCCCTGTGACGGCAACACTAGAGAGCGCGCAACAGTCGAAGAGGGTAATCGCCAACTGGAAGCTAACGGTCATTGACCGCCGGCTGATGTGGCTTCAGAAGCAGCACCCCAGCGCTGCGCGTCAAAAACTCCAGCTCTGGGCATTGCATCCAGAAAGATAGGCGGCTGACAGCGTTGAAAGATCTCGAAAAATGGATCGCCCACTACGAACGCTGCTCTATGAACTCGCGCTTAAGCCTATCCTGAGAGTTTCGCAGCGGGTCCTGGATTTCATTACCTGAGGAGCAAACGCGCGCTATCGATCCAACAGCACTCCCATTTCCTCGTCGCCCCAGACCTTGACGTACTGCGCTTTCCCAATCGTTCCCGGCCCATTCGGACCCCTCTCGTAGTAGACCTTTGCTTCGAGCGGAAATCGCTTTAAGGTCTCCATCAGTTCTTTTACAGTCCATTCAGCCATTGTTCCTCGATCCCCCGCCGTTTAGTTCGGCGCTGCTTTGATGTCCACGTCAATGTGTTGCAAGGTATGTTCCGCTAACATACGCGATAATAGTGCCCACGAAGATGTCGCAGGCGAAGTGCTTTTTTGCCTCCAATTCTCGCAAGGATGAGTTGCGGAATTGTCTTTCAAGTTCAAATCAGTGCTTAGCTCCCAGCAGTTGAGGTGCGTGCGCTTGCTCCTTGCTCCTTACGCTGGTCGTCTTTTCTGCCTAGATCCAGCCCGAAAATGGGATGCTCGTAGGTACCAGTGATTTTGACCGGCATTGCGTAACCAGCCCGCTTCTTCTTAAAGAAAGGATTTAGCGCCTTCATCAGCAGGCTCTTAACTCCCCGAGCCGTATTGGATGGCGCAGAATCAGTTTTGAGCGTTCCGTGCAGATCAATTTTTTCAGTAATCAAGTTGTACGTGCCATCCATTTGCGCCACGGCGCCCGGAACACTGAATGACAGACTCGAGAATCTGGCCGTGCCGTCCCGCAACATAACCTGCCCCTTCAGGTCGGAGAGCACGGTCTCAGGCTCCCCTTGTTCCCCTTCTGGCTTGCGAATATTGTCATCCCGGCTCGCCCCGACGCTGAGGTGGTTGACGCCCTTCTGGGTGCTGGATTGTGAGAAGGTGCCGGCATCGATTCCGAAAGTCCCTTGCAGTTCGACTCTCTCCAAGAAGGACCGTTTCCCGGGAGGTATAGAGATCTTGGCGCGGAAAGTGACATTCCCGGACATCGGCGAGCGGTCCGAGCGAGCGAAGAGCAACAAAAGGTCCTGGATTCGCCCGTCCGTGGCCTCTAATTCAATCGAGGCCACTTTGCCCGGCTGTGCGGTGCTTCCTGCCACACTGCCTTGCGACCATACCGTGGTCTTCCAGAAAGTCCCACCCACTTGTTGGAGAAATGTGTCCCCATTTATGCCATTAACCACGGCATGGAATTGAGTCTTCAGGTGGACGCGGTGCGAACTTGAAGTGACGGCGAAGCTCGGAGCATCGGTCACCCCTTGGACCTCAATGTGATTGAGCGTTCCGGAAAATGTGCCCGAAGAAGAAAGCAAGCCGGCGATGCCGGGCACCGCACTGAGGTCAGCGTGGTCGAATAAGTAATCTCCCGAAACTGTGACTTTACCCATATCGTCTGGACTCCACGGACCAAAGGTCCCTGTGGTGGTGATTTCGCCAGGCAGCTTGGAGTTCGAAAGCGTGGCCCGGAACGATGCGGGCCCACTGCTGCCGACATTGCTGATAATGAAAGTACGAAAGAGAAGCTTCAGTGGCTGCGTTTGCAGATCACGCGACTCCACTTGCACAATTGCTCCCTCTGCCATGAAGTCATCGATGACGAAAGTCGATCTCTTTGGCGCGCGGAATTGCTCACCTGAGTCGCGGCGCGGAATCAGAATGTGCAAACCATCCGCGCGGATTCGCCGCAGGTGCCTGGTGAAAACACCCCAAAACGTACCCTCAATTCTCAGCGTTTCAATGGTGATCAGCGGCAGCGTTCCGGCTTTCGGATTGTGCTGGAACGTGACGTGCGTGAGCTCGCAACCCGGTCGCGGAAAATAGGTGCTGTGAAAAACATCCATGTCCACCTTGCTCATACTCGCTTCTTCCAGGTCCTTCAACACAGCTTCGCGATTGAATGGCCAGTGCAATAGCAAGAAGACGCCGGCCAGGGCAACAACCACCACTATCGCGGACGCCGAAAACAGCACAGGCTTCCAAATTTTGTTGAAAGAACCGTGAACGGCCATTGCATTCCTCATGCCTGCGAATTCGACTTTGAAACGACGCTTGAGCTTCGCTTCCCGATCAGGGTTGCGGATCACCTGCAGCTCTGGTGGCCGGGGTGGTTGACTTAAGTTGATCTAGTTCAGACACCACATTCCGCCATTCGCCGGGGTTCTTCTTAGTCTCAATGGGAACTGTGAGGTCAGAGTAGAAGTCAAGGATGTTATCGCGCAGCTCCGGCGTTGTGAGATCGAACTTTCTGCCTGCCACCTGCGCTAGCAATTTGGCGTAAGCTTCGTCGGTCAACGAGTATTCGGTTGCCTTCATTGGTTGGCCGGTATCGGGGTCAATGTTATGCAGAACCAGTGTGTCGGTCCGCGCCTCGTGAAGGAACGCGCGGTATTGATCGACCGTGGTATTGATGCTTTTGATGTACAGATCTTCGGTCTTTGCGGTCGGATTATTGAATGCCAGTCCCTTAAATAGTCCAACCTTGGGTATATACCGCAGGAGGGTTGAGAGAATTCGGGTCCCCACGCCTGGCTTCACGTAATCCTTGCCCCACTCCTTCTCGTACCCGGAACGCGAAAGACGGTACAAAAACTTCTTTCTCGCAAAATTGGGGGTCTCCCGCATCAACTCCTTTTTGTGCGTTTGCAGCGCGACCTTGGTCATCTGTGGAATCAGCCGGCTGATCGCAAACCGGTACGAACCCACCGCCAGCTCCTCATGCGTGAGCACGTCCTTCAACTCGACTCCATACACGACCGGAAATACCCGGTCCAGGAGAGGCTTGGAAACCTGGAAGCCGATAAAGTCGTGATACTGCTGCGAGGCGTAGCGGTTCTTCGCGACCTGAACGGTGTCGAAACCGAACTATACCGTACCGACTTACCAAACTTGGCACGCAGCTTGGGATATTCGATCGCGACGCCTGATTCACGGCCGGATGAACCGCAATATCCGACGTGTAATGCGACAGTGCGCCCAACGCGCGAAGGCGTACTCGTTTACATTCTGGCTCTCGAGTATCAGCTCGCGAACAAAGTCGCCGCTGCGGACGTAATGCACCAAGTCGCTGAATTCTCTGCTTCCAAATGGGTAGTAGCCGAGGTCCTGAATGACCGCGCCTCCGTAAGCATAGGCGTGCGCTACTTTGATCTGGTCGTCCGTGAGACGGGGAAACGGTTGAGCAGGAGGGTCCGGATCTCGTCACCCCACAACAGGTCCACGATCTCCTCGTGCGTGAGAACCGAGTACGCGGACAAGCCGCCGCTGCATAGAAGCACGACAATCAAAGGCGCCGACGCGCGGAGAGTAAACCGGCGTCGGCGCTTCGCTGTTGCCACACTCGACAAGTTCTCACACATAATTCAGATTCTGCCGAGAAGTAGCAGAATCGCGACGATGAGAAGAATCAGCCCCACTCCCCCGCTAGGCGCGTACCCCCAACTCCGACTATGAGACCATCGGGGCAGCGCACCAAAGAGGGCTAAGACCAGAATCACGATCAGTATGGTTCCAAGCATGTCTCACTCCTTGTTTGTTGCAGTGAAAGACTTCTTACCGCAAGCTTCCCGTTGTCGCATTTACTGGGTGACCGATGGCCTCGCCGGAAACCAGAAGTTCGACTCTGCGGTTCTGCTGGCGGCCGGCCGCATTATTGTTTGAAGCAACCGGCGAACTATTGCCGTAACCCTGCGCGGTCACTGCATTAGCCGATACTCCTTCATTGACGAGGTAATCGCGTACCGAGCCGGCGCGATTTTCAGAAAGTTTCTGATTCATCACATCACCGCCCACATTGTCCGTGTAACCACCGACTGCGATATTCAGCCCAGGGTAGGCGAGCAGAATACCTGCGACCTTCGCCAGTTTCTCGCGTGCCCCGGACTTCAATGAATATTTTCCGGTTTCAAATAAAACGTCAGACATGCTGACGATCAGGCCTCGCGCGCTGTCGCGCGTTTGAAGTACCGAGTTCAGTTGCTCGGACAATTTGGCGCGCATCGCCATTTTGTCGGCTTCTGCCTGCTGCGCTGCCAATCGGGATCGCTCGGCATCGGCTTGGGCTGCGGCGACTGCGGTAGCTGAAGCAGCCTGGCTGTCCGCCATATCAGATCGTGCTTTATCGGAATCTGCCTCGGCCTTGGCAGCATCAGCGCGGGCTGTGGCGCTGTCAGATTCGGCTTGTTGCTTGTCAGCTTGCGCTTTCGCTGCATCCGTTTCGGCCTGGATTTTTGCAGCCTGAGCATTTGCTGTGGCAGTTTGTGCAGCCAGAGTCGCCGCCTGGGCGTTTGCAGAATCCGATTCCGCGTGGGCCTTGGCGTTCTCAGCTCGGACCTGGTCGGACTGCGCCTGGTTCTTCTGCCTCGTAGCGTCGTCTGCTTCCGCCTGGGTATGTGCTTGTGCATTGGCAGCAGCTTGGCGTTCGTTGTCCAAGCGCTCCTGGTCGATCTTCGTAACGGTGATTGCGCGAGCATCTTCCGCGGTCTGCACTACCTCGCGCGCCACCGCGATCATTGCTTTTCGATCCGCGTGCTTGTCAGTGGCGAATTGATCGACCTTATCCATGAGCCGGACCGCATGTTGATAGCTGTCGCTGGCATACTGCTCGGCACCCTCGGACTCCGCGATGCGCAACGCATTGCGCGCTTCGAAGAATTCGAGCGGCAGATTGGTGTTCAGCACCACGGGATCAAACTTGTAGCCCGTAGGAATATAGCCGCCGCGTTCCATGAGTTCATACTTTGTGTTCATTGCTTCCGTTGTTCCCTTGGTGTCCTCGCGAACCACGTTCTCGATCACGACAACGTTGCTGGGTTGCCGGACTGCATAATAGGGTTCAGCGGTGACGATCAGCGCAAAGGCTTGGAGGTCAGTGCTGACGTCCACTTTGCTGCGGTGGTTATCGCCAACTAAGATTTCGCCGAGATTGATCGCGCGGCCTTCAGGAGAGATTGCCCACAAAATATAGGTCAGGTACTCGCCCCCGAATGTCGTGGGTTTCTGCAGATTGCCAAATTCAACTTCGATTTCGATGTAGCCTTTCTTGCTTTCCATTTTGGCTTGGCCGGTCGCTGCAGGCATCAGGTCCGTCCCCACAAAATCCAGCTTGGTGGCTCCTCCGCGGTGCTTGTAGTTGATTGCCTTCACGCTCCTGCTGGTCACAGACGCGTGAAAAACGGGAGTGGGGCTCAAGGGTTCTACCACGAGTTCTGTTTGAGAAGTGGTTTGCGCAAAAGCGCTCGTGCTGAGAAGTATTGCGGCTGTTAAGAAAAGCTTCGTTTTCAAAGTATCTCCTTTAGGCAGTTGCCTGCCGTGTTACGTTGTGGAGCCGTAGACTGGATGTTGGCCTTTCCGCTTGTTAAGTGACTCTTCCTTCACGATCCGATGTGCATACGGGACAGGGAATGAAAGAGCCCGAAAGCATTGAGCAAACACACGACGACGGCAATCACTACTACGCCGTTCAAAATCGATTTGGTGGACGACTGCATACGGATGAATCGATTCACCAACCACAGCAGCACACCTACCACGACCAGAATTCCCACTACTTGGAGCAACGGCATGATTGTTGTCCTTTCTCTGTGCGTCCAGCTCGCGTTCGAGTATCGAAAGTTTTCGGATCGAGTCGTGTTCACCGGGAAAACTCACGGCAACACACGCGCGAGGAATGCTGATTAGCTGGTTGTGGTAGCTGTCGGGTACCGGTTTGCAGCGATCTTGATATCAGAGCCGCGAATCAGCAGTCGCAGCCCGGTTTTCACACTCAGGAGAACTCATCATGACAGGTGCCTGGTACTGCGTCTGAGCAAGATAGCTCACACGGCGTATTGAATCCTGCTGGTGACAGAGTGAGCAAATTTCCAGCAGGGGTTGCTGCCGAAACTGTTCAATACTGCACATACCAGAAGGAACTTGGCGAGCAATACTCAACAGCTACCTGCATTCTAGAGGTGTCTGTGTTGCGATCTGATCAATTTTGACCAACCTGTACCCATTGCTGGAGAACAAGCGGAGCAGTTTGGTAGTGGTCTGGGAGAATTGACGAGTCATTCGAAGACCAACCGCTCGCCGACAACAAAATCCGAAATACCTAACGTATTTGCGACGCCCTGTGCGACGGTCTCTCCGTAAACCTGATGAATGGTGTGTAGCAGAGCTATCAGATTGCTGCGCGAGGACTCTGTCGCATGGCTGGTCGGATCTTCAGCGAAGTCCAACTGATAGCTTCTCAGCAGCAATCCGCTCTGCTGTGCCAGGCGGTCAATAGTTGCCGCATTTGAATGTGTGCCCGTGTGCATACTGTAGTCTACGCATTCTCGCGAACAAAAGTTCTTTCCGCGCTAACGCGAGGCTCTTCGCATTCCAGATGAATGGTTCGACCCGGGGTATGGGAGACCCAATCTGAGATGTGCACAACCGCTCTACGTTCTACGTCTGCTGTACGCTTTCCGGGCGCAGATGCTTACTGGCGCGAAGCTGCTCTGAGGTGAACGCCTGTCCACAGGTGCCGCATCTCCAAGTTGTGTTGGTTCTCGATGGTATTGCCGCAGCAGAACCGTGCCGTTCGTTTTCGCCGGGATGAAATGCCATTACCAGTTCACCGCCGCACTCCAGGCAAAGTCTCTTGGCCATGATCCTTGTTACCACAAAGGGTGTGGGTTTTATAATCACGATTGAACACCTTAGTCGCGACTTGTTCCTCCGCCAACAGTTGGAAGTGAGCCATTCTGCACAGTATCTCGGAAGGAAATGGGCGAACCTTAGAGTGCCGCGAAATGGCGACTGATCTCAGGTATTGCAGTTGACATCACCAACGAACGCTTTCCAAACTGCTGCCGCTGAGATCACGCAAGGAGTATTTTGGAAGATCGATTCGACCTATACCTGGGCGCAGTTGTGGCCGCGATGTTCCTGGCCGGTTGTGTTTTTATGGCTTGGATGCGGCGCAAAGCAACGCGAGCGCGCAAACGATGGGATCGTGAACTTGACGGTTAAGAACCAGGTGGTTCTTAGACCGTGTACCGAATCACAAAACACTTTTGAAAAGAAAAGATGATTATGTCGATATCAGCGAAACGAACTCTCGACGAGGTCCTTGAATCGGCAGTTGTAGCAAGTTGGCCAGACCTGTCTCCCTCCGGGAGCGGCTCAATTCATGTCGAATACAGATATGCTCCGTGCGGCAGTCTAGACTCCTTACAAATCTGGTCGTCCACGCAGCGGGGGCATTGGCTTCTAGCTTGCGAGTACCGGATGTCATCTTCTGCATACCATGAGGCCGGCGTGCACTTTGAAAATGGAGTCCGGTCGGAGGAACTCGGGCGTGTTCTGGCTCTAGTGATGGAAAACCAGAATGCGTTTCTAGTTCCGCCAAACCTCGGAAGACCGGGTCTGCTGCAGATTACAAAACCCAACGAGCATCGGAGCGTCGGAGCGGGGCCGAGACAGCGGCCGCCGCGATAGCGGCAGCGAATTTGCAGGAAGATTCTAGAGCCACACAACTGAGCCGTTAATCCCGCGGTATCGTGTTCACCGAATGGCTGGCGAGAAGCGAGAATTCAGGAGCAACAATGGCGACGCAAGCAGATGTTTTGAAAACGACCGACGAGGCGCTGACCGTCGAAGAACGCGCCAGCGCAGCAGCTCACGCTAAGTTTGCCGAATGGCGCAGGGCCGAATTAGAACAGCGGCCACGGCGAATTCTGTACTTTGCTATTGCATTGGCCGTGATCATGATCGTGGCGGTCGCGTTCTTTGTCCACGGTCAATCTTAAAACCTGCAGCTTCAGCCCGTCCCCATAAGCTTTCAGTTCCGCAAAACGGGTATCAGGAATTCACCCGTGGGGTGACACTACAACCCAGAAGCAATTGGTCGGTCACCAGGGCCAAAGCGCAGGGATACCTATGCCTCCGATTACGTCTGAAATCAAAAATCGGTGAACCCTGATCGCGACTCCCCACCGCTAAGTGCGTCATGGCGAGTCTTCCAGAGTTGGAGGTCTGGAGAGACCGACAGTATGCTCTTGTGCCGCGCGTGGTGAAGACCTCGCCAAGAGCAACTTGCGAAAAATTGCGTCACCCGGGTGCCGTTCTCATCCGCAGCACCCTGCGGTCACACGTACCTGCACGCCGCGGATCGATCCTGCTGGGCGAGTTCCGGCCTCGGGAGGTGAACAGGTAACATTCACCGTTGTCCCTCTCACCGCCAGAGTGTCGCGGCTTGAGGACACCACAGTTGCAACGATTATTCCAATGTTCTGTGAATCCGCTGTCGTATCCTGCTGGGCTTGGCTTGGAAGTGAACCTGTGAACGGTAAGGGAACTAAACAGCACAATGATGAGACTAAGCGAGTCCGCACGATCCTCCTAACTTTCTGCTGGGCTCGCTTGGGCTGACGAACACTTGCAGTTAAGCGCCAACTTAGCCGCGCAGCTAAGCTGGCTCCACGAGGTGGTGACTGCATTTGTCTGTACTTATGCATGTAGAATGCCGCGGAGACTGAGTCCATCAACAGGGATTTTGACTTCACGCCGCGAATTTTTCCTGAAGCACCTTGAGAAGCGGACCATGATCCTGCTAGTGCAGTACGCAAGCAGGTGTTTGAGGCGGATACTGATCTGCAGGGTGAGCGACAATAGCGACGATGAATGGCTCCTGGCACCTCATATCAAAGTCATGGGCGAGGCTTCGCCTTGCCGCCGGGCTCAGCTTGTGGCTCCGAATTAGAACGCCGTAACGGCCAAACTGAATTCGTATTGGGCGGAGACTTCCGAATGCACGGAAATGACTTCGAAACCTCCGCGGCTAAGTGCGTCATGGCGGGTCTTCGAGAGCTCGAGGTCAGGAGAGACAGACAGTATGGTCTGGTGGCGCGCGCATCGCTAGTTGGATGTGCGCGGAAGGCTTGCTGTGGCCTTAGTGCTGAGAATTGACATGGTGCCCTCGGCTACAAAATGCCTTACATTTCCTCAGCCCTCAAGGATGCTTCGCGTGCGCTTGCGCCGGTTGTCGCACTCCTCGCGAGCCCGTTGATATTTATCTGCTAGCTTCTGCAATTCGGCGTGTGAGAGGTGCTCAATGTCGATCGTCTCGTTCGGACGCAATCGCTGCAGAACCAAACTCCAGCGAATCAACAGGAGAGTTGATCGACTGCGAATTCAATTGGTTTCTCTGACCGGTGCGGGCACAGGCCACGCTTCTTTGGATCAGTGGAGGAATGAGCATTGGCTCATCATCTCAATAGGACACAGGACGTCCCGAAAACAACATGCGACAGGGTTTTGCCATCCAGCGTGCCAACCGTACAGAACGGCTTACGCGCGCACTGTCAATTGCAATTCCGGTGTTAGCGTACATCTGTCGATAGAGTTTCGAAATTAGCAGAAAAGCGAAACGAGACTTGATTGAGGTCACGCGATGAGCGCGCCTCCATATGGATGGCAAGCTATAAAACTTGTCCCACACATGCTGCGTCCGTTGCCGTATTTCCTCAGATGACATCACCGGGTGAGGGGAAAACACTTTGGGCCGAAGTTCACGCGGAATCAGCCAATGCCTAGTAAGCGGGAACCCCGCAATCCTGGTTGGATCGTGCTGCATGGTCTTTTCCCACCGTTCAAAATCCACCGTTCCAGGAAAAGGCATGAGCATGACAAATTGAGCAAAGGCCAGATCGGCCTTTTGCGCCACGGACAGAGTCGCCTCAAAGGTTTCCGGCAGGTCGCTCGGCAAACCAAAGATGAACGATCCCAGCACTTCGACTCCATACTGTGGGAACCGGCGCAAGCGGTTTACCAGTTCATCTCCGGCGGCGTTGAAGTCTTTGTAAATGTCTTTTAGTCCTTGGGGCGTAACCGCTTCGACACCGACCAGCGCTCCTTTGATTTTCGCCCGGCTCATGGCGTCGAGAAAGGCAGGATCTTCGGCAGCTTCCATCGTGATTTGCGTAAAAAACACCATATCTGCCGGAACCTCTGACGCCAGCCGCTCCATAAGATGGAAGCGTTCCGCCCGTATTGCCTTCAACTGATCTAATCGTGGCGTGTTATTTTGCCGGGAGGCGAGTTCCAGGTCATTCAGAGAGACGGGGTAGAAATTGTCATCGGCAAGCAAAACATATCGAAATCCCAGGCGTCGCAAATGCCGAAGCTCCTGAACAATCATCTCTGCGCTCCGGACGCGAGGACGTTGACCGTCCGTTCGCCATACGGAACAGAAGGAGCAGTGCTTGGGACAGCCTCTTACGGTCTGTACAGAAGCCCACATGTATCGATTGCGAGGCAATAAGTCCCACCGTGCGGACCGAAACTCCGATGCTTCGATCCTTCCAGCCGCATACAAGGGTCTAGGAGAATGCTTCTTGCAGTCTTCCAAAACTCTTGCCCAGACAGTGTCCCCGTCGCCTTTTACTACCGCATGAGCGCCTCCGAGTTCGTGCGCCTCATTCGGGAAGAGGCTTGCATGAATTCCACCGAAAACCACGAATGCCCCACGTTGCCGAGCCAGCTTGCCAATCTCGTACCCGCGTAACGCGTTCCCGGTGTGAATGCCAATGCCAACAATGTCATAGGCCGAAATGCGTGTGAGATCAAACGGCTCCAGTGTCTCATCGACAATGACAGGATCGCCGAAAATGGAAGGAGTAGCGGCAGCGAGCACATAGAGCCACCGTGGCGTGATGACGCCGATGCCGAAGGCTTTGTCGCTCGGATTGATGAGATAAACTCGCAAATTGTTTCCTTTTTACGTACCTAGTGTCATTAGTTGAGGAAACGAATCCGACAGTTGTACCTTCGGGGCATATAGCAACGTCTTCGCCGAGGCCTGGCGTTTGCAGCCGATGGCCTAATTAAGCAGTAAACAAGCTCTTGGCGAAACCCAGGAGCTGATTTGGTGTTGCTGGAGGAAGTCGCAATTGCAACTTCCAAATGTCAGTTCGAACGGCAGTTCTGAAGTTTGGCATTCAGCTATTTCCAGAACAGCAGAATGAGCAGCACAGCCGAGAAGACAAGCAGGCATGGGCGAGCCGCTCATGTAATATGTGAGACGTTGAAAATGGTAAGGAGTTATGACTGCATCTGCTGCCCAGCAGCACTGGCTTCTTGGCACAACACGGTTGCGCGTCTTCAGGCCTTCAATCCAGGATCCTGCTACGTACGGGGGTTCGATAAGGGTTCGATAAGGGTTTCCATGGGTTCTTTCTGTTTCTTCTTGAGCCATCCGTGCCGAGTTGTTTCAATCAATTACGGTTTTTGTCAGTCCTGAAAAGGCTGGTGTCGGGGGTTCAACTCCCTCCCTGGCGACCACAACCTAATCATTTTCATTTACTTCCCTTCCCTTCTTCATGGTTCAAATTAGAGCGTCACTTTAGGGCGAAGACCTCTTCACCTTAGAGCTAACCACCTCGAACAAGGCCGGATAGGATCCGGTAGAGCGCAGCCAAGAAGCTTTTGGCGTCGCCCAATTTTTCCCGCGCCATATCCGTGCCGACCTGCCGCCCTAGGAGGTGATCGGTGACCACGAGATCGATTGGATTGCTGGCAAAGACGCGCAGAGCGTCGTCGATTCCCATTGCGCTGAGCACCTTGTACCCCGCATGCTCCAGCATCAACTTGCGGAAATAGAGCCCCGACCGCTCGTCATCTACTGCCAAAATCAGTCGCACGACAAATTCCCTGATCTGCTCTCTGGATGCCAGTGTACGACCAGAATCCCTGCCGAACATGCACGTTATTTGCACAGGTTTTAACATCTGGCCCATTCTGGGCAGCAAGATTTTCCGGTGACTTCGCGAGCTGCTCAAGCATGTGAACTGCTGATTAGAAAGAGGAGTATCGAACTGCATCAGTGCTGCGGAAGAAATTAGCCGACTCCTGCGAGAAGAGCCTCTGGCAAGTCGGCGGGACTGGATCCCGCGACTGTCTCAGAAGTGACACGGCGGGGGCCAGAATCCGCAAGCCTATTCGCTGAACATAAACCGCAGTCCGCGATTGAAGCTTTCAGGTTTATTGCTGGCGTGGCGTTCACCATCGAGAATCCTCGTTTCCAGCGCCAGACCCTTGTAGCCACGCGATTTGAGCGTTTGCATAAACTCTTTCACGGGCTCGGTTAAGTCCTCCGACTCCCCTACGGCTAAAAACAGCCTTGCGGGTAGATCTCGATGGGCATGGGCGTATTCTGCCTCCTGCTGGAAGGAGTAGCGATTGCCGTATTGCACATCCGGACTCGCGGCCACATATCCCGAGAAGAGTCTTGGGTCGTTGAACATGGCGTACAAGGTGAATAAGCCAGCGTACGAACTCCCTTGCAGAAATCGGCGGGAGGAATCGGCACGGTAATTTGTCTCCATGAAGGGGATCAGTTCGGTCTTTAGGAATTGGAGGAACTTAGGCCCGTCGCCCGATTCTTTGACTTGTGGCGTCGCGGTCGGCGTGAAATCGATGGCCCGAAGGCTGCTGTAATCGGGCCTTTTGCCCGAGTACGTGATGCCGACCAGAATCATTTCCGGGGTGAAGTTGTCATATACGAGACCTCCCAGCACGGAGTCCATCAATTTGAAGTCCCATTGGCCGTCGAGGATATAGAGCACCGGGTACTTCTTGTTGCCGTCCTGGGCGTAGCTGGAAGGAATGTGGATGTACAGATCATAGGTACGGCCCGTCGAGGCTGAATGGAGACTTCTGACCTGAGAGCCGGGAATTGTGACCTCGCCCGAGGCGGAATTCGATTCGCAAGGCTGCTCCGTCCTGGCTACCCCGTGCAGCCCGAGAAACGCAAAAGTAACGATGGCCAAGAACCGCCGATCTAATTTCATAGCCAACCTTTCCTTCCTACGTATTATTGTCTCAAGACCTGTCCACGCTCCCTTGGAGCAATGGCGTGAAACACGAGACAAGAGTTACGAAAGCATTCACACCGACTTCTGGAACGAGGACCTCAAATCCTTTGTGCAGAGCAAACACAGCCGAGATTTGGACGCGTCTGTGTTGCTGATGGCTCAACTGCATTTCATAAGCCCCGCAGACACTCGCTGGGTAAGCACTTTGGAAGCTATCGGGAAAAGATTGGTACAGGACGCGTCTGTCATGCGCTACGACGCCGGAACCGGAGTTGACGGTTTACCAGGACACGAGGGGACTTTCACGCCCTGCTCGTTTTGGTACATCGAGGCGCTCACGTTGAGCGGCGAAATCGACCGTGCTCGCGTCTTGTTCGAAAAAATGCTGAGTTATGCAAACCACCTAGGACTCTACGCCGAGGAACTCGGCCTTAGCGGCGAACACCTGGGGAATTTCCCCCAAGCGCTTACGCACCTTGCTC
>Ga0105240_10009056_pt1 | contig 14133 bp, 7 predicted proteins | sample KBSC54metaG_FD_80426 | JGI IMG/M metagenome (GOLD analysis project Ga0105240, IMG submission 80426) | Corn rhizosphere microbial communities from Kellogg Biological Station, Michigan, USA - KBS C5-4 metaG | ecosystem: Host-associated > Plants > Roots > Rhizosphere > Soil | place: Michigan, USA... | reverse complement strand
CCAACAGTCATTCCGGGGATCGCCGGTGCGCGAGACCTGGCGGACGCAACCTCTCCCGCCCTCCCCGAAGCCACTCTCGACATCGTCGTGCAAGAGGGGCAAGCGTGCGTGTTGCTACTGGAAGAGACCCAGCGGGTCGATGGCGCGGAATTCACGAAGTATTCGTGGCTCGTTCCCGACAACGCGCACGAGTTGCGTCAAGCAGGTGCCGCACGCGATCTCGCCATACCCCTGCGGTTCACGATCCCGATTCGAGCCCAGGCCCGGGCGGCGGCACCCGGCGCGCGCGGTCTCGGCGACGTCATCACCAAGATCAAATCGCTGTTCTTCAAGTTCACCGACACCCTGCTCGGCCCGATCATTCACGGGTTCGCGCGCAAGTGGGAAACCCAAAACCGGCCGAGCTTTATCCGGTCCTTCGGCCCCGATGACTACCAGAACGATGATCCAAACTTCCCGCGACTGGACGATGCCGGCTGGCGCAGGCTGTCTCAGGGCCGTGCAATCCTCTTCGTACACGGAACATTCAGCACCTGCGGCACCTTCAGTCCCCTGAAGCCGGCAGTCATCGCGGAGCTGTCACGTCGTTACGGCGGACGGATGTTTGCGTGCAACCACCCGACGTTGACGGCAGACCCGCGCGAGAACGCGCTTGCGTTCCTCGGCAGCATTCCGGATTCGGTGAAGTTGGATGTCGACATTGTCTGCCACAGCCGTGGCGGGCTCGTGGCGCGGCAGATCGCCGCACTCGGGAGACTACAGGACTCGGTCACCGTACGACGCATCGTCTTCGTCGGCGCCACCAACGCCGGGACGCTGCTTGCGGACCCGGATCACATGGTCGATATGATCGACCGCTTCACCACGATCGCGAAGTTCGTGCCGCAAGGCATGGCATCGAGGATCCTCGATGCGCTGATCCTCGCGATCAAGGTGATCGGGCACGGCTTACTCAGTGACCTCGAAGGGCTCGCTGCGATGAATCCCAGCGGTGAATTCATCAAGGCGCTCAACGTGTCCGCCGACGACCTGGCGCCGGATCTGTTCGCCATCGCTTCCGATTTCGAGCCGAAGCCCGGCACGCCGTTCCTGAGCCTTGCGCGCGTCGAAGACTCCACGTTGGACCGCGTGTTCGAGAATGCGGCAAACGATCTCGTCGTGCCACGCGAAGGCGTCTTCGCGAAAAACGGAGCGCCGGGATTTCCGATCGCCAACGCGCGCTGCTTACTGTTCGGGCCCTCGGACGGCGTCATCCATACCGAGTTCTTTTCGGAGGCCCGCACAGGGGCGCAACTGCTCGAATGGCTCGAACCAACGAGCGGCACTCGTGCGCTCGCCCCGGGACTCTCCCTCGACGCGTTCGCGCGGACGCTGGACGCCTTCCGCGATCACGCATTGGCGTCACTCGCCGCGAAAAGCCGCGCGCTTGGGGAAAGAGGCACCCACGAGGGGCCGACCGCAGCGGAGCTCGAGGCGCTCAGACCGCACATCGTGAACCTCAGCGAAGGCGTCTTCAAAGACAGCCACAAGTTTCACACGACGGCCGGGGAAGTTGATGCAATCGTTCGCGAGCACATTCCGAGATGGGCGGTGACTCAGCCCGAGGGCAAACCGCTGCGCGTCGTGGTTTGGGCGCACGGCGGCCTGGTCGGAGAGACACTCGGACTGGAGATCGCACGTAAGCATGTGCAATGGTGGAAGTCGAACGGCGTCTATCCCCTCTATTTTGTCTGGGAGACGGGACTCTTCGATGCGCTACGCGCGATTCTCGAGTCCGTGGCGCGCAAAATCCCGGGCCTCGGAACCCGCGACCTGTTCGATTTCACGACCGACCCACTCGTGCAGGAGGGTGTACGCGCACTCGGAGGCGTTCATGTCTGGGGCGCGATGAAGGACAACGCTGCATTGGCCAGTGCCGCCCAGGGCGGCGCGCGGTACACAGCGCAGCGCCTGTTAGAACTGACGACGAATCCCGCGCTTGCGAGCCGGCCCGTGGAGTTTCATGCGGTTGGACACAGCGCAGGCTCGATCTTCCATTCATACTTCCTGCCCATGGCGACCGAGGAGCGTCTGCCAAAGTTCAAGACGCTGCAGCTGCTCGCGCCGGCGATCACGATTGCGGATTTCGAAGCGCGTCTCGCGAAACGCATCGGCGCAGACAACGGCGCAGTGGCCTCGCGGGCCGTGATGTATACGATGACGAAGTCGTTCGAAGAAGATGACGACTGCATCCAGATCTACCGCAAGTCCCTGCTGTATCTCATTCATCACGCGCTCGAGCCCCAGCGGCGCACACCGGTTCTCGGCCTCGAGATCTCGGTTCGTGCGGCCGCCGCCAGTGCCACGATGTTCGGCCTCAACGGCGCAAGCAATGCACCTGGCCGTGTCGTCTGGTCCGTGACCGATGATGGCGACGGCAACTCCTCTAGCAGGTCGACGAGCCACGGAGATTTCGACGATGACGCACTGACCATGAGCAGCGTCGCGGCGAACGTCCTCAACGAACCGCGCGCCCGAGTGCCCTATCCGGGGAGCGCTCGCAGCGTCGCTTCGCGAGATGTCGACGATGGCTGGCCCATTTCCAACGAGTGGCTTGCGGGTGTTGACCTGTCCTCAATCGGCCCTGGTTTTTGGCAGGCTGGTGGCGGCGCTGCCGTATCGGCGCCATCACGTTCCGACGCACCGATCGCGGCACCCCCGTCGGTGCCCGCGTCTCGCCCCGGGGCTTCAACTCCCGTAACCAGCGGTGGAAGAAGACGCGCCCTCTGCGTGGGCATCGACAACTATCCCCCACCGAACGCGCTCACAGGTTGTGTCAAAGACACTGCGATCTGGGCCAGCGCGCTCAAAGCGAACGGGTTCGAGCAGCCCAGAGTACTCCTCAATGAGGTGGCGACCCACTCCACGATCGTCTCCGCGCTGCGCGAGTTGGTGTTGACTTCGACGCGCGGCGACGTGCTCGTGTTCCAATACTCGGGACATGGCACGTCGGTGCCGGACTTCGATGGCGACGAGGCCAGCGGGGAAGACCAGGCCCTCGTGCCGGTGGACTTCCGCGATGGTGCATTCCTCGTCGATGACGACATCCGCGCAATCTTCAATCTTCTGCCGGACGGTGTGAGTCTCACCGCATTCATCGACTGTTGCCGTTCGGGGACCATCACCCGCGCTTTCGGAGGACTTTCGCGCGATGGCACGGACCCGGGGGCCGTGCGGATGTTGAAACCCACGAACGAGTGGGACGACTGGATGCGCGCTCACCAGCGTTTTCGCAATCACGTCGAAGCCACCCAGCCCGCCACCAACAGCGGGCGCGGACTGGTCGATAACAACGCCATGCGGTGGGTGAACTTTTCGGCGTGTCGGTCCAATGAAGCGGCGATGGAGCACAACGGCAACGGCGACTTCAGTGTGCGCGCGACGAAGTTGCTGACGGGCGACCTCCCGAGATTTACTCATCGAACGTTCCAGGACGCCGTCATCCGCGCATTTACCGAACCCCGACAACAGGAGCCCCAGCTCGACTGCCCGGATGCGATGAGAGATTCCCCATTGCTCGCTCCGATAGGGTGAGGCGATACCTCCATGGATGTTGCCAGCACTCCGGATGCCACTGCGGCGATCGCTCAGAGCCGATTCGGCCGGGCCGCCAGACCCGGAGCGCTCAAACGAGGTCGTGCGCGCGTCGATGAGCATTTCCATATCGGTAAGCGCGTCGCAGAAGCCGCGGCCTTCGCCGCGTACGAGCGCCTTCCCGGAGAGCCGGTATACCGGCCGCTGAGGATCTACGCGCTCGATCCTTCCGCATCCGCGCTCGATGGCGCACTGTCAATCGTGAATGTGCCTTACGAGCCCATCATCATCGGCGTACGCGGCCCGCAAGGCTCCATTCTCGAGATCATCAACGACACGTCCGCGAACGAGCAGCCCCTGGACTTCAACGACCGGTTCCTGTTGATGCAACAGGGCCGGCCTCAGTCCCCTGAAGATCCGTACTTCCGGCAGCAGATGGTGTACGCCGTCTGCAGCACGACGTATGCAGCGTTTCGCCAGGCGCTGGGACGCGACATCGCATGGGGCTTCCGGCACTCTGGCGCGGGCCCGGACGCCGCTCGTCTGCGTATCCGCCCAAGCGTCGCGGATCTCGAGAACGCATTCTACGACCGCTCACGAGGCGAGCTGTGCTTCGGATCATTCACTGCCAGCCCCGAGGTCGCCGGCCGCAACGTGCCGGGTGGGCATATCTCGCTGTGCCTGTCGCATGACGTGGTCGTGCACGAAATGTCACACGCGCTGCTCGATGGGCTCCGGTCGCATTTCCTCTTTCCCTCGAACCTCGACGTGCTCGCCTTCCATGAGGCATTTGCCGACATCATCGCCATCTTCCAGCGCTTCACGTATCGGGATGTCGTTCTTGCGGCGATGCGCGCCTCTCGCGGTGAGATGTCCAGCGCGAAGCTTCTGACCAACATCGCCGTGCAATTTGCGCAGGCAACAGTGGCAACCGGATCACTCCGCAGCGCCGTGGGCGGCACCGAGCATAGATACGACAACACCAGCGAGCCCCATCAGCGCGGGGAGGTTCTGGTCGCGACCGTCTTCAAGGCGTTCTCGACACTCTTCGCTCGCAAGTGTGCGCCGCTGATACGGTTGGCGACGAATGGAACGGGCATGCTGCCGCCGGGGGAGATTCCCGATCTCCTGGCGAGCCAGCTCGCCGAGAAAGCGTGCAATCTTGCGTCGCAATTCCTGACGATCTACATTCGCGCCATCGACTACTGCCCGCCGATCGACATCAGCTTTGGAGAGTTCCTCCGCGCGGTGATCACGGCCGACCGCGATCTCGTGCCACACGACGAGTTCGCCTACCGCGAGGCATGGATCGATGCGTTTGCCGAGGCACACATCTACCCGGCGAATGTGCCGGCGTTGTCGGAGAGTGCGCTCTTATGGCGCAATCCGGAGAGCAAGCTACCGCCAGAGCCGCAACTCAGCTTCGCCAATCTGCAATTCGAAGGCGACCCGGGGCGGGCTGCGAGCCCGGCGGAGCTGTGGCGTCAGGCGTGTGCGCTCGGCCAGCTTGCGGCGGATCCGCTATATCGTGCGGAGTTCGGTCTTGCCTGCCCGGACGATCCCGAGCTCAGAGGGGATCAGCTTTCGCTACCCATCGTGGAATCGATTCGCTCATCGCGCCGTGTAGGGCCGAGCGGACAGGTGGTGTTCGACCTCGTCGGCGAGATCACACAGCGTCGCGTCGTACAAGCTCGTGACGACACTCCTGGGTTCGAATTCTTCGGCGGAGCAACCGTCATTCTCGACCCGAAGGGCAATGTACGTTTCGTCATCCGCAAGTCTGTCCTGGACAGCACGCGGCTGCGCCGTCAAGGCGAGTTCGTGAAGGGCGACGGCCGCGTGTATTTCGGCAAGGGGCCGGGCGGCTCGGTGCTGCCGGAGGCCAATTTGCTTCTGCGGCTGCACGAGGTCACGCGACCCCAGTCGCAAATCGGTGCAACGGCACGCGCGCTGCTGAATGAACCTGCAACGGGCCCCCAGACGGGCAGAGCGCGGTTCTTCCTTCGCGCCGGAAGCACCGGCCCAGCAGTGTCGCTCCTCAAAGCATGCCTCAAACAGATTCTGACGCCGCCGCCACCGCTCGACGAGTCCCCGACATTCGATTCACCGACGACGACAGCCGTGAGCCGCTTTCAGAGTTTCAGCCGCGTCATCGTCGATGGAATCGTGGGTCCGCAGACATGGACCGCCATCGGTCGCGCAATGAAATATCATACGGACGAGCTGCCGCTCGCTGAGGTTCCCGCCTGGATTATCGGGCTCGTTTCGAACGATCCCCGCAAGGCGAAGATGTCGGATATCGACGTGGACAGCATGTGCGAGCTCTATGGGGTGAGCTATGGAACCCTGTCCGACTCCCAACAGAATGGTCTCACCCAACTCGTCGAGTGGCTGGCGAAAGATGAGGCCATTACCGACGTACGCTGGGCGGCCTACATGCTCGCCACCGTCAAACATGAATGCGCGGAAGCCTGGCGTCCCGTCGAGGAAGCCGGCAAGGGAGCCAAACGGAAGTATGGCGAAGCCGAATCGGTGACGGATGACAAGGGTGTCACGCGCGAAAATCGCTACTACGGCCGAGGCTATGTGCAGCTGACCTGGAAAGAGAACTATCACACGCTCGGCGTTGCGCTCGGACTGGGCGAGCAGCTCATGTACGAGCCCGATCTGGCGCTCGACCCGAAGACTGCCTATCGGATCCTGTCATACGGCATGACCCACGGCTCTTTCACAGGCGCCAGGCTCTCGCAATACATCGAAGCCGACGGTGCCGACTACCGAAACGCGCGGCGGGTCATCAATGGACTCGACCAGGCGGATCGCATCGCCGGTTACGCGAGCCAACTCGAGACCGCGTTACTCGGAAGTCTTCGAGTCGCGGCAGCCAAATAGCAACCGGGCTAAGATCCGCGCACCAAGCGCAGAATCTGTCCCTCATCTTCATCCGTGAGCAAATAGATAGCCCCCTCCGGGCCCTCACGTACATCCCGAATGCGCCGACAACGCTCGGTCAGCAACGACTCTTCAGCTGCCACCCGGCCATTTTTCATCTGCAAACGCAATAATCGCCTGGCAGCCAGCGCGCCGATGAAGAAATTCCCTCTCCACTCCGGAAACATCTCACCGCGGTAGATGAGCAAACCTGAAGGAGCAATGCTCGGCGTCCAGAAATACACTGGCTGTTCCAACCCCTTCTTCGCCGTAAGCCCCCCATTGATGAGCTCGCCCGAGTACTCGCGCCCGTAACTGATGATCGGGTAGCCATAGTTCTTCCCCGGACGAATCACGTTCAACTCATCACCACCACGAGGCCCGTGCTCTATCTCCCACAGCATCCCGGTGGTCCGATCGAAAGTGAGTCCTTCCGAATCACGTATACCCAAGGCATAGATCTCAGGCTTGACGCCCGCCTTACCCACCCACGGATTGTCCTTGGGAATGGACCCGTCGGTGTTGACACGCAACACCTTGCTTTCATTGCTATCCAACATCTGCGCCGGCGCCTCGTCGATAGCGAACGTGGTCACCAGCAGTGTGCCGTCGGGACCGTAGGCGAGCCGCCGCGCGCCGCCAATGCCTTCGTATATGGCGTGCATCTCCTCCAGTCGGCGCTGATCATCCGACAGCCGTGCACGCATGACGCGCCCGAATCCCTTGAGCGGCTGATCGGGATTGTTGGGCTCGATGACTTGGCCGGGGACGATCTCGTAGGTCGTGAAATAGACGACGCGATTCGTGGCGAACTGCGGGTCGAGCAGCACGTCATGCACACCGCCATCGCCATCGGGAAATTTTGCAAGTAAAGGTACCCCTTCCAATGGCGGCGAGAGCTCGCCCGAGCGACTCACGATGCGCAAGCGCCCGGCCTTTTCCGTGACCAACATCCGCCCGTCAGGCAAGAAAGCCACCGACCACGGATGCGCCAAACCATTTGCGACCGTCTCGACTCGATAACTCACGTGAGACGACGACCCCGGAGCGCGAGTTTGGCCCGCAAACGCCGGCTTGGGAAAGTAAGTGTCGGCCGCATACTCACTAGGCTTGCACGCCTGAGGCGCTGCAGCACCCGACTCCGGTTCGGCACCAGCGTTTGCGGCTGCAGCCCCCTCCATTGCCAACAAACCTGCGACAACCAGACTCAAAAAAAAACAACCTAATCCCCAGGCAAACCAACCCAACGCGCCTCGCCCGCGCCCCACAAGCCCAAAATCAACCAAGGTGCTGCAGTACGCCATCGAGCGCCCCGAGCAACACGTCGGCGTCTCCTCGCCGGAACGGCAGCGGAGGACGAATCTTCAATACATCCCCATTGCGGCCGGCAGCCCCGATCAGCACTCCGGCACGCCGCAGGTCATTTACCACACGCGTGGTGACATCCTTGCTCGCCAACTGCACGCCCAAGAAGAGCCCGGCACCGCGCACCTCGCGGATCGTGGGATACCGCTTTGCAAGTGACAGTAGCCCTTGCTGCACATACGCACCGGTTTCACGCGCATTCTCGATGAGCCTCTCCTGCTCCACCACGTCAAGCACAGCGAGCGCAACTTCGCATGCGACGGTGTTTCCCCCGAACGTGTTGAAATAGCGATGTTGCCGCGCGAACTCGCCCATCACCTCCGGCCGCGCCACGAGCGCCGCCACCGGATGACCATTGCCCATGGGTTTCCCCATCGTGACAAGGTCCGGTACGACACCATGCCTCTGGAACCCCCACATGCCCTCGCCAGTGCGGCCGAACCCCGGCTGCACTTCGTCGGCGATGAACAGTCCTCCCGCCGCATGAATTTCCGCAGCGGCGGCGGCGAGAAATCCGGCCGGATGGGATGCCACCCCATCGCTGCCAAAGATGGTATCGACCAACAGGGCCGCCGGTTGCACACCCGCACTGCGCATCCGGGCAATACATTCGCGCACCCGTTCCGCAAATTCAGTGGGACCGCGAATATCAACGGGCGCCTCGACTGTAAAGACCTCCGGAGCGGTCGCGACCCCCGTCACGGGTGACATGCGTGACAGTGTTTCGGTCGTCCCGTGGTAGGCGCCCTCGGTGACGATGAAACCGGTCCTTCCGGTGGCGACCTTGCTGATGCGCACGGCCAGATCGTTCGACTCACTGCCGCTACAGGTGAACGTGACCGATGTAAGCTCGCGCGGCATGGTCGCGAGCAGTCGCTCCGCCAGCTCGACAGGCCGATCGGTAATATAACGCGTGTGGGTGTTGAGCGTAGCCGCTTGCCGCGCAAGCCGCTCGACCACCCGCGGGTGGCAATGCCCGACGACCGGTACATTGTTATAGCAGTCGAGATAGCGGCGGCCTTCGGCATCGTACAACCAGACACCCTCGCCGCGAACCACATACACCGGCTCCTCATAAAAAAGCCGGTAGGTCGGCGCGAGCACCCGTTGGCGCCGCGCGAGCATCTCACTCGAAGATGAATCAGGACTTGACATTTGCGCCCCCGATAGACGAGTTGGACTGGGACATCAGGCGCCGCGCGAGCTCGATTCGCCAGCCGAAGTAGGCCGAATCGAAAGCTTCGAAGTGCCCACCGGAGGACTCCCGCGCCCGACGCCAGGCCGTCAACACGGTGTTCAACAGGGTGCGGCCGGCAATCAACCAGTTGAGCAGACCCAGCTCCTCCTCCCGCAGCGGCTCGACTTCACAATACGCCGCGACGAATTCTCGGATCGCATCCTGAGCCGTTTCCGGCGTAGCGAGTTGCCCGGTAACACCAACCGCTACGTCCGCAACCAATGCCGTATGCACTGCGTCGCCAAAATCGATGATCCCCACCACGCGCGATTCGTCATCAGGATCGACGAGAATATTGCGTGCATTGAAGTCATTATGAACAAACTGGTGACGCTGCCGCGCGAGCCGCGGGGCGATCTCGATCGTGAACCGGCGGACGAAATCCAGGAGAAAGTCTGGACTGGGCAGCCCGGGAACGTGCGGGATCACTCTCGCCAGCTTGGGCACCTGGGCGACATCCCAAGCGACCTCGCGCCGGGCGGCGGCATGATCGAAGGTCCGCAAAGCACCGGCCAGTTGGGCTAGCAACTTCCCACATGCCCGGCGCTGCCCGGAGCAGCGTGTGGTCGACATCAGCAGCTTCCCGGGCAGGTATGTACAGAGTGTTGCAATCCGTACCGCGCCAGCTGCGTCGTTGAATGTGACTTGAGAGTGACCCTCGCGGCTGCGAACGACGCGCGGCACGGGAAGTTCCGCGCCAGCGCGCTCGAGGTGTGTCAGAACAGCGGGCAACAAGTCCGCTGCGGCCGCGGATTCACCCGTAGGAACGACCTTCAGAACATAGCCGGGACCTTCCCCGACCTGCAGACGGAAATTCTCGTCCCGATCTCCGGTGAGCCGCGCGGCCCGCGTAGTGATACCGAAGCGCTCTTGCACGAGCGCCTCCACGAAATCGAGCTCGAGCGGCATGGCCCTGGGGGAAGATTCGACGCTTCATGGTTACTTCACCCCCATGATATGAGAGGGTCTTGCGTCTTTGCAACTATATTGCCAAATTTAGGTTTACTGTCCCGATTCGGTAACAATATGATGTCACTGATCCCCAACCCCCCGCAAACTATCCATCCGCCACCCATGCGGCAGCGAACCTCGGCAGGCAGCCCCCTATGCGGATAAGCGCATCCTTGCGACGCACCTCCACACTCATTGCGTGCCTCGCAATCGCCTGGGCAGCGCCTGCGCTGGCGAGTGTCCCTGAGCTGGAGGTGCCCAGAGTCATTCCCGTGCCCCCCACGCAGGCCCGGCCCCTATCCTCGGCCGAGCGGGTGGGTACCGAGTATGCGGACCTGACAGCCGCGGGCTATGTCGAGGAGGAGTTTTATTTGCAGGGAGTTGCTCCCGCCATCACTGCAGCCGGCGAATCGGTGTTCAACGTACCCTATATCACTCGCATCCTGGTACGCAGACCCAAGGATCCGGCGCGATTCAACGGGACAGTGGTCATTGAGCCGTTCACCTGGATCGGCGAGCGCGGCGCCGGCTGGATCCTGACCAAGGACTACCTGATCCGCAACGGCTACGCGGACGTGGCTTACACGTTGAATATCAACAAACCCGAGGGCGACCCGAAGATCATGACCGATCCGGACTGGTCCTCGGGTCGCGCCCGGCCCCCGGATGACATGAATCTGGATTTCATGCGCCGGTTTGACTACGCGCGGTATTCGCCCCTGGGTTTGTACTACGACCCCCGCCGCTTTTTACGCGGCGCGCTGCCCGATCCGTTCGTCCCGCAAAGCCAGGGCATCGGCGCCGAGCTCGCCTGGCTGCTGAAGTCGAACCGCCCCGACGGCCCGCTGCGGGCACTGAAGACAGAGCGGGTCTACGTGAACAGTTGGGCAGTAACGGCGCAGGTCTGGATGGATTACCTGGATCAAGGCCGTCACCAGCAGTGGCGCCTGCCGGACGGCCGGCCACTCATCGATGCCTACATGTTGGGAAAGATGGAATTCGGCTCACTCGGGGGCGAGGTTGTCCGCGTGCCGCGGCAGGCTCCCCGCGAGGCGCCATTCGTGAATGTGTATTCGCAATCGGAGCTGATGACCGATGTCCTGGCGGGCACTGCGGCGCCGGAGGATTCAGACGATCCCCAGCTGCGGTTTTACGAGCTTACAGGCGTTCCCCACCTGAGACCCGCCGACCTCGGCACCGAGGAGATCGAGCTGCGGGCAAGCGACATCGGCAAAGAAAACGACCCACAATGCGTGCACCTGTACGAGCAGGAGCCCGAGGACGTACTCGTATCAGCGCTGCTTGCAGGTATGGACACCTGGGTCCGCGAAGGCAAACCCATGCCCCGTGCGCCCCGGGTCCAGCGTAAAGGCACCGAAGTCGTTCGCGATCTCAACACCGGCAATCTCCTGGGAGGAGTTCGCCCCCCTTGGATCACCGTACCCGCCGCGGCGTATATGACCGAAGCGGAGACGCATTGCGGGTTGGTCTACGACACGAAGGTTCCCTACGACGCCCAGCGCCTTCGCGCCATGTACGGCAACTTCGCAGAGTATCAGCGGCGGTTCGAACGGGCCAAGCTCGAAGCCATTCAACAGCGGTTCCTCTTACCCGAGGATGCGCGCAAAGTGCTACCGATCGCCACGGCGGAGGACTTTCGCCCGCGTTCCGGCCCCTCCCGGTAATCCACCGCCGGACCGGTCATAGCGCAGCTGGCGTAACGCCATCTCCATATCTTTCTCGTATGGAGAAACGATGCTCAATGTATTTTCATCGGCCCCCCGCCGGTCATTAATATGGCGACATGCCAAACTCCCCCGCATCGGCCGGCACGCGTCTACGTGCGGCGCTCGAGGCCGAACGGCCTCTCCAGGTCGTAGGTGCCATCACCGCCTACGCGGCACGTATGGCGGAAGCCACCGGCTTTCGCGCCCTCTACCTCTCCGGAGGGGGCGTCGCTGCGAACTCTCTAGGCATACCGGATCTCGGTATCTCGACCATGGACGATGTCCTCATCGACATCCGTCGGATCACGGACGCCAGCACCTTGCCGCTCCTCGTTGATGCGGATACGGGCTGGGGCGGTGCGTTCAACATTGCGCGCACAGTACGCTCCTTCATCAAGGCGGGTGCGGCCGGGCTGCACATAGAAGACCAGGTCGCCGCCAAGCGCTGCGGCCACAGACCGGGCAAAGAGATCGTCAGTCAGGAGGAAATGATCGACCGCATCAAAGCGGCGGTGGATGCACGCACCGATCCTGGCTTCGTAATCATGGCCCGCACCGACTCCCTCGCGGTGGAAGGTCTCGATCGCGCCATCGAGCGGGCTCTCGCCTGCGTCGAAGCCGGTGCCGACATGATCTTTCCGGAAGCCATGACCGAGCTGTCGATGTACCGGCGCTTCAAAGACGCGGTGAAAGTGCCGATCCTGGCCAACATCACCGAATTCGGTCAGACACCGCTCTACACACGCGAGGAGCTCGGCTCCGTGGGCGTGGACATCGTCCTGCACTGCTGCTCGGCCTACCGCGCCATGAATGCCGCCGCCCTGAAAACCTATCGAGCCATTCGTCGCGAGGGCACGCAGAAAAACGTTCTCGACATCATGCAGACCCGCGCAGAGCTGTATGAATTTCTGGACTACCACCGTTACGAAGCCAAGCTCGATGAGTTGTTCGGCAAACAAGGGGGAAAATGATGAATGCCGCAGCCCAACCCGCTCCTCCGGCCGGCGGCCCCACACCGAAAAAGTCGGTGGCCTTGTCCGGCGTGCCGGCCGGCAATACCGCCCTGTGTACGGTCGGCCGCACGGGTAACGATCTGCACTACCGGGGATATGACATCCTCGAGATCGCCACCCGTTGCAAGTTCGAGGAGATCGCGTACCTCCTCATTCACGGCAAGCTGCCCAACCGTGCCGAGCTGACGAGCTACCGGAACAAACTCAAGTCGCTGCGTGGCATACCCTCCACCGTGCGTACGGCGCTGGAGGCGTTACCCGCCTCTTCCCATCCGATGGACGTCCTGCGGACAGGCGTCTCCGTGTTGGGCTGCACCTTGCCGGAAAAGGACGACCATAACGTTGCCGGCGCCCAGGACATCGCGGATCGCCTGGTCGCATCGCTCGGCTCCATGCTCGCCTACTGGTATCACTACAGCCACAATGGCCAGCGGATCCTGGTCGAGACGGATGATGACTCGGTGGGCGGCCATTTCCTGCATCTGCTGCATCGGCAGCCCCCGTCGCAATCCCATATCCGCGCCATGCACATTTCCCTGGTCCTGTACGCGGAGCATGAGTTCAATGCTTCGACGTTCGCCGCGCGAGTCATCGCTGGCACGGGCTCGGATATGTACTCGTGCATTACCGGCGCCATCGGCGCGCTTCGCGGCCCGAAGCACGGCGGCGCGAACGAAGTCGCCTTCGAGATCCAAAAGCGCTATCAGACGCCGGATCAGGCCGAGGCCGACATCCGCGCCCGCGTGGCCAACAAACAGGTCATCATCGGCTTCGGTCATCCCGTCTATACCGTGTCAGATCCCCGGAACCAGGTGATCAAGGATGTCGCGCGTGGGCTCTCGCAGGAAGCCTCGGACATGAAGATGTTCTCCATCGCAGAGCGCATCGAGACGGTGATGAGCCAAGCGAAAAAGATGTTTCCGAACCTCGACTGGTTCTCCGCCGTCTCATACCACTTGATGGGAGTACCCACCTCGATGTTCACGCCTCTCTTCGTGATCGCGCGCACCACAGGTTGGGCCGCGCACGTCATCGAGCAGAGGCAGGATGGGAAGATCATCCGTCCGTCGGCCAACTACGTTGGCCCGGAAAACCTGTCGTTCACCCCGATTGACCAGCGAGTCTGAGCACGCCATTTTATGTCCGCACACGATTACAAATCCGCCCAGCGTCCTGATCCGGATGCCGCCCTGGTCGCCATAGCCGAATACGCCAAGCACTTTTCGATCCAGAGCCCTACGGCGTATGACACCGCGCGCTACTGCCTCATGGACACCCTGGCCTGCGGGTTCCAGGCCCTGAAGTATCCGGCGTGCCGGAAACTTCTCGGTCCCGT
>Ga0105240_10009053_pt1 | contig 14137 bp, 19 predicted proteins | sample KBSC54metaG_FD_80426 | JGI IMG/M metagenome (GOLD analysis project Ga0105240, IMG submission 80426) | Corn rhizosphere microbial communities from Kellogg Biological Station, Michigan, USA - KBS C5-4 metaG | ecosystem: Host-associated > Plants > Roots > Rhizosphere > Soil | place: Michigan, USA... | reverse complement strand
TTCTCCACGCTTCTGGAATCCAATAGGGTGTCTTCTGCAACGCAGCTTTCATCGTCGAGCTATCATGAGCCGTACGAATCATCTCCGGAAGAGTCTCATCGTCCACGGCGGAGTAGTAGAGCGTCAACGTTGCTGAGACAATACCACCGCGTTGATCCTTGATTACACGTTTCAGTTGGTTAAAGGCAACCTGCTCATCAGGAAGGAACAGCGGATGGAAATAATCGTATTCGCTCTGGTAGTACTTCAGATAAAACGGATCTCCGCTTAACGCGTTTAGCAGACAAAGCGCATCGTATTTGAGAGAGGGCTTGAGCTCCCAGATGGTGCTTGTGTGGGAGGTCGTTCCCTGTACGCTGTTGCGTGAACAGGCTACGAACAGTGGAAGGCAGGAAACGAGTAAGCAAAGTGAGCAATGTATCCGGCGCATGTCTCGGCCCTTGTTAAGAAAGGGTACTCTTCAGTCGGCAGTATCCCACAGGAATGGGCAAGAGCTAACCCTAGATGGCATCCTGAAATAGTGCTCGGCGTTCACTTAAATGCGAAATCGGCTTCTTTAGGCCAAATCACTAAGTTACGGCGTGCCCCGATACGTGATTATCGGTCGGCCTCCGACGCCCTGGGTCAGCAGTTTCGAGGATGGCATCCAGTACTTCGAGCGGAATTAGGCAACCTTTCACTTCATCCTCTCCGCTCAGGATCCTATCAGCCCGTTCAGGCCATTAAGCCCATTGTGGTGACCCGGTCGTCTTTGTTAGATTCGACATTGCGTTTCGTCACTTAGCGAAGTCGCCGCCACGGTTCCGGCGCCTTTGATATTTGCCGACGGCTGGCCGCGGACCATTCGATCCGTCGCCACAGTGTTTGGGTTCCATCGGAGTCCATTAGGATGATTTGCCAGACCTTCGGTTCGTCCATTGGTTTCATCTGCTCTTCCAGTCGCACTAGGCGCCGATGAAGACTCCTGCTCATGGAGCGCACTTCTCCACCGGTAAGCTCTGGCTGAAGCGCTCCAGTTCTTCATCGCTCAAATCGTCGCCACTGCCGTTCACGTTCACGATCTTCATAAGCCCTCCGTCAGGCATGAGCGTCCGCGTGCATGTTGCCGTGGCTAAGTCGAACGGCTTGCCAGCGCGACTCACGACCATGCGGAATCGTCCACGCTCGACCTGGCTATGGCGCCGCTCAAGCTTTCGGAGCCGCGCCTTCAGGTTCACGCTCTCTTCCTCTACCTGGAACGCCGGTCTTTGGCGATCTCCGTCGCGCGCTCCAGCTCTGTTAGACGCACTTCCAGGTCCTCTATCTCAATCGCTTTCGCCGAGTGATCCAGCACGCTATCCGCAGCTCGGATTTTGGTGGAAGCCGGAGTATTCGGATGGACCATCACTTTGAGCAAGGTGGAAACGGCTGCGCTGGTCGCCTGTTGAAGCCGCGCGATGGATTGTGCATGGGCATCCCGTCGGGCTTTTCGATAGGCGACCTGGAACTCCGGAATTTGGAACCACCGCAGCAGCGTCTTGGTGGCAACGCCCACCGTCCCGGCTGCCTCCTCCATATTTCGTTGCGTGAGCAGAGCGGCGATTGCTTCTTCCTTCTTACGTCCGACTTACGTCCGAATTTTGCTCCATGGCCGGTCATCTGAGGACATCTGAGTATCTGCCAGCATCATCGCCACGCCTTCGCCAAGTCTCGATTGCCTGCAGATTCTGCTTGCTTACGTGGCCAACGAGAGCGATTCATGTGATCGCGGAAACCCCGCCAACAAAGGAGAAAACACTATGATCTCGACGGCAGAAAAGCACTCGAAACGGCCCTGGCACCCGCTGCTGAAGCACCCAAAGCCACCCAGAAGGCCAGCGTTGCCAAACGTGCGCGCACGGTAGCGCCAAAGAAAGCCAAGGCGGGGAAGAGGCTACCCCAGCCAAGAAAGCAGCCAAAAGCGCCAAAGAAGCTGGCGCCACCCGTGATGGCAGCAAGGCGGCCAAGATTCTCGAGTTCGACGCGAAGGAGTTCATCGTTCCAACTTGCGTTAAGCGTGATTTTGTTGTCCGCAATCGAGAAGGCTCTCTTTTCAGCTTCGGACAGATGCCGGACGACGATCACTGGCACACGAGTCAGGCCCAAGAGCTGTGCAGCGAGGACGCGTCCGTGCCCAGCCAGGATGCGGTCGTGCGCATCCACGAAAATCACCGACATGAAACCAAAAGCCTTGATGCTAGCGGCGATCTCGGCGACCTGCTCCGGCGAGTGTGTGCGCGCGTTGGGGATCAGGCGGTCAATCGGGAACTGTTCAATCTGCTCTGGTGTAAATACTAAATTCATAAATCACTTTCACCAGTACCATTGGCGTGGTGATGAGCCGGAGTAACAGTGAAAAGTGATTCATGTGTAAGGTGGATTGTTAGGGTCGAAGTTATATGCCCAGCGCGCGGCTTTGGCCTTTGAAGGGTGAGACCGATAGATCGTGCAAAGCTCTGGATGCCTGTCTGGATGTTGACCCTCGATACCTCAGGCCGTCCTAGCGAAGAATTCTTGATCCGTATCTGGGCCGGATTCTTTCCTCGTTGCCACCAAACCGTCCACATGGCTTGAATGGCTAGGGAACGCTTGTCATTGCCCCAGATAGGACTGATCTCTTTTCGGTACGCCTCAAGTCTCGCATGAAGTTCTTGTGTCAGGTCCTTCTTGAGTGTGGGCCAGTCCATCCATCATGGCTGGAATCCAAACAGCCTCAAACTTCATCTCCAAGGTCGGCACGGGAAGATCTGGCGCTATATAAACCCATCTAGTCGGTCTAGGAGCTGCCATATACCTCAATGTCTGAACAGCTGCGTCGAGCATCCATTCATCGTGCAGATTCGACTCCGCCGCCCAGACTCGCAACTGGCCGGCGCACTCCTCAGCCCCAGGATACGAACATAAGGTGACGAAACTATCGGGTTCGCGTTGATCGGAAGCGAGAATCGCCTTGCGGAATTTTAGAATGCACCGATTACAAAGGTCGTCAATCAGCTCCGGCCACTCTTTCTCAAGGGTTTCGAGATAGATGAACCGACCACCATAGTTGGTCACTCGGTCAATGCCTTCCTTTTTGGTACGGGCCGCGGGTGGCGCTTGTTCGTTTCGTGGGTATCGGCGGACTTGGGCATTATGATCTGCCCATCGACAGCGTCCCAAAAACCTTTACGGGTGTAGGGTGATACGAGTACCCCTTTGGGGTGAGGCACACTCACCCAAAGGGACTACACTCTTGGAGTCAGTCCACTCCCCAAAGGCTAACTTTCCTGTTCGGTTCTCCAAAAGGTCCTCGTAAAGACATACGGCGTCCTGACGCGGTCTTGACGCAACCAAAGCGCGGTTTGGCGCAAACAATAACGCAAAAATAACACGGCGGCGTAATGCGCACAGGCCTTGTCATCAAACGTGCGCCCAGAAATGGCCCATTCCCCGCGTTATTTTCGCGTTATTTTAACGCGGACTATAAGTACTCTCGGAGAATGAGAATGCCATGTGTACCTGGGGAGCCAAACTAAGTTCCGTATTTCCAACAACGCCCTAGAAGACACGGGACGTAGCACGCATTCGCCAACCTGCCCCTATCAAAATAAATTTACCCGTCCATAAGATGGGTAGCAGAAGAAAAAACATCTTCAAGACGACACACACGGCGCAACCGTGGCTTTGATCATTCGCACAAGCACAGTACACTGCAGGGACTTCCCACGGATTGAGAAGGACCAGTAGAGGAGGATGGACGTCAGGGTACCCGCAGTTCCTTTGCTCAGGGGAGCGTGACCGGCGCTCCTCGGGACAAATCGGACGAGATTAGTGAACCACGACATCGCCGGTGTCGAGTGTTCCAGCGAAAGTTGCAGGGCTGCCAAAGAGGTCAAACTGATCGAAACCGGGTGTGTTGGTGTAGATCACCGTAATGGAAAACGTGTCCGCACCAGCCCCAGGTGTGGCGTTATCCTTCGCCATGGCGACGAACGGCACGGTTTCCGTTAGCGTCGTAGAAGTGCCGTCCGTGAACCGCAGCCGGACCGTCGAGACCATCGTTCCCGAGATTACGACGGTCTTGGTGGCGCCATTGATGGTGACGGCGTCGATTGTTTTGCTTTCCATGAACATCTGGATCACCGTGCCATCCGCGAAAATGCCTTGGCCGATCTTACATTGCACGTGGCTTTGGCTAAACTGGAACTCCGTGCGGATGCCGGACAGGATGTACGTCCCACCGCCGCTCGCCTCTGCGGCCTGAGCTGGCAGCACCCAGATAACGGCGGAAAGTAATAGAACAAAGCACAATTGTGTTCGCATGTTTATCCTCCTAGACTCAAAGCGCTATCGGACTTGGTGGCAAATGGCCTAGTCCCGGTTCCCCTGGCGGATCGGAAGAAGGCTAGTTTATGTGAAATAGGGTACGGTTTGCGTCCACACCGCCTACGGGCGGCACGGGGCTCTTGTAGTCCGTGAACTCCTTCGTCGCCGTAATGCCCTCGAACATAAACGCTGGTGCCGTTACTCCCGTGCAACTGACGACGAGGATTCCGTGTTGCCCATCAGAGTAGGTAATACGCAGCACCGCGAGCCCAGTGCTCCGGATCGCTGACGGGTCGATCAAGTCGGTTCGCGGAGGAGGGCCACCCGGCTCAAAGGGCGCCGGGTCCCAGCGCACGAGACCTGTGACCGTGTAAGCACCTGTACCGGTCACAACGCCACCCGATGTGTGTGTGGTCCACGTCCCGCCGCCGGTGGTGGCACCTGACGTTCCATCTCCACCTCCGGGAGCAACGAACGTTCCGGAACCGGTCATTGTGATGTAAGAACCGTCATTGGCGGTGGCGGACGCTACGCCGCCCGCAGAGACGGTAAACGGCGGCACAAAATTGGCGCTGACGACGTCCCAACGTAGATGGGCGGCTTGAGCGGATGCGAGCGGGGCGGCAGCCGTCATCATGAGGATGCTGGACAGGCCCAGAGCACATGTTTTTGCGGACTTCATGGTCGTTACCTCCAGAGGCTATTTGCAGATTTGCACAGGATTTCCACAATCACGTCCTGCGCCAAAAATTATACTCCCAATCTACTCGTTGGTAACCAGATTCTTCGGCCGCAAACAGGAGGAAGCCGTTGTGGCGCTCCTGTCGCAAAGAAGTGTGGAGGAAGCGGCGCGCCATCAACATTACACCTCGTACGGTATACCGATGGTTAAAGGAGCCCGCGTTCGATTCGATGTATCGCGCGGCACGACGTAAGGCCTACGGGCAGTCAATTGCTGCCCTTAGATGTTTTCAAGAAAGTGTGCCACGCTGACAATGACGATGGCCCCGGCAGACGCATCCAGAAGTCCATCAGAGCCCATGGCGCGAAGACTCCGCCGATGGAGCGTAAGATTAGTCGTCACCCTGATTGCTTTGATCGCAGGGCTCGTCTGTATTGGCGCGATCTACCGCGTCATCGGCAATTGGCAAGATGCGCAGCGTTTCCAACAGCGCGGAAGAACAATCCAAGCCGGGCCAGTGAAGCTGAATCTGGACTGTACGGGGCAAGGAAACCCCACCGTCGTCCTCGAAAGCGGTTCAACAATTCCCGCGCTTGGTTGGGCGATGGTGCAGCCCGAGGTGGCCAAGTTTGCGCGGGTTTGCTCTTATGATCGCGCCGGCTACGGTTGGAGCGAGCCGGGGCCGGAGCCTCGCACGATCACGCAAATCGCAAAGGAATTGAAAGCACTCCTGGATGCGGCCGGCGAGGTCAGCCCGTATGTGGTCGTCGGCCATTCTCTAGGCGGCTTCACGGTTCGTGTTTTCACGTCGCTCTACCCCAACGCAGTCGCAGCAGCGGTGCTGGTTGAGTCGGGTCATCCCGACCAGGAAAAGTACTTGCGGGCCGCACTCTCCACAAAGGACAGGCGCCAACAAGAAAGGGACCAGGAGCTGCAGTCCTTCCTGGTTCCTTGGATCATCCGCTTGGGCGTTGCCCGTCTGATGTGGCGCGACGCCGGCCCCCAGTCCCCAGTCCCTTTCCAGAGACCTACGGGAAGAGATCAACTACTTAACCTGGCAGCCCAAAGCGTTGCACGCGGGGTCCGCCGAGATGCAGGCCTTTGAGGAAAGTTCCGCGGAGGTCAGGGCTGCGCAGAATCTGGGGGACCGCCCGCTCATCGTTCTGACCGCCGCCAAATCGCAACTCAGCTACTCGCTGTCCGGAAAGGCTGAAGAGGAGCAGCAGCGCATTTGGACGGAGGTCCTACAAGCTGAGCTGGCACGTCTATCCAGCCGAGGCAAGCAGATCATCGTTCCGGACAGCGGTCACATGATCCCGTTCGAGCATCCCGAGGCGGTGGTCTCCGCAGTACACGAAGTTTGGTCAAACGCCCGTACATCGGCGCGCTGAACAGATTTCCAAAGACCTGCCTCCTGCTTCAATAGTGGCTCCAGCACACAACTCCTTGCTAACGGCGCAGTGTTGACCAACCCGGCCACCGTGACTGGCGCGCAATCCCGCTTTATATAGTAGGTGCCCGACGTTGGACCGTCGAACGATCACGAGCTGGCTATGTGCGCTGGCTGATGGATCACCGGTTGTGAAGTAGGCTTACTTCTCCTGAAGCTCGGCCAGAATTTTGCGTGCATCATCGGTCAGGAAAGAATCCGATCAATTGCATGATCCTGGACTTTGCTGAAGCTGCCCGGCCGAACCCTAACTCCATCTAAAGGGCCCGCAGCATGGAGGCGGCCATGCTTCAAGCGCCGGTCTATGGTCACCCTCCCAGAGCAGGGCTTTAGGCTCGTGCCGTCGTCAACGCGACTCGGATAACTTCCGCAGTTATTCATCTCTTAGGCTCCCTCACGATACAATTATTCGGTGCTCCAAGCCCGGAGAGTTGCTGAGACCGTGGACTGGGCGACGCAGCAAGTAGGCTATTTGGCAAGACTCATGAACATCGAGCTTATGGGCGTGAATCTGCGTAGGGTGTGAGGTGTGGCTAGGGGGTAAATCCAATATGCGAACTCTGCTAACTCTGATGATGCTCGCGGGTGTTTGCGCTGCACAGAAAGTTTCCACTCAGGAACTGCTACAGATGGCTCGAATGCACACCAGCGGACTGGAGCAGGCTTTGCGCGATACATTGGGCACCGACAACATTCAAAAAGGTACGGCGGCGGCGGGCGAGATGGGCGATTTTGTGTGGGCCGTGGCTGCGGAGAAAGGTCCATCGCTCCAAATTAACAATGACGCGCCGATCCCCGCTTTCAAGGCCGGATCCCTGTGGGTAGTGCAGAGCCGTTTGAATATGGGGGCAGCATACAAGTACACGTGGCTCGCCGATGGGAAGCCGATCGGGGGCGCTAACAACCTACCTGCGTTCGGACCCGACAGCTACACCAAGCCTGGTGTGCCGCAGGGCAAGCTTACTGGCCCCATCGAAGTGCCTAGCAAGATTTATCCCGACGTGAAGGCCAACGTGTGGTTTTATGTCCCTGTGCAGTGGGATGGCGTAACGCCACTCGCCGTGCAGGTATGGGGTGATGGCCAGCAATTCACGGGTGCGCGTCCGGGCCAGTGGAGGGTGCTGGAGACGCTCGACAACTTGACTGCTCAGAAAAGAATTCCGCTGATGATCAACATCTTCATCCAAGCGGGCACCGGACCCAAGACAAACCAGCGGTCCATCGAATACGACACAGTCAGCGACACCTACTTGCATCGCCTGCTCGATGAGATTTTTCCAGTGGTGGCCAAGAGCGTGAAAATGCGCACCGACGGATACAGCCGCGCGATTCAGGGCCTGAGTTCCGGTGGCATTATGGCGTTCAACGCGGCGTTCAATAAGCCGGAGGAGTTTTCGCGGGTACTGAGCTGGATCGGGAGCTACACGGCGCTGCAAAGATCTGCAGCGCACCCGGAAGGCGGCGGTGAGTACCCGACCCTGGTTCGCCGCGAGCCGAAACGCAATATCCGCGCGTGGCTTCAGGATGGCTCCGGAGATCTGGATAACGCGGCCGGCAACTGGCCGGCGGCGAACATCGGCATGGCGAATGCGCTGAAGTTCAAGGGCTACGACTATCACTTCTCGTTCGGCGTCGGGGACCACAACAACGGGCATGGCGCAGCGGAGCTGCCGGAGGCACTGACGTGGCTGTGGCGCGACTACGATCCGGCGAAGACGTCGCAGGAGTTCCTACAGGATCCAGCGGAAAAAGATCAGCCAGTCTGGCGGGTAGTCCAGTTGAACCGGAAGTAAAGGCGCAAGAGAACCTGTGCTTGAATCCTTTAGAACTACGGGTCGTACTGGCGCTTGGAACTGCACATACCGGCCATGACAATGATTTAAGGAGGGCGCGGATTATGGGTTCGACCAGACGCACCATACTGGCAGCGGGAGCCGCAGCAGCGGCAACAGCCGCCGTACCTGGCATATTTGCTCAGCAGGCGGGCAAAGGAGGAACTGGCAAGTTCTACGAAAAAGGCCCCGTTCGCATCCACTATGAGGAGGCCGAGTCCGGTTTCCCGCTGATGCTGCTTCCCGGCGGAGGATTGAACTCGACCATATCCTTCTTCACCGGCAACTCGCCCTTCAACGCCATTGATGAGTTCAAGGGAGAGTATCGCTGCATCACGGCAGACCTGCGCAACGCTCCCAGCGGCCAGTCCACGGGCCCTGTCGAGGTCGACCGACCGTGGGATTCCTACGCCGACGACCAGCTCGGCCTGATGGATCATCTGGGCATCGACAAGTTCATGGTGATGGGTTTCTGCATTGGCGGCCCCTTCATCTGGAATCTTTTGAAGCGCGCGCCCAATCGTATTGTGGCGGCCGTGCTGGCGCAGCCCGTGGGCTGGCGTCCGGAGATGCGTGACCCCATGTACCCAGGCACATTTTGGAAAACCTGGGCTCCGGCGCTGACCGCCAAGCGGCCCGAGATCACGATGCCGATGGCCGAACAATTTGCGACCAGAATGTTCGAGACCAACCCCGATTTCGTTTTCACCGTGACACGGGATTTCGTGCGTGGTTGCCAAAACCCGATCCTGATCCTGCCGGACGATGCCCCGGCGCACCCTTACGCAGTCGCCATGGAGTGCGCGATGCTCGCACCGAAAGCCGAAGTGAGCATCTTCCCCTGGAAAGAGCCAAAAGAGCGGATTCCCTTAGCGGTGCGCCAAATTCATTCCTTCCTCAAGGCGCATCGGCTTGCTTAAGGAATCTTACGGAACCGATGCCGAAAAGCACCGTTACCTTCGACACCGTACGGAATATCGGACTGGCCATGCCCGGCGTCGAGGAAAGCACAGCGTATGGGTCACCGGTACTCAGGGTCCGCGGAAAAATCCTGGAGGGTATTCCCGCGAAGCGCTTGGAGGTCGAACCTGGCTCGCTTGGCATTTGCGTGGATTTAGATGATCGCGCAGCTCTGCTCGCTGCGGATCCCGATGTTTACTACGTGACGGACCACTACGTCGGCGGTAACTGGGTGCTGGTTCGCTTGTCTCGCTTCAATACGGGTGTATTGCGGGACTTGCTCGGCATGGCCCACAAGTTTGTGACCAGCAATGCCGAGCCCCGTAGGCCAGCTCAGAAGCGACGCTGACGGAATCCGGTTTTTTTGGGACAACTCGATGAAGTTCCTGGCGGAATGTTGGGCTTGGAGCTCCGTGATCGATGATGCGAAACTCGATTGAGCTCAGGAATTAAACGTTGGGTCCGCCTCCGGCGCACCTTTACTGCGCAACTATACCGGCCGATTCAATGTCGAGCCCTACGGCGCTTCACTGGTCGGCAAATTATTGTCTTCGAGTGACGAGCCAGACAAGGCGCGCTACGCAGGCTTCTGTTCAATGTCCCTACAGACATCGTACCAGCGCGACGGCTTTCCTCCCGCCGTTTCCTCTGCCGCCGCCATGGCAGCTTCTTGCGAATTAACCCGACCTGCTCCGATCCGGACGTGATTTCTGGTATCCAAAACGAACCATTCCCATTTTCCATCCACGTGCTGAGTTTCTAAATGCAGGTAGGCTACTTCAGAATGTTTTGAAAATAGCTTGTCCATACCATACCCTCTACCAGTATCGCGCCAGGCGAGAAGAACTTCCCGAACCACGAGCTATCGACCCGGCATGGCGTTCTGGCTTCACCTCGGAACATTCCGCGACAAGCTCCCGATATTTTGCCCGGTTCGAGGAGGGATGATTTTCTAGGCCACTGCTCTCGATGCCAACTTTGAAAGCGAAATGGGTTCGCTAATCCGTACCGGGAAACCGACGGCGGCACTACGTTCTAGCCGAGGCCGCAGCGGACCGCTTCTGGGCCGGCTGACAAAACCAAGGTCGCTTACGATGGAATAGGTGCTTTTCACAGCCCGCAACATTCTGCTTGCAATCTCGGCTGCTAGTACAGCGGCGATGCTATACGTCGGGGCATACCAGGTGCGCGCGGTCGAGCATCTAAAATGTCCGCTCTTAGGACATGGCTGCGAGGCCGTGGCGGATGCGTCTTTCGCCCGGCCGCTTGGCATTCCTGACGGATTTATCGGAGCCGGCCTTTATGGCCTGTTGATCGTGGTCGCGCTGCTGAATCCGCAGATGGCGTGGGTTCGGTATTGCATTCGCGGCGTAGCTGTTGTGGCGGCGTTCGTGAATATTCTGGGCGTGATCGATATGTCGCGATTCGGAGCCTACTGTTTCTATTGCCTTTTGACGACTGCACTGACGCCTTTTTTGGTCTGGACGGCCTTCCTGCTTTAGTGGATCCGGCAAGCCGTCACTAGGCTATAACCCAGAGTGCCTGCTCGCACAGCATCGGATGCTGCACGCGCCAGTCCCTGGGCTCGGCTAAAGTCCACGAAAGGCAGCTCCAACTTCTTCAATCGAACCATTAGTTCGGTGCTAAGCAACCGGCCGCGGATATCTGATATCAACTGTGCTAACGCCTGATCGTGTCGTTCGATCGTCGCGATTTGGAAACCAGATTGTTCCAAGTAGCCGGCATATTCGGCAACCGGACGGGCGTCCGCGATACATGCGATCCAGGCCAGCAACCCTTCCAACTCGGGCCGCAAAGGACCGGTTCGCGTGAGGTCGCTCAGCGCCACTCGTCCGCCCGGACGCAAGATGCGCGCAAACTCGCCTGCAGCCGCAGTCTTGTCGGGGAACGTGCAAAAGGCACACTCACAGATCACCGCGTCAAATGTCTGAGCGGGAACGTTAAGCTGCTCGGCATCGCCTTGTTGAAAACAAACAAGGCTCGCAACACCTGCGGATTCCGCCCGCGCCGTTGCCTTGGCAATATTGTCTGCGCCGAAGTCGATGCCCACCACCTCGCAACCAAATTGCTTGGCTAAAAACATCGCGCTTTCGCCCTGACCCGCCGCCACATCCAGCAGCCGTTGACCAGGCTTTAACTCCAGCAACTCGCCGATCCTGGCGGTCAGTGCCATCCCGCCCGGATGAAAGGAATCGCCGAGCAGGAGCCGCGCAAGTCGCTTTCGTAGGTTGCGGCGCAACAGGACTTTAACTCGTCGGACCCGCTCATTTGGGAATAGCAACCAGATCCGCGCGAGCCGGAAAAGAAAAAGTGATTGGACGCGTCTCATATCGCACCCCACTGCGGCGAGCGGTCTGCCGTAAACGCTCCTGCGCCACCAGCTGCTCCCGCGCCTGCTCGCGATAGCCAACCGAATTGTAGGCGCAGAACGGAACCTGCTGGCCGCCGGGCAGAAGAATTTCTTTGCAGCACTTCATGAGGTTCTTCTGGTTGAACGTCCAGGGGTCCATGAAATCCTGCAGCATAATCATAAACATGAAATTGGAAAGCGCCTGCACGTCCAGGCTTCCGTCGGGAAGCCCGCACGCCGAACAGGAGAAAGCGAATTGACCGGCAACTTTCTCCGATCCCAACGCTGCCGAAGAAGACCAGAGTCCTTCCAGCGCCCGCCGCATCTCGGCGCCGAGATCCGGCATGACACGGTTAGAGATGTAATCCAGATAATCGTCGACGTTGAGAACGCGTGGGAGCGGAGTGACATTGCGGTTTTCGTCAATGTAGGCGTACGTCACCGAGTTACAGGTCGGAAAACAGCAAGGCACAGGGACGAAATCGCTCACTCGAAACACACCGTCGGTTTGAGTTTCGATCAATTTGAGGATGTGTGGGTTAGTGATCCTGCGCATAGGGTCGTGCGTTCCGTGGCGCCCGGCGTGAAACACCGGCTGGAAATTAATGCCTTTCACCGCAGGGTGGTCGATGCCAAAGCGAACGATTTTCCCAACTTCGTGCTCATTCACTCCACTTTCGATTGCCGGCACGAGGATTACAGCGCAGCCGATTTCCGCCAGCCGGTCCAGGGCACGCATCTTCTCAGCCAGTATGTCGGGCTCCCCGCGAATGATTCGGTAGGTCTCCCGCTCAAATCCGTCGAATTGAAAATAGATGTTCGGGCGCACCTCGGCAAGCTCAGCCAGAAAACGATCGTCTTTCGCAATACGCTTACCGTTGGTGTTGAGCATCACGTTGGCGATGCCGCGCTGCTGAGCCGCGCGCATCATGGGGATAATTTGGGGGTGGATGGAGGGCTCGCCGCCGGAAAACTGGACCACTTCAGGGTTGCCTTCGGTAACAACCAGATGATCTAGGATCTCCTCAACCTCTTCGAGGGTGAGGCTGAAGCCTGCGCCGGCTTCCGCGAAGCACAGTGGACAGGCCATATCGCAAGCGCTGTTCACTTCAATGATGCCGAGGCACGCGTGCTGCTGGTGATCTGGACACAGGCCGCAATCGTGAGGACAACCATTCTTGATCTCCGATGAGAACTCCAGGGGAATGGTGCCTGGCTTGTTGAACCTGGATGATTTCGTGTAGGCGTCTGCATCACCGTATACCAGCGCCTCAAACGGGCCGTGGTCGGGACAACGCTTCCGCATGTACACTTTGTTGTTGCGGATCACGATGTGCGCATCGATGACACGTCGGCAGGCCGGACAAATGCTGCGGGTCAGTTCATAGAACACGTAATCGGCATCGTTCTTCGATGCATGCGACCTCACTGGGGTCACATTCGGGTTCGCCATGACTGATCTTAGGGTAACGCTTCCCAAAGAAGCGGCTCCAGGTCACCTCAGCCAGTTTCCCTAGCGCCTCTTTTGCTTGATGCTCCCGCCGCGCAAGAGGTAATGTGCTCATGACAACGCTTCCGATAATGCCCAACAACGGACCACACAATGACTGACTTGATTACGATTCAGAAGATTGCAGGCTGGGTTCCCGTTAGCTCACGCCGATCTCGTTTAGCCCTGCGATGAACTGGTCCACGGTGATCAACCTTGAGGAACGCTGTGGCTGGGTGGTGGAAATCCCCAGAGCACCCAACAGTTGGCTCATCTTTGCATCACTCAGTAGAGTGCGAAGTCTTGAGTAGTAATAGGCCCACCGATCCGCGTTCATAACTGTCGCGTCGCCATTGACCTGGATTCCAAATGGCAGTGTTGGAGGCAGTTCCGCCAGGACCGTGTTAATGAGTTGGGTGCGCAAGTCGTCGGCGAACGCATATGCTCCGATGTCATTCCCTTGGGGCCGTGCGACTCCCGCGTAATCATCTGGAACGGCGGCCAGAGTCAGGCCCGCGCCGATCGCCGGGCTGCCGCTGGTCAGACGAAAATCGTAGGTTGAAGGATTCGCCAGCAATGGATTGGTGTTGTCTTTGTTGCTCGACCTGGTCACGCCTGAAGGCGTTGCGTCCGCGATGGTCCCCTGATAGGTGAGGTTATTATTGATGGCCAGATTGGAGTAGCCGCTGGTGTTGTAAAAATGGACGCCAACAGCATTCGGCTGATAGAAGATGTTGTTGTCGATCCGGGAGTTTGTCACTGCGGCCGCAAGGATGATATATCCCGGTTCCCACGTGTTGGGAATGGCGAAGGTGTTGTTCAATACCGAAAGATTGTTGACAGGGTTGGGATAGATGTGGACGCTCCAGCCATGTTGGTTTCGGTAGAAGATGTTATTTCGAATCATGACGTTGTTCGCGCCGGCAACGTAAATAGCATGGTCATCCGTCTGGTAATAGAGACTGTTGGTGCAGCCGTTCTCACCCGGCGCGTATCTGCCGATGTCGTGGATCACGTTCTGTTCGACGGT
>Ga0105240_10009050_pt1 | contig 14139 bp, 14 predicted proteins | sample KBSC54metaG_FD_80426 | JGI IMG/M metagenome (GOLD analysis project Ga0105240, IMG submission 80426) | Corn rhizosphere microbial communities from Kellogg Biological Station, Michigan, USA - KBS C5-4 metaG | ecosystem: Host-associated > Plants > Roots > Rhizosphere > Soil | place: Michigan, USA... | reverse complement strand
CCTTTGACGAGAGTGTGCTGCATGCTGCCCGCCAAGGTCAGGCTGACATTCTCATTCATCACATAACGCAGTTCGGCTTCGCCGCCTTGCGAGCGCGTGCCGATGACGGTGGTAACGCCGCCGCCTTGCTGAAGCTGCGTACGCTCTTGCCGGTACCAAGCCAGCGAACCCACCAGATGCTGATCCAGGAACGCGAATTTCACGCCCGCTTCGTTGAGAAAAGAATTGGACAGCCAATCGCCATTGGCGAGCAGCGATGTCGCCACCTGGCTCGCCTGACCCAGCTCGACGGCCGATGACTTGGCATTGGTGACATAGGGGATCAGGCCCCAATCGGTCTTGTAGCTGAGGCTGGCGGAATAGGTGAGCGAGCCCTTGCCGCCTTTTCCCGATGGCGGCTCGAAGGCCAGCACGCCCAGATCGACGGAGCGCACATTGTAAGCGTCGTAGCGACCGCTGAGGAGCAGATCCAGTTTCTCCCAGGCAATGTCGCTGACGGCGAACAGTCCGGCATCGGTGGTATTGCTGTGGACGTCATTTTCCCAGCCCAAGCCCGCCGTGCCCGGCGGATCAGCGTTGAATGGCGAGTCGATGATGTCGTTGGGCTTGGCGCCGGCCGTGATGTCGCGGCGATCGAGCGCGATGACGCCGCTGTTGAAACTCTCCTTGCCGGCGGCCTGGACATAGCGATAGGACGCGCCCACGACATTCTGGGTTGTTAGCGCACCGAGGTCTCGGTTGAAATCGTAGCGCGCCCGCGTCTCCAGGATCAGGGTGCGATAGGAGCCAGGAAAGCCGTAGGACACGAAGCGGTCGTTCGACAACGTGTCGACAAAGCCTTGCAGCCGCGCCTTGTCGCCATCATCCAAGTCGCGCGCCAATTCGACAAAGCCGGTATGGGTGACGGTGTTGGAGAAATCCACGCCTCGCGCGATGTAAACCGTGCGCGGGCTCAAATGCGTGGTGCCCACCCCGGTATCGAGCGCATGTGTGGCATCGGTACAGCTGCCGCAGCCCGGCACGGGAATATAGAGCGGTTTGAAATTCGGACCGAAGAAATAGGGATTGCCGCCCAGCTCGTTGAGCGTCAGGCGGCCATTGCTATCGGCATCCGCCAGCGAGGTGTTGCGGCCGGTGATGTGGGCGCCGGTGTCGACCAACGATTGCGTGAGCCGGTTCCAGCCCGGCGTCTGCACATCGCCGTTGGAATGGTAATACATGTAATCGGACGACAGCGACCAATCGCCGACCGCGAAATCGCCGGACAATTCCATCAGCTGATGGCTGGGATGAAGGCCGCGATAGAAGCTGAAGGAATCGTCGATCTCGCCATAAGCGTGAATGCCGCCCGTGACCGCGCCCAGATCCAGCGGCGCGCCGATCTGGCCCGCCAGATTGCGCTTGGAATAGCTGCCGTACGTCACTGCCACTTCGCCCGAAACGATGCTGTCGCCGGAGGCCGCGACGCTCTTGGGCACGAAATTGACCAGTCCGCCCACCTTGCCCGCGCCATAGATGGCCGAAGGCGGTCCGCGCAGAATCTCGATCTCGGCCGCGTCGCCCAGAGGTGTCGAATAGGTGCCGCGATTGTCGGCGCGCTTGAAGCCGCGAAAATAGGATTCCGCCAGAGTGCCGCGCAAATTGACCGCGCCTTCGATGCCGTAAAAGCTGGCGGTGTAGGCCGAGGGCGTGATGGCGGTCAGCGTATCGACGCCGGTGACGCCATAGCGGTCCATGGTGGTGTCGCTCACCACCGTGATGGCGCGGGGCGTTTCCAGCAACGGTTTGTCGAGGCCGAAAGCCGTGTCGTCGGGTTTGGTTTCGATCAGATGGGCGCGGTCACCGGTGACGGTGACGGTTTCGACGCTTTGCTGGGCTTGGGCCTGCGCCTGTGAGGGCAGGATGGCGGCGAGCGGCAGAAGGGCAAGAAAACGAAACGGAAATCGCATGGGAATATCGCGTGTGAAATGTTAGACATTTCATCTAACATTTCACACGGAAAAGCCAAGCGCGACCGCCGGACGCAGGCCAAGTATCTGTTCTGACTATGATTTCTTCCAAGCCGCAGCGATCTCGTTTGTGCCGGCCAGGATGGCGCAGTTCAATTCCAGCGCTTTGAGCGCCGCCTGGTGCAGGTCTGGCGTATAGGCCGCTACGGCGTCCTTGGCGATGAAGACGTGATAGTCGCGCTCGAAGGCATCGCGGGCGGTGGACTCCACACAGCATTCCGTGGTCAGGCCTGCGATCACCAATGTGTCGCGCTTCAAGCCTCTGAGATGCGCATCCAGGCCCGTGCCCGCGAACGCGTCATAGCGGTTCTTGCTGAACACAGCCTCGCCCGGCTGCGGACTGGGCCCGACAAATTCGGCGCCGCGGCTGCCTTCGTGGCAAAGCGGTGCATCATCTTCGGTACCACGCCGCTTTTTCCACTCGCGCAAGAGATCGGTTTCGTCGCTGTCGCGGGTGATCAGCCGGGCGAACAGGCATGGCACACCGGCTGCCCGTGCCGCCTCGGCCAGCGCCGCGGCCTGCTTGAGGGCCGCCTGCACCGCCGTCACATTATGGCCAGCCTTCGCCATGGCGCCATCGGGCGCGGCGAAATCCACCTGCATATCCACCAGCAGAAGCGCGGTACGATGGGGCGCGATCCAATCTTTCTGCATCAGCCGCGCGCTTTCAGAAGAGGCAGGATCTCGCGGCCGGTGACTCGTAAGCCCTCGGCATAATCGGCGAAGATCAGCATCAACCCATCCAGCGCGCATTCCTCAAGAAGCGCGGAAATCTTCTGGGCGCAGGTCCTGGGCGCGCCGGTCACGGTGTGAGTCATAAAGGCGCCCTTGGCGCGGGCCACCATGGCATTGTCCTTGCCCCTGAGATCGACGCCATAGCTTTCCAGCATGCCCAGCACCGCGCCCTCGTCCACGCCTTCGCGATAATTCTGGGCAATGGTTTCGGCCGCCGTGTCGCTGCCGCCATAGATCACGGTGCACATGGCGTAAGTCTTGATCGGCTTTCCGAGTTTCGCCGCCAGATCCTTAGCGCGCAAAGATGCCCCTCGCGTTTCGGCTTCGTCGCGGCCGCCGATGAAGCAGATGTCGGCCTCGCGCACCGAGAAATCAAATCCTCGGGCCGACATGCCGGCGCAGATGAGATCGGGACGGCGCAAAGGCTTAGGCTCCGACACGCAATCCTTGATCGTGAAATAGTGGCCTTCGAAATCGACCCGCTTCTCGCTCCACAGCTGCTTGACGATCCGGGTCCACTCTTCGGTCAGATCGTAGCGCGCGTCGTGATCGAGTGTCGCGTCCCAAGCATCCATCTGCTCGAACTCACCGCGATAAGCGCCGGCCACGATATTGAGCCCAGCGCGGCCGCCGGAAATGTGATCGAGGGTGGCGATCATCTTCGCCGCCACCACCGGATTGTGCAGGATGGCATGCAGAGTCGCCCACACTTTCACGCGCTTGGTGAGCGCGGCGATGCCCGCCATCATGGTCACGGATTCCAGCGAGGTGCCCCAATGATCGGTAGTCCCGCCGAAACCCCGCCATTTTCCCATGGACATGACGAAATCGAAGCCCTCCTCCTCTGCGACCAAGGCAGCTTCGCGATTCTGCGCCCAGCCCCCATCCAGCGGCGGCGTATTGCGTGAGACGATCCACCCGCCGTTCGCCACGGGAAGAAACACGCCAAATTCTGCCACTGTTTTCATGTGGCGAACGTTTTTTGCTGGCGAACGCGCTCACGCGCGCTTCGCGCCGCCACCGGCAGAAAGACTCCAAATTCCGCGCTCATGCAATGCTCCTTACCGGGCGGCGCATAATCATGACAGAGAGAAGAACCAGCAGCACCAGAACTTCCAGAATGGTGAAAGCCGGTACGAAGCTTCCGGTGTGGTCGGCGACAAAACCGGCGAAGGCCGGGCCGCCCGCGCCCACGGTGGAAATCAGATTGATGGCGGCAAACAATTCCAGATTGGGGGCGCGGCCGAAATAATCCAGCAGCAAGATGGTGGAAGCGAAAAACGTCAGGCCATAACCCACCCCGATCCCCGCCGCGTAAACGAGCATCAGGGGCAGATCATGGGCGGCACTGAGCGCCAGCAGTCCCATAATCAGCATCGCCAGCGACAGGATCAAGAGCCATTTGGCATTGATCCAGCGCACGATAACGCCGCCCAGAAGACGCGATCCGGAATTGATAAGCGCCTCCAGGCTCATCATGCCGCCGGCCATGGCGGCGGTGACGCCATGATTCATCAGATGCGCTACCGACACCGCGTTCACCGTGATACCCACGAACAGAAAGATGCTGTAGGCCGCGGCCAGGATGGCGAATTGCGGCGTCTTGAGCGCCGCCTTCACGGACCAGTCCGTGTCCGTGACGCGTGAAGCAGACGCCGCATCGCCGTGCACATCGGTCTTCACATCCACCAGCACCGTGCTCAGAAGACCGGCCGCGGCGACCAGAATGAGCGAAGCAAGCCAGTAATTGCGCCAGTCCTGCGTCAGCGCTGCGATCCAGAGATAGAGCGGCGGTCCCGCCACACCGCCCAGCCCACCCACGGTGAAATAAAGCCCGAAGGCAAAGGACGGATTGGGAAACAGCCGCGCCAGCAGATACGTCCCCGGAACGGTGGCCAGCAGCGTGAAACCCAAGCCCATCAGAAGGCAACCTGCAAAATAAAGCACCAAGCCATGCGCCAACATGAGGCAGGCGAAAGCGCCCGCCATCACTGCGCTTCCCACGACAAGGGTTGTGCGTACGCCATAGCGGCGGATCAGGCTGGCAGGAATAGTGGCGGTGATACCGGCGGTGACGCCCAAGAGCGAAAAGCCCGTCCCTGCGCCGCCCCAACTCCAATGAAGCTCTTGGATCATGGCCGGCAGCACCACGCCCAAGGAACTGAAGCTGGTGGCGGTGATCAGGAAATAGACGGCGCTCATGGCCGCCAGTGTGATCCAGGCGCGTGCCGTCATGTCGTCCAGGCGCGCTTGATGTCGGCGGGAAAATCGCCCAGCGCCACGCGCATCATTTCCCGGGCTTTGTCGGCATCATGCGCCGCGATGGCGTCGGCCAGCGCCCGATGCTGGGAGAGCGCAAGCCGGCTTTCCTCGACGGAGGGTTCTTGCATGGTCACCAGCCAGAAGCGCGCCGTCTGGTGATGCAGGGTCATCACCATCTTGGCCAGCACGCGATTGTGGCTGGCGCTGGCCACCGCGACATGAAACGCCTCGTCCATCATGGCCAAGGCGCGAGAATCGTTGCGTGCGATGGCGGTCTCGCCCTCGTTCAAGGTGGCGCGGATGGCTTCGACTTCATCTTCGGCGGCAAAGCGCGCGGCAAGGCCCGCGCATTCGATCTCGACCAGGGCGCGGGCCGCGAACGCTTCGCGCGCTTCCATCAGATCCAGTGGCGCCACCATGGTGCCGACGCGGGCGCGCCGCAGCACCAGCCCTTCCAGCGCCAGACGCGCCAGCGCTTCGCGAATGCCGGCCAGCCCGCCGCCATAGCGGCGCACCAGCGCCTGCTCGTCCAGTCTTTCGCCCGGCGTCAGGCGGCCGATAATGATGTCCACGAGAAGCCGGTTATAGAGGCGTGATTTCAGAAGCTGCGGCGACCAATCGTCCAGCCTGGAATCGTTGGCGCGCGGAGCGATGTCTTTGACAGCCATGGCGCGGGCACAATGGTAAGATGGCTTTCGTCTTGCAAGAGCGTTCCCATTGGGGAGCCACATTCCATTTCAAGCTTTTTTGCAGGCATTGCGCGGAAAAGCGCGTAATCTGGCCCGGTTCACACGAGGGAGACGTCATGCCACTCCTGCCGATCGATCCGTCTTTTTTCATCAAGGTCACAGTGGTGGAGGCGCTGTTCGCGATTCCCGCCGGTCTGATCCTCAGGCGCACCGGCCATTCCATGTGGTTGGCGCTGCTTTGCTTCATTCCCGTAGCGGCCCTGTTCGGGCTGTGGGTGCTCGCCTTCACCCGCTGGACGCCACCCGAAGCGGCCAAGGACTAGACGCGAAAGCGCGAATACAGTTCTTCGATGGTGGCCACCGCCTTGTCGGCTTCTTCCCGGTCGGCCAGCTCGCGGCTGTTGCCATAGCCGCGCATGTCGCCGCCATTGAGATCCTGCACCACGATACCGTCGCGCCGCGACAGGATGGAAATGTTCTTGTAGTTGAAGCCGTAATTCACTTCCGGCTGCGGAATCAGCCAGGCGATCTGGCCGCGCACCGGGGTGATGGATTTGTCCTGCCACCATTCCGTGGCGGCATAGCCGGGGCAATTGATCACCACTTTTTCCTTGAGCTGGGTGAGATCGTTCGGCGCGTGAAATTCCCGGCGCACGAATTTGCCGCCCGCGGTGAAGAAATCGGTCATCAGGGTATGAGCATAATCGGCGATGTTGAACTGCATGTTCTGCGAGCGGCGCACATATTTTGTGGGAAAGGGTGTCGCGCCCGCCGGCAGGTCTTGACCGCGCGGGGTGAGATCGCGAATGCGATCCTCGTAGGTTGCGAAGCCCAGCGTGTCGAGTTTCTCGGAAGCCTCACGCACTTGCTCAAACGGCTCGTCGGAAAGCGCATAGCGGTCGGTGAATTCCACCGGCGTGCCGGGCAGGCCCAGATATTGGCGATAGGTTTTGAAGGAGAAGCGCGCCATCTGCTCCCAGACTTCGCCGAAGCGGGGGCCGGCCGGATCTTTCAGCGCGATGCGCGAGTCCGGTGTCCAGCTGCCGGTGGCGCGCGCCGAACGGGTCTGGGGCAACAGATCGCGGGCATAGATGGTGACAGCAGCGCCGGTGCGTTGCGCCATGATGGCAGAGGTCAATCCAATCGCGCCGCAGCCGATCACGGCGATTTCCTTGGGGCTGTTCACCAGCGCCCGCTGCATGGCGAGATTGGCCGAGCCCCAGGACAGCGACCAGCCACTGCCGCCATGACCGTAATTGTGCACCACCAGCGTATTGCCGATCTGTTCGGATTCGATGCGCGGTCCCTGGGCGCGGAACGGGCGCAGGCACACCGTGATATCGAACAGGCGGTCGGGATGGGCCCGTACGGGCGCCAGCTTGGGCGGAATATCCTGGGCCGAAAGTCCGGCGAAACGCGGAGCCGGTTCGCCGCGGGGCTGGGTGGCGCAACCGGCAAGTCCGAGCCCGCTAAAGGCCAAAGACCCCTGCAGCATGGCGCGGCGGTCGAGGTTGCGTACCCGCATGGAAAGCTCCCCAAAATCCCTTGCGGATCAAGGGTTACACAGGGTGGCCGGCGGTGCAAGCCGAGCCATCAAGGATCAAGCCGCTTCGCGCATGCGGGAAATCGCATCGGCGACAAACTGGTCCAACGGCCCATTTTCATAGCGAAAACCGTGCACACCCACGGCGCGTGCCGCATCCATGTCGCTCGCTTTGTCGCCCACCAGAAAGGATCGTGCCAGATCGACGTGCCAACAGCGCGCGATATCCAGAATCATGCCTGTGCCCGGTTTGCGCCAGGCGCAATCTTTGCGATAGCGCTCCCGCTTTGCGTGCGGATGATGCGGGCAATAGCGGATATCATCAATGACCGCGCCCTTCGCCGCGAGCTGCGCCCGCATATGGTCGTGAAGCGCCTCGACATCTTCTTCCTCGAACCTGCCATGCGCCACGCCTGCTTGATTGGTGACGACAAAGACCAGATAGCCGGCCTCGCGGCACAGGCGGATCGCCTGCGCAGCACCTTCGGTCAGTTCGAAACGGCTGGCGTCGCCGACATAGCCGTGATCGACGTTGATGACACCATCGCGGTCGAAGAAGGCGCCCGCTCTCAAATCCTTCGGATCGGTCATTCGCGCGCGCGGCCGATCAGGCTTGTGGTCGAGTGCTGCGGCATCAGTTCCGCCAGCAGCACCTCGCCGCCATAGGATGAAACAAAATCCGCGCCGACAATTTCTTCACGCTTGTAATCCGCGCCCTTGACCAGAAGTTCGGGCCTGAGGGCGCGAATGAGCGTGTCGGGCGTGTCCTCGCCGAAGATCACCACCAGATCCACCATGGCGAGTGACGCCAGCACGATGGCGCGGGCGGTCTCATCTTGCACTGGCCGGCCTTCGCCTTTCAGACGCCGCACCGAAGCATCGGCGTTCAACCCCACCACCAGACGATCGGCGCGGGCCTTGGCTTGGTTCAGAAGCGAGATATGACCGGGATGAATGAGGTCGAAGCAGCCATTGGTGAAGCCGATCTTGTGTCCTTTCGCGCGCCAGGCTTCGACCAGGTCCTTGGCGCGCTCCGCCGAAACGATCTTCTTTTCCGCCGGCGCCAATTGGTGGGACTGAAGTTCGGCCGCGACTTCATCGGCCGTTACCGCCGCCGTTCCCACCTTGGTGACGGCTATGCCCGCGGCGCTGTTGGCAAGCCGGGCTGCATCCTCCCAACTGCTTTTGCAGGCCAGCGCCAAAGCCAGCGCCGCCACCACCGTGTCGCCGGCGCCCGAGACATCGAACACTTCGCGGGCGCGCGCAGGAATGTGCAACGCCTCTTTGCCCCGCGCCAGAAGCGTCATGCCGGCGCTGCCGCGCGTGATCAACGCCGCTTCAAGCTTTGGCAAAGCATCGAGCAGACGCTGGGCCGCACCGGCCGTCGCCTCGTCATTGCCGGTGTCCAACCCCGCCGCGATGCTGGCTTCATGCCGGTTGGGCGTGATCACGGTGGCGCCGTCATACTGAGACAGACGCATGCCTTTGGGATCGACGATCACGGGCTTGTGCAAGCTGCGCGCCAGCGCGATCAGATCGGCAACCAATGCGGGCGGCAGGAAACCTTTGGCATAATCGGAAATGACAAGCGCATCATGAGTGGCGATGGCGGCGCGCGCCGCGCCCAGAATTGTATCTCTATCGCTGTCCGGCCAAGGCGCCTCCATATCGGCGCGCATCACTTGCTGCTGCCCGGCGATATAGCGCACTTTCTCCGTGGTCCGCGCGCGCTCCGAAGTCACCAGCGCGTTTTCAACGCCGGCCTCGCGCGTAAGCAACGCTTCCAGCCGTGCGCCCGCTGCGTCCGCCCCCCTGCCGCCGATCAGTGTCGCCCGGCCGCCCAAAGATACGATATTGCGGGCGACATTGCCGGCGCCGCCCAATGTTTCGACTTCGCGCTCCACCGCCAGCACCGGCACCGGCGCTTCCGGCGAAATACGGGAGACTCGCCCATAGAGAAAGCGGTCAAGCATGACATCGCCCACCACCAGGATGCGCGCTTGCCTGAAGCCCGTTAGGACCTCGAACAGCCCCGTCATGAATAATGATCCACGCTATGGTCCCCAGCTGCGACAGTTTCAAATCCGCCGGACGAACACAATCCTCGAGCTGTCCTGGCAATAAATCCGCCGGCCGCACATTCGAATTCGCCCACCCCCGCCACGGAGCCGCCTAGGAAAGGAGCATATGCTGTGATAGCGTCCGCCTCGCGATAACCCCAAAATATTTTCGAGATCGCAACCAGGAGGAGACACATGAAACAATCCCTATTGCTCGCGGCTGCATTGACGCTGACGGCGTCGGCCGCGATGGCCCAGACCGAATCCAAAGAGCAGCAGATCGCGGATGCGGTCATGGCGGCGCCGGAAGCCCTGCGTGCCGGCGCCACGGTGGTGAGCTACGACGCCAAAGGCGAGCCGATGGTGCTGCGCCAGGGCACCAACAACATCACTTGCACGCCCAACCAGCCGGGTGGCACCAGCTATTCGGTCAACTGCTATGGCAATGCACTGCGTGCCCAGCGCGACTTCCAAGCCAAGGAAAAGGCAGACGGCAAGGATGCCAAGGCGCAAGCGGCCGATCTCCAGGCAGCCATGGCGTCCGGCAAATTGCAGCCGCCGCCCACCGGCACGGCGATGTATTCGCTTTCCGGCAAGACCAAGGAATCCGCCCGCGGCATGTGGGTGGTGCTGGTCCCCGGCATGACGGCGGAACAAACCGGTCTTCCCACCCAGCCCACGGCCAATGGCACGCCTTGGCTGATGCGGGCGGGCACGCCGGGCGCTCACATCCATATCCCGCAGGCGCCACCGGCGGGCTGAGTTCAACACGAGCTTGTTTCGATGCGGATCGCGGCGTCCAAAAGCGTCGCGGTCCGTTTTTTTGATTGCCCCAGAGACCAACACCGCGGCGAGCGCGCAGTACCTCAACGACCTGGCTGATCGCAGAAACAAGCGCGTCCGGCCGCTAGCCGGCGCGAGGCTTACTCGCCATCAGCCTTTGAACAAAAAGCCCAAAAGCGCGATCACAGCAAACACGCCGACCCAGAAGAGGCAGAATTGTCCTGCCCCTCCGGCCGAATGGTCGCTATGTCCGGACATCTGATGGTCGTGATCCAGGACCGCCATAGGCAATCTCCCACCCTTTCACAACGTGCGAATCCTAAATCCGTTGTTATCCTGGGGGATACAAAATAGTGATGCCGCGCCGCAGCAATATGCAGCTTTTTCTATGCATCTGCGAGAAGCGTTAACGCTTAATCGCGAAGAAGGCGCGGACGGTTGGGAATGCCGAGATCGCATTCCAGCCCCTCGCGATCCCAGCGGCCGAGCGAAGCGGCAGCGGCATAGGTTTTTTGCAGAAAATCCAACACCAAGGTATCGGGATCATCGGCGGCCCGTACCACTTCATACGGGAGGATGAATTCTCCCAAGGCTGAATCGTATTTGGCGCCCGGCGGCACCGGCGCATTGGCGAAGCCTTCCGGCTGGGGATAGGCGTAGGAATAGAAAGCCGCTTCCGGAAAAAGATCGGACCCCGGCCAGAACCCAGCGCTGCTGACTTCATGCGAATAAGCCTCGCGCGTCACGCGGTCGGAGAGACCCGGAATACCGCCGGGATGAAGCGGCGCAGGGCGGCCCGAAAAGGGCGTCACCGCCAAATCAAAACCGCCCCAGAACAGATGCACGGGACTGGCCTTGCCCAGAAAGCCTGTGCGGAAAAGCTTCAGCAGCCGGTCGGCCTGGAGCAAAGCGCGCCAGAAGCGGTGAACCGCTGCCGCATCATAAGGACGAGGCTTTCTGTCGTCCCCGAAAGCAACCGGTTCCGCCAATTCGCTGGGCAACGGGTTGATGGTGATCGCAACATCCAGCGCCTTCAAAAGCGCGAGCGTGCGCGCATAAAACTCGGCGACCGACATGGGCCCGAGTGGCAATTCGGCCGCGCGGCCAGCACTGCTGCGGCCCACCAGCCGATGGCCCACAAAATCGAATTCCAGATCGATGGCCTCAGCCCCATACGGAATCAGCGAGGTGCCGAGGCCCCTTGCCGTCACATAGAACGGCACCTGCCAGCTGTGATTGAGCCAGGGCGTCAGGGAAAGGCGCACTTTGCCGATTACCTGCAGCCAAAGCTGCAGCGCGTCAGCCGTCTCGCGCCATTCCGAGAAGGGAAGTCTGGGCCAATTCATGCAGGAACTTCCTGGCTATCGAGAGAATCGTGATGCCGCATCGCAGCACATTTTTTTCTGCAGCAGTTTAGCACGCCTTTCCGAACCAACTGTACGGTACGGTCGAAAATGATTGACCGCTGCGTCCTCCCAGGCCTACAAATTTTGCCGGGAGACAATTCGGCAAAATTCATGGACGTGGCGCAGCTTGTCAGGACGCCTGCAAAACTCGACCGTGACGAACGGCGGGAAGCGATCCTGAAAGTTGCGCGCGCTGCTTTCCTCAGCGACGGCTATGCCGCGACCTCCATGTCCGCCATTGCGGCGAAGGTCGGCGGCTCCAAAGCGACGCTTTATTATTATTTCCCCTCCAAGGAAGAATTGTTCCTCGCCGTCGTCGACGAGAAATGCCGCGACGCGCACGCGACAATCGCCGACATCATCGCCGATGTCAGCGACTTTCCCCGCACCTTGGCCGAACTGACCGACACGGTGGTTCGGATGATCCTGGATGACGAAAGCATCGCCATTCGCCGGCTGATCACCGCCGAAGCGGCCCGTTTTTCAGAATTGGGGCGCGGCTTTTATGCCTGCGGCCGGCAGAAGGGGATCGAGACTCTGATGGAGTTTTTCGATCGGGCAAAAAAAGCCGGCAAACTCAAGCTCGTCAGATCGCATGCGATGGTGATGACGTATCTTGGCCTTTGCGAAGGCGAATTGCTGATCCAGAAGCTGTGGAACGTGAACCCCGATCCGGCTGAGGAGGAAATTCAGGCCGCGATCGATCACACGGTATCGGTCTTTCTTGCCGTTTACAGCGCCTGACGGCGCTCGCGAACGGAAATGACGTTAGGGACGGGCCGCCAAGAGCCCGCCATGTTCGGAAAACAAACCACTAACCATTGGGAGGTTGAACTTTGGAAAATCTTAAGAACGGAACCGATCGCCGGTCATTCCTGTCACGCGCCGGCGTCTTTGCGCTGTCGCCGCTTGCGGCAAACATCGCCGCCAGCGCGCCAGCCGCGGCGGCCGCATCCAACGGCAAATTCGATTTCGACACGCCGCTGAACCGGCTTGGCACCGACAGCGTCCATTGGGACATGCCGGTGCGCGATGAGAAGATGCCCAAGATCGTGGCCGGCATGGGCGTCGCCGACATGGATTTCCGCTGTGCGCCGTCCATCACCGAAGCGCTGCAAAAGCGCGTCGCCTTCCCCAATTGGGGCTACAACATGATCGACGGCGACCTGTTCCTGGGTAACGCCGCCAACACGCCTTTCATCAAGGGCATCGTCGATTGGAACAAGCGCCGCTACGGCATCAATATCGATCCCAAGATGATGGGCATCTCGGCCGGCGTCATTCCCGGCATCATCAGCGCGCTGCAAGCCTTCGCGCCCAAGGGCAGCAAGGTTCTGATGGTGACACCCAGCTATGTCGGCTTCTATGCCGCCATCGGCATCACCAAGACGGTGGCTGAAGAAAGCCCGATGAAGCTGGTCAATGGCCGCTACGAAATCGATTGGGCCGATTTCGAACGCCGCATGACCCCGGACGTGAAAGTCTCGATCCTTTGCAATCCGCACAATCCGGGCGGCCGCGCCTGGACGCGGGAGGAGCTGACCCGCTACGGCCAACTCTGCAACAAGCATAACATCATCGTCCTGTCGGACGAGATCCATTGCGACTTCATCTCCAAAGGGCACAAATATGTGCCTTACGCGACCTTGGACAAAGCCCTGGTTGACAATTCCATCACCTTCAAGTCGGGCTCCAAGAGCTTCTCCCTGGCGGCGATGAAATGCGCTTGGTTCTTCTCCACCAATCCCAAGCTGTTCGCGGCCACCAATGCCCAATCCCTGCCTTCGATCTCCAATCCGGCGTTCGTGGCGGAACAGGCGGCTTATGCCGGCGGCGAGGCGTGGCTGAACCAGTGCGTCGACTATGTCGACGGCAATCTGGACTTCGCCCATGACTACATCACCAAGAACCTGCCGCTGATCAAGACCGGCGTGAAGCCGGAAGGCACTTATCTGATGTGGCTGGACGTGACTGGCGTGGCCAACAAGATCGGCGCCCAGAAGATGGCGGACGAAGCCAATGCCAAAAAACCTCTGCCCATGAATCCGCTCACCAATCAGCCGGTGATCACCACCCAGGGCGATATCGTCAGCCACTGGATGGCCAAGAACGCTTATGTGTTCCTGGAATCCGGCTCGGGCTTCGGCAAGGTCGGTGCCAATTTCGTGCGCATGAATGTGGCCACGCCGCGCGTCACCTTGAAAGCGGGCTTGGACAGCATGGCGGCGGCACTGAAAAACTTGGCCTGACGCAAGTCGGACTGACAAAATAAAAAAGGCCCGGATCGCTATGGTCCGGGCCTTTTTCTTTGGAAGTGGGTTTACTTTCCAAAAGCCGCGTCGAATTCCGCTTTGGAGAGGAAGCCATCATGGTCCTTGTCGGCTTGGGCGAACATCTGCAGCACGGCTGCGTTCTTCTGCGCCTCGGCCTGGCTGATCTTGCCGTCATGATTGGCGTCGAGAGCGGCAAACACCGCCGCCGTATCCTGTGCCATCGCAGGCGTCGCCAGCAGAAGGACGGTGCCGAATATGTGATAAAGCTTCATGGAAAGCCCCGTTCGCAAGTTAGATCAGTTGATCACAGCCCAGGTGCCGTCAGGCTGCTGACAGGCACGTCCGTTGGCGGTCTGTGAGCGTCTGCCGATATAGACTT
>Ga0105240_10009048_pt1 | contig 14141 bp, 9 predicted proteins | sample KBSC54metaG_FD_80426 | JGI IMG/M metagenome (GOLD analysis project Ga0105240, IMG submission 80426) | Corn rhizosphere microbial communities from Kellogg Biological Station, Michigan, USA - KBS C5-4 metaG | ecosystem: Host-associated > Plants > Roots > Rhizosphere > Soil | place: Michigan, USA... | reverse complement strand
TAGCGAAAAAACCATCGAGAATCATCTGACCCGGGCGCTGGCGCGTATTGCCGAGGTGCTGGCCGCCGGTATTTCTCCCAGGGAGTCAGAACACATGGAGCCGTCGGCGAGATCCGCCGAGGATACAAAACGTGGAATCGATTGAGGAACAAGCCGCTCGTTGGGCAATCCGCGCGACTGCCGGTCCTTTGAACCCGGAGGCGCAGCGCGCTCTGGATGCCTGGTTGACTGCCGATCCGCGGCATCGAGGAGCGTATGTGCGCGCGCGCGCGCGTTGGGCGGATCTCGACCGGCTCGCGGCGCTCCATGGTCCCGCGCGCGCGGCGCACGAAGAGCCGACCGCGCAAGCGGCCGCGGAGAATCTCATCGCCGAACGGGACAGGGAATCAGCCGGAGTCTCGCGCCGTCAGCTGCTCGCGGCGGGGGTCGCAGCGATCACGGTGGCCGGAGGCGGCCTGTCCTGGCTGTTGCTTCGCGCGGATTCCGTGCGTTACGTCAGTGGAATCGGCGAGGTCCGGCGCATTGCGCTCGAGGATGGTTCAATGCTGGTGCTCAATACCGCCACCGAAGTAACGGCGCAGTTCAGTCAGCAGCAAAGAAATATCCGGCTGATTCGCGGCGAAGCGCTCTTCGACGTGGCGCACGATAAGTTGCGGCCGTTTGTGGTGGTTGCGAACGGCACCGCAGTCCGAGCGGTGGGCACGGAGTTCGCCGTGAGGATGGAATCGACGCAGGTCGATGTCATCGTCACCGAAGGCGTGGTTGAAGTGGCGAATTTGCCGCCGGGCATGGACACGGCGACATCGCCGGACCCGGTCATCGAAGCCAGGCGCGTATCGGCGCATGAAAAAATCGTCGTCGCGGGGGCGCGACCTCCGCAAATCAGCGTCATCGCAGCGGCTGCGGCGGATCGACAGCTCGCTTGGCGGGAAGGCATGGTGTCTTTCGACGGGGAATCCTTGCGGACGGCAGTGGCGGAGATCAACCGCCACAATCGGCGCCAGATCGTGATCGAGGACCCGGCATTGGCATCCAAACCGATTGTCGGCGTCTTCCGCGCAACCGATCTGGAGGGCTTTTCGGCCGCGGCGGCGGAAGCGTTGAAGGCGAAAGCCGTTGCGGACGGCGACATCATCCGGCTCCAGCCAGTAGCCGGCCGAACCCTGGATTAAATCTCGATAGGGGCAAACCCCCGCTCGTTCATCTCACCCGTACGGCCTTCGATGCCTATCGAGGCCGCAACACAAGGCGCAATTTAGCGCACAACGGGGGAGCTATGACGAGACGCGGGTGCATCGTAAATGTTCAGATGAGCGCATTCATACTTGCATCTCTGCTTGCCATCACGGCGCCCTTGCCTGCGGCTGCACAGGAGGTGCATGCGTTCGATGTGTCCGTGCAAGACCCAGCGAGCGCCATCCGCGCCTTTGGCGCTCAGGCGCAACTTCAGATACTGGCCTCCGCCGATGATTTGAAAGGGAAGAAGTTCAACCCGGTCAGCGGCGACATTTCGACTGAGAAGGCGTTGAAGGGTCTGTTGGCCGGCACCGGCCTGGCTCATCGCTACGTCGGCGATCGTGCGGTCGCCCTGGTGAGCAACGGCGGGATGGCCGACCAACCCTCTTCCTCCGATAACCGGAGCGCAGCAGAGTCGCTCATTCACTCGGGCGATGGCGTTGCAGCCGCGCAAGCCAATGCAGGTGATCAGAAAGACTTTACCCCGCCCGCGGCTTCCAGAGGTTCTGAAATGGCCGGCCTTGCGGAAATCGTCGTCACGGCGACGAAACGCAAGACAACGCTGCAAAACACCCCGATCAGCATTACCGCCGTCTCCGGTTTGGATCTGGAGGAACGCGGCATCTCCAGCTTCACCGCGCTCGCGCAATCCATTCCGGGCGTGTCCATGAAGACGAGCGGGCCGGGCCAGACCGAATTCGAAATGCGAGGCATGGCGGGAAATGGCGGCGGTTCACCGACAGTGGGGTTCTATCTGGACGATACGCCGCTCACAGGACCTGCAACCTCGACCAACGGCCATGTCGTGATCGACCCGAATTTGTACGACCTTAATCGCGTCGAGGTGCTGCGCGGTCCGCAAGGAACCCTGTACGGATCCAGCTCCATGGGCGGCACGATCAAGATCGTACCCAACGCCCCGAACCCCGAGGCATTCGACGCGTCCGCGGAGGCGATTTTCAGCAACACGGACGGCGGCGGTTTCAACCATGCCGAGAATGCCATGGTGAACCTTCCGCTCGGAGCCGGCACGGCGGCGTTGCGCATCGTCGGCTCGCAGGATCATGAAAGCGGATGGATTGACCGTACGGTCATCGCCGACGGCAAATTTCCACTAGAGACCAACAATCTCAAGACCCGAGGCGACGTGCTGGCCGCGCCGGTCGCGGCGAATTACAAGGACGTCAATGACGAGGATCTGACCAGTGTGCGGGTGAGCCTGCTGTGGAAGCCAACCGATCAGTTGGCGATCACGCCCTCGTATCTCTATCAGCGCATCCAAATGGGCGGCCTCAGCGACATCGACAGCAACCCTGGGACGAATGCACATTATCAGCCGTTCAACGTACCGGAGCCGTTTTCAGACCGATTCGACCTCGCCAGCCTCAACATCAACTACATTTTCGATGCGTTCGACCTGACCTCGACGACATCCTACTGGACTCGCAACCAACGCAATACGCAGGACGCCAGTGAACAATGGCAGTGGATATTTTCCACTCCAACGGCAATTTTGCCCTTCTATACATCGCAGGGCGGGATTGGCCCGACCGATCCCACGCCCATTGAAATTGACACCACCCGACAGACCAGCGAGGAATTGCGGCTGAGCTCTTCGGGCAACTCGCCATTCCAATGGCTGGTTGGTTATTTCTACAGTAGTTTCTTTTCAGGAGCCTACGATGCCTTCTTCATTCCGGGCGCCGTGCCGCTGTTCGGAACCGCAAACATTTATACGGCTCCCTATTCGGCCAAGGTCACTCAGAATTCGGTTTTCGGCGAAGTATCCTACCAATTGACGCCGGAATTGAAGGCAACCGCGGGTCTGCGGCGGTATTCCTACAACTCGCCGGTGAACCTGTCGTATTCGGGCTATGCCGCGACGGGAACCGACGCTGTCGCCACTTTCGCCTCGGGCGGGAAGGATCAAGGCGTAAGTCCAAAGTTCAACCTGGCCTACGAGTTGAACAAGAACCTGCTGCTCTATGCCACCATGGCCAAGGGCTTTCGTCCCGGCAGCGGCAATTTTCCCGATCCGACATCGGGCCCCTCCGGCAGTGCCTGCGAGGCTGATCTGCAGGCGATTTATCACACGACGGAATTCGTCCCATCGCCTACCTCCTATGGGCCCGACAGCGTCTGGAGCTACGAACTCGGGGAGAAGGCGGACTTGTTCGACAGGCGCCTGACCATCAACAGCGCCGCGTATTTTGAGAATTGGGGCGGGGTGCAGGAGCGCGTCACGCTGCCGTGCGGCTACGGATTTACGGGCAACGCAGGCGATGCACACATCTACGGCGGGGAGTTCGAGGCAAGATTCCTGCTGGCGCAGGGCCTGATCCTGTCGGCCAATGCCGGCTACACCCATGCCGCCATAGTCAGCAGCGGCGTGGGAACAGGGATCGCTCCGGGGACACGCGTGCAGGATGTTCCGGATTGGACCTCGTCGGTGTCGCTGGCCTATCGGCGCAGCCTATCGAACCAGCTCACCTTCACGGCGCTCCTCGAAAACGACTACGTTGGGACGCGAACCGACGCCACTTACGCCACCAATCATCTGCCGTCCTATGATCTGACCAATCTGCGTGCCGGCATCGAACGCGGGCGGTGGAAGGCTGTGGTGTTCGCGAACAATCTGCTCAACACGCGAGCATTGCTGAGCAACAGCCCGCAGCTCAGCGTCTATATACCGACATTCGACCGAGTCGCGGTCAGCCAGCCGCTGACGGTCGGGATCGATCTCAGCTATCACTTCGGGCGATGACGTTCGCAATGAATCGCACCACTATCCCGGCGGCGCACGACCCTGCTCACGAGCACAGTGGGGACGAGCACGAGGGTCATGAACACGAGGATCACGAACACGCCTTTGAATGGCCCGAGATGGTTCGCATCATCCTCGTGGGCTTCGCGGCGGCGGCGGTGTGGTTCCGCCTATGGGAGCCTGTATCGACCTTGAGCATCGTGGGTGTCGCAGGGCTGCTCATCGGCGGCTGGCCAATCTTCAAGGAAGCCTTGGAGAATCTGATCGCGAAACGGATGACCATGGAACTCTCGATGTCGATCGCAATCATCGCGGCGGCGGCCATCTCGGAATTCTTCACCGCCTTGGTGATCACCCTTTTCGTTTTGGTGGCCGAAGTGCTGGAAGGCTTGACGGTTTCGCGCGGCCGGCATGCCATCCGTGATCTGTTGGACTTCTTGCCGCGGGCGGTTTCCGTCCGCCGGGCCGGCAGAATATCGGAGGTGGATGCCGATACGCTGTCCATTGGCGACGCGGTCCTGGTGAACCCCGGTGGCCGCATTCCGGTGGACGGCACCGTGATTGCCGGTCATTCGTTCGTCGATCAGGCCCGTATCACCGGCGAGTCGATGCCGCTGGAAAAGATCGTGGGGGCCGCCGTCTTTGCGGGCTCCATCAACCAATCGGGTGCGCTGGAAATCCGTGCCGAACGCATCGGCCGTGATACCAGCTACGGCAAGATCATCGAGGCGGTCGAGCAAGCCGAGCGTTCACGTGCCCCGGTGCAGCGGCTGGCCGATCGGCTGGCGGGATACTTGGTCTACTTCGCGCTGGCAGCGGCGGTATTGACCTACCTATTGACCCGCGACAGCCGGGCAACGATATCCGTCATCATCGTGGCGGGCGCATGCGGTATTGCGGCGGGCACGCCGCTGGCCATTCTAGGCGGTATCGGCCGCGCTGCCCGCACCGGTGCCATCGTCAAGGGCGGATTGTTTCTCGAGCAGTTGGGCAAAGTAGACACCGTGATCCTGGACAAGACGGGCACTCTCACTTATGGGCGGCCGGAGTTACGAGCGCTCCTTCCTGCCGCCGGTCTGGACGCCATGGCCTTGCTCGATGCAGCCGCGTCGGCCGAATTGCGCTCGGAGCATCCGCTGGGCAAGACGATTGTTGGCTATGCGCAGGCTCAGGGACGTCCTCTCAGCGAGCCTGAACGGTTTGGCTACACGCCGGGCCGCGGCATCGATGCGACGATCGGCAGTGAATTGGTGCTGGTCGGCAATCGGGCGCTCATGCGCGATCACGGCATCGCTGTACCTGGCGGTCTGCTCTGCGGTCATCCCGATGCATCGGAAGTCTACGTCGCCCGCGCCGGCACTTTGCTGGGCGCCATCGTCATTGCCGACAGCGTGCGACCGGAGGCCCGCCAAGCGATCGCCGCGATTCAGGGCATTGGGATCAAGACCATGCTCCTGACGGGTGACTCGAAAGCCGTGGCGGCTGTGGTGGCGCAACAGCTGGGGATCACCGAGTTTGCGGCCGATCTTTTGCCCGAAGACAAGCGCGAGCGAGTGAAGAGCCTGGTCGCCGAGGGACGCACGGTGGCGATGGTCGGCGACGGCGTCAACGATGCGCCAGCGCTGGTCGAGGCTCAGGTCGGTGTGGCGATGGGCTCGGGTACCGACGTGGCGCGCGAGAGCGCGGACGTGGTTCTGCTCGGCAATGACCTCGTGAAGTTCGCCGAAACGCTGTCAATCGCCAGACGCACGCGCCGAATCATCTGGGCGAACTTCGCAGGCACGCTGGGCGTGGACGCCATAGGCATTGGGCTGGCCGCGTTCGGCATGCTCAATCCCTTGCTTGCCGCGTTCATTCACGTCGCGTCGGAATTGACGTTCATCCTAAATTCGGCACGACTGCTTCCCGCCCGCACAAGCGGCACCAAGAGCAACTAGGTTATCCCAATTCCGGTGCACCGCCGGGATTCCGGCTGACCAGGCGGGCGCCGCGCCGCGACAGGGTGAGAACCTCCCAGGTCCAGGTATGAACGGCAATGGGCGCTCCGGGGCCGGCTTGGCGAATCGCCGGCAGGTCGCTGCCGTCACGGCTGGGATGCACGAGCGTCTCGAGTTGCAGGATCGCCGCGAAGCCGGCTTCGAGCGCCGCCAGGCTGTCCCGCAGCGTACCGGCGTCGCCTTCAATGGCGATCGTGGTGCCCATGCCGATGCGCAGCCGGGATACGCCGGCTGAAGCATGCTTGTCTTTGGCCATGGATTTTACGGCGAAGGTCGAACTAATTTACACTTCCGCCCGAGCTCGCGATTTTTTTTCTGAGCAGGGAGGTCTCACACATGTCGATGCCGGCCATGGTGAGCGACCACCGCAATCCCGAGCTCGTCTGGGACTTCATGCGCGGGGGAATTGCGCGGCGGGCCCTGTCCCTGGCGGCCTTCGCGGCCCTTTATACGGTGCTGGTGCTGCTGGGTCTCGATCTGCGCGAAAGCTCCCGGCAATTGACGATTCTGTGGCCGGCTGCAGGCTTGCTGGTCATGGCGCTGTGGTTTGCGCCGCTGCGCAATTGGGCGTGGATCATCGCGATACAGCTGGCCGTAGAGTTCGCGCTCGCCGCTGTGCGCATCGAGCACTTCGATTGGAGCGTGTACCTGCCGTTCCCCTTCGCCAACACCATCGATGCGGTCGTCGGTGCGCTGCTGGCGCGCAGATGGATTGCGAATCCGGAATTTCCCAAGATTCGGCACGTGCTGCGCTTCATTGCGGCAGTTGCCATCGGCGCGGCGGCCAGCGCGCTGCTCGGCGCGTCCGGCTCGGCTCGGCCCTTGGCAGGCGCCTTCTATCTGCGTGAATGGCAGCTGTGGTGGGCCGGGAATTGGCTGGGGTCGCTGTGCGTCGCTCCGGTCGTCGTAGGCTGGGCGGTCCGGTGGCACGCGCGTGCCATATCCGCACCGCCGGCACCGGTGATGGAGCTGGTGCTGATCGGCGGCGCCTTGTTCGGCATGACCGCCTGGGTGTTTTCGGCGCCGCCCGGCAGCGCCTCCACCATCCTCGATCTGCCCTTCGTGGTGCTGGCGCTGCTGATCGTCGCGGCATTCCGGCTGCCGCCGCGCTGGTGCACGAGTTTCGCGGCGCTGACCGCACTCATCGCCGCGTATTTTGCCAGCCGCGGCACGGGACCCTTCGAAGGCGACGCCAACGCGTTCGTGCGGGTCGGCGCCACCCAATTGTTCCTGGCGGCGCTGGTGGTGGTCGATTTCATGTTGGCCACCGTGCTGTTCGAGATGCGCAAGGCCATGCGGCAGCTGCACACCGCGGTCACGGAGCTCGCGGAGCTCAACGAGCAGCTGCGCCGCAAGCAGGATCGGCTCAAGTCCTATGCGCGGCAGCTGGTCGGTGCGGAGGAACGCGCCAGGCGCGCGACGGCCGTCGATCTTCACGACGGCATAGGGCAACAACTGGTCGGACTGGCGATGACGCTCGATGCGGTGAATTCGCGCACCTCGCCGGACGTGCGCTTGCTGCTCGGCGAGGCGACCCACACCGTGCGCGAGGTGCAGGCGATAACGCAACGGGTCATCGCCGACCTGAGCCCTCCGGGACTTTACGAACTGGGACTCGAGCCGGCGCTGAAGTGGCTCAGTGTGTACATGCGCGGCAAGGACAATCTGCAGGTCGATTTGCGGGTGACGGCGGATGATTCGAGGTTCGATCTGGACCTGCGTGTGCTGGTCTTCAAGCTGATTCGCGAACTGTTGCGCAATGTGGTCAAGCACTCCCGTGTCCAGGCGGCCGGCGTCGAAGTCTCGCAGACCCAGAGCGAGTTGCGCGTCGTGGTGGAAGACAAGGGCGTGGGCTTCGAGTGGCAGCTCAGCCTGTTCGAGCCGCGGGCGGAAGGCTTCGGTCTGTGGAGCGTGGCGGACCGGGTGCGCGAGGCTGCCGGGGAATTCACCGTGGACACCGCTCCGGGACGCGGCTGCCGGGTGATGGTGGTATTTCCGCTCGGGGGAGCCGAGCGCGACGTCCGCCAAGCAACCCCAGGCGATGCATTATCCGCCAAGAACTAAGGCCGGCGCGGCAGTTCGCGCAGCGCATGGGCTGCTCGCCGTAGTCCTGGGCGGCCTGACGCACTCAGGCTGGCGTCTCCATTAGATCGACCGGGGGGAGACGTGTGGTTACCAGGGGTCAAGTCCGGCCTCTCATCCGGTCTTATACTGACCCGCAACGCCTGCAGGATAATCGCTTCGCCGATGACTTCGGAAGACGCCAAACGCCAAATATCCGACTGGTTTCACCAGTGGCGGTCGCCTTTGCGTCGATTCTTGCTCGGCAAGGTGCGCGTGCGCTCGGCCGACGTGGACGATGTCGCCCAAGAGGTCTTCCTGCGGCTGATGCGTTATGGGACAGCTGAACTGGTCGAGCATCCCCGGGCATATCTTTATAAAGTGGCATCGAATGTGGCCGCGGAATGGTCCATTCGGGCGCGGAATCAAAGACCGCACGACTCCAAGTGGCTTTCCAGTCTGATCGACGGTCACCAGCCGGAATTGCCCCTGCTGCGTGGGCAGATCAAGGAAGAAATAGAGCGCGGGCTGGCTATGCTTGCTGCGAATGAGCGGGAAGTTCTGCAGCTCTATTTCAATGAACATCTGACGCATGCACAGATCGCGGCGCGGCGCGGCGAGTCTCTTCGCAGCGTCAGGCGCAGATTCATCAAGAGTTACGAGAAGTTGCGTGCGGTACTCGACGTCGATCTACTAGGAGAGATCACCTATGGAAGCGACTGACCGTCGGCAACGGGCGGCACGGGAAGCCGCCGAATGGTTCGTGCGGCTGGAATCCGACCTTCCGCGCGCGGAACGCTCGCAGTTCGTGGCATGGCTCCAGGAATCGCCGATTCATATCGCGGAGATGATCCGGTTGGCGCAGATCCACGGAGCATTGGAGAAATTCGCGCCGTGGGGCCAACCAGCCGGAGGCGAGTCAGCGGTTCGATACCAGTCCGTCATTCCGTTTCCGGTTCGAACTGGCGATCGGCTTCTTCCGCGAGCTTCCTCTACAGCGGGCGCGGCTACGGGACGTTACCGGCTGATGTCAAAGCGGAAATGGTCGGGGGCCGCGGCCGCAATCGCGGTTCTTGTGCTGGCCGCCGGAGTCATTCTGCCGAAATTTCGCGGCCAGGTCATCGACACGGAGCGCGGGGAACGGCGCGAAGTCGTCCTGAACGACGGGAGCATGGTGCTCGTCGATCCGGAGACTCGTATGCGGGTGAAATACGCGAAGGATTCTCGACGGGTCTTCCTCGAACACGGGCGGGCACTGTTTCGCGTTGCCAAGAATCCCGCCCGCCCCTTTTTAGTCAGCGCCGAGGGGACAGTCGTGCGCGCGGTCGGAACCGCCTTCGGTGTCGACCAGCAGAGCCAGGGGATTGTGGTTACGGTCGTTGAGGGTAAGGTGGCTGTGCTGTCGTCAGAACCAGACCCGTTCGGCGCGCATGCGCAGGAATCCGCAGGCAGGGGGGCCGGCCCTCTTTTCCTGACGTCCGATCAGCAAGTCACCGTGCCGCGGAGCGGCCCCATCGAAACGGTTCGCTCGGTCGACAGCCGCCGGGAGCTGGCCTGGGCGGAGGGTCGTTTGGTCTTTCGCAATTATACGGTCGCGACGATCATCGGCGAGTTCAATCGGTACAACCGCGTTCAGCTCGAGGTGACGGACCCTGCGCTCGCCGAACGGACCGTCAGCGGGGTTTTCAATGCATCCGATCCGGAGAGCTTCATCTCATTTCTGCAGTCAGTAGTACCGCTATCGGTGCTTCATCAGGATGAGCGCACGATTACCATTTCTTTGCGCCGCACGAATTAGCATGGAGTGTGGCTCGCCGGCGCCCGCAAAGAATAACTTTCGATTTCAGGGGATATGTTTGATACCTCATCCGGTCTTACACCCGTCGCAACAAATGCACCAACCGCGAACGGGGAGACTCACAATGCGTATATCGGCCGTCCTGGCAGCTGCCTTGCTCACCACCGGCGCTCTTGCCGCCGCGGAGCGTGCCCAGGCATCGATCCGTCACTATCAGCTCGATATTCCGCGCCAGAGCCTCGACAGCGCCATCAAGGACCTCGCGCAACAGACCGGCCTGCAGATCGCGCGTTTCAGCGACACGATTGACGGCGATATTCTCGTCGGCCCCGTGAAGGGCAATCGAACGCCGGAGGAGGCGTTGGGTACGCTTCTTACCCGCGACATGCGATACAAGGTGGTCAACGACACCACGATTGCCATCATCGACGCCAAGGACGATCGGTCCGGCGGACTTGCGACTCGAATCATCGATTCTTCCGGGACGTCACCCCTGCCGGGAAGCACCAAAGCGCCTCATATGCTGCTTGCCTCTGACGCTGAGCCGGTCAGCGCTTCGGCACCATCCGGCGGCGGAGCCGCCGAGGTAGGCGAACAGAGCGATCGGGACGCCCATGGCACCGCGCCGCTGTCTGAGATTGTCGTCACCGCCAATAAGCTCAATACGCAAAGGGTTCTGGACATACCCACCTCTATCCAGGCGATTTCCGGCGACGCCCTGCACGGCGCCGGCAAATCCGCGTTCATGGATATCGCGGGACAAATTCCGGGCCTGTCCGTCCAGGATCTCGGTCCGGGCGACAAGAAATACGTCATCCGTGGGATCAATTCCACCGGCGACTCCACCGCTGGAATTTACTACGGGGAGGCGGTCATCAGCGGCTCCAACGCCAACGATGGCGGTGGTTTCCAGTCGGACATCAGGCTCTACGATCTGGACCACGTCGAGGTTTTGAGGGGCCCGCAGGGTACGTTGTACGGCGCCAGCTCGATGAGCGGCACGATCCGGTTTATTCCGAAGTCGCCGGAATTCAACGCCGGCGCAGGCTATTTATCGGTGGAGGGCTCCAGCACCTCGCACGGCAGCGGCAACTTCAACCTCAATGGGGCTTTGAACCTGCCACTCATCGACGACATGCTGGCGATGCGCGTCGTCGGCTGGAGAACCCGGGACAGCGGGTATGTCGATCAAATCAGAGTAGGCAAGCTCGCGACGCTGCGCGACGTCAACAACGACGATGTGGATGGAGGCCGAGTGATGCTGCGCTATCGGCCCATCGAGAATCTGACGATTGATCTGAACTACACGGGACAATCGGAGACGTCGAACGGCTCGTCCCGTTATACCCCGGCGGGAATCACTTCCTGGAGCGGCCCCGGCATTCCCCCCGTGCAGGGATGCGATCTCTGCAATACCGACGTGACTGTCAGCCCCTGGCGGGACGATCTGCAGGTATACGGCCTCACGGTCAATTACAAGGCAGGGTTCGGGACCTTCACCGCGACTTCGAATCAATACAATCGCGATGTCGATTTCAACTTCGACTCGACGCCCATATTGGTGTCATTCGGCGTCCCGGTGCCCGCCGAGAGCGTGGAGCCGCAGAGCCGTCGAGTCAGCTCCAGCGAGCTGCGATTTGCGAGCGACTTCGATTCACCGGTAAATTTCGTCGTGGGCGGATTCCGGCAATATGAGTCGACTCATTGGCTCTCGGACGCCATCACCACCAACGACCTGGGCCAGGTCGACGGACCCTTCAGCGAATCGAATTCGGACGACGCCTATAGCCATCCCGGTGTGGGCCATACCTTCTTCGGTCAGACCGATCACCGCACCACCCAGCAATATGCGGGATTCGGCGAGGCGACTTGGAAAGCCACCTCGAAATTGACGTTCATCGGCGGCCTGCGCTATTTCACCGAAAGGCTGGAGGGCGTGCAGGTGTCGACTCACCCGTTCGGGGGGTTCCCGCCCGGAGCCGCCGTGGGACCGGTTTACGATCCGACGCAGACGTACAACAAAGTGACCTACAAGGCCAATGCAAGCTACAAGCTGAACGATGCACTGCTTACCTATGTGACGGTATCCAGCGGCTTTCGCGGCGGCGGCCTCAATGCGCAGTCCGAGCCGTTCGAGCCCATTCCGAAATCATTTGCGCCCGACTCTCTGACCAACTATGAGTTCGGCGGCAAGGGTCAGTTGTTCGATCGCCGGCTCGATTATCAGTTGGACGCATACCTTATTCATTGGAACAACATTCAAGTCTCCGAAACGACCAGCGACGGCGCCTTTCCGTACGTCGGCAACGCCGGAAAAGCCGAAGTCAAAGGCGTTGAATTCGAGCTCGCCATGCACCCGCTCGAGTATTTCACGACGAGCTTCGCCGGATCCTACCAAGATGCCCGCCTTACCGAGGGAGCGACGGCTGCGATGAAGATAGTGAATCCGACGCTCGGCCTCACCGGCGAAAACATCCCCAACGTACCCAAGACTCAGTTCAGCCTCGGGCTCGACTACACACGCCCCTTCACCACCGAGTGGAAGGTACGCATGGCGGCCGATGTAAATTACCGCGGCTCGGTTGATTCCTACTTCGCGTCCAACCAATTCAACATTCCCCTGGCTTCGTACACACTGGTCAATCTGCGGCTAGCGGTGTTGAACGATCAATGGACGGTGACCGCGTTCGCGAGGAATTTGACCGACAAACGGGCGCAGGTTTCGGCCATCAACTCCAGCCAGGACCCGTCCGGTTTCCTGACCGTGCGCCCACGAACGGTCGGCCTTACCATCGAACGTAGGTTTTGAGCCGAACGAACGGAACGAATCCATGATGCATAATCCACGACGGTCTTTTCTTCAATCCTCGTTGGGGCTGGTGGGGGCCGTCGCGGCGGCCGGCGGTCTTGCGCGCGCGGAATCAGCGGCAACGCAGCCCACGCACGAGGGTGAAGTGATTCGTTGGGTGCCCCGGCACGAAGATCTCGTGTACACCTTCGGGGGGGCGGCGCCGCGAAAGCGCATCAAGCCGGGGACACGGATCATTACCTGGACGGAGGATTGCTTCGACGGCCGGGTAAAAACTTCGGCGGATCTGCTGTCGAAGTCGTTGACGCCCGGGCACGACAATCCCCAAACCGGTCCGTTCTTCGTCGAGGGTGCCGAGGCCGGCGACACCCTCGCCGTCCGTATTTTGAAGCTCGAGCCGGCGCGTTCGTATGCGGTGTCGGCTTTCAGTCCCGGCTTCGGTGCCATGGTCGGCAACGATCAAACCGCCATGCTGGGCACCGAGCTGCCCGAGGCGACCTGGCGATATGAAGTAGATGCAAAGCGCAACGTGGCACGCACGGTATCCGGCGATGGCAGGCTTGCCTGGGAAGTTCCCCTGTCGCCATTTCTGGGCTGCCTCGGGGTCGCGCCAGGGGAAGGTGAGGTTCGGGCGACGACCGTTCCGGGTCCCTTCGGCGGAAACATGGACTGCTCCGAGGTTCGCGCGGGAAATACCGTCTTTCTTGGTGTCAACGTGCCGGGTGGGCTGCTTTCATGCGGCGACGGCCACTACGCGATGGGAGATGGCGAGATCATGGGTGGCGCGGTCGAAGGCGCCATGAATGTCGATCTGGTCGTAGACCTGATAAAGGGCGAGACCACACCGATACCGCGCATCGAGAATGCACGCGAGATCATGTTCGTAGGGTCAGGACGACCGCTCGAAGACGCAGCACGTGTCGCCTTCAAAGCCATGATCGGTTGGGTGAAAAAAGTGTCGGGGCTGTCGGAAGTCGATGCGTATCAGTTCGTCTCGCAGAACGCCAAGGCGCCCATCATCCAGATCGTCGATCCCGAGTACACTGTGCTCGTCAAAATCGGGAAAGACAGGGTTCCGCGCCGACGATAGCGAGCCCATCTCGCCTCCCGATCTGCTCCACCGGCCCGCGCACCCCGTCGCACGCGGTCTCACAGCAGGCGCCCACCGTGGATATCATCCTCCGCGGCACGCGTGGGCGCGAAAGCGATGCGCCCAAGCCCGGAAATTTCTTCTGCATTAATATGCGCAATACGATATTATCGATAATAGCATTCGGTTTTCGCTCTCATGGCACTTTTGCGGACATTTGACGAGGTTGGCTGCGGTGAACAAGACGAACAAGAGCGTTGAAAGCGTGCTCGTGGAAATCCGCACCGGAATTCAGCGCGGCCGCTACGCGCCCGGTCAGCGGCTGGTGACATCCGAACTCGCGCAACATCTGGGTACCAGTCTCGCTCCGGTGCGTGAAGCGCTGC
>Ga0105240_10009047_pt1 | contig 14141 bp, 12 predicted proteins | sample KBSC54metaG_FD_80426 | JGI IMG/M metagenome (GOLD analysis project Ga0105240, IMG submission 80426) | Corn rhizosphere microbial communities from Kellogg Biological Station, Michigan, USA - KBS C5-4 metaG | ecosystem: Host-associated > Plants > Roots > Rhizosphere > Soil | place: Michigan, USA... | reverse complement strand
TTGAACGATTTGTTAAAGGGTGCTGGGGTGCTTCAGATTCCAGAGTGGCGATCAATTCAGCATTTGGCAGACCTGAGAAATCTGTGCGACCACGATAAGAAGGTGGAACCGACTCTGGACCAAATCAGGGACCTGTTGAATGGCACCGCAAAGGTGACGAAGACTCTGTTCTAAACTGTCAATTCAGCGGGGGGATTCTTACTCGCCCTTGCGTGCCACATACGAGCGATTGCATCATCCAAAATACTCTGAATGCCGATACAATTACCCCAGCCTCGCACGAAACAAAAGGTCTTGTATCGCGCATCTATCGTCTTGCCGACGTAAAGCATAAAGCTAATTCCCAAAAGAAAAAACTTGTGCACCTTACATGTGGGGTCAGGCCGACTCGTGGCTGGCTCGAAGACACCTGCTGCGATGTCGAGCCCCTTGCTAACGGTCACGGCAACCCACAATGCAGCGTGTTCAGGGAAGCCTGTCTCCCCCATCAGATATTTCCGAAACTCCTCCTCATAGGGGCCGAGCATACCCTTAGTGTTGCCCCTAAATTTTCCCGTTCGCCAGTTGTGGACGGAGGCCCGCCAAAACACGCTGGCAGCAAAGTAGGAAAGTTGATCTATGCGAATTGCTGGAATGTCGCACGCGCGATAGAGACGTGCGTATTGTGTAAGCAGCTCGGGTTTTGATGCTTCGAGGGCTTGCTGCAACGGGAATCGTCCATTCCTGTGCCAGCAATTTTCCATGACCCAATCTTCGCCATTGCTCCGTAATCTCTGCTCACAGTCCCAGCAGAGCAGGTAATCCTGTGTCTGATTAGATGTTTGTAAGGCAAACTTTGAAGTGCTCCACATCGGGTTCGGATTGGAACACTCAAAATTTCGTAAGCGTTTTAGTGCCGAGGAAGGACATAAGTGACTCTTCTGCAGGTCACAGTTTTTCTTAAGACACATTGGACAAGTACCAAGCATTGTGAGTTTCTATCGTGCGGCGGTGGGCCAGCGCCGGTCAATCTCCTTCAGAATCTCATCCGCCCAGCGCACCGCATCCGCTATCGCGCTGATAGTTGCGGGCACGCGCTTACCACCATCGAATTGCGCCAATTTGCGAGCGGCCAGGATTGCAGCGGCAATCAGCAGAACGCGCTTGCGCCCCTCGTCCACAAGAGGGAGTGTATCAGCTTCGCCTATTGTTCGCCGCTGTGGGAATCTAAGACTCGGCGTTGATGCGCGCCGCAGTAGGCCCCCCCGGGGGGCGGGGTCAAATGTCCACAGCTTTTTGCCCGGCAGACACGCCAGTGTAATATTTACACAGATGAATAATTATCAAAAATGTGAAAGTCATAAGGCTTTCTTATACCCTCTTGTGACCGCTGTAAGAAGTACCCCCGGTAAGGGGGATAAAAAATAAGAATTATTATTATTATTTATTTTCAATCACTTACGGGTTTCTTTACCCCTCCCCTAGCGTATTGCGGCGCAGCGGTGACCCTTTTTCGCACGTATGTCACTGAAAAATAAGCTGTTAACATCGCAGTAGACGGTTTACATCGGTAGACAGCCTACTGTGTTTTCAACAAGATAGCGATTTTACGGAGCTTTTTATTGGCCCCTCCCAGCTCTTCGTGTATCCTCAACTCCCCGGCCCGCTCCATCGCCTTTAACGCCTTGTCCCAGAGGTCCAAGCCTGCCTTAAAGGCGTTCGTCCTGTCCCTTAGCTCTTTCACACTTAGGCGCTTCCGCGCCTGCATAATCTTTCGTATGGACTGCTCGCACCGGGCTTGCCTCGATTCACCCTCGGGCGGCCGGTAATATTCGCGCATGTGGGCAAGATACTCGGCTAGGTCTATGCCGTGCTGCACGTCCTCACACGTCATGCACGAGTGGCCGCGTAACCATGCGATGTGCAGCGCCGCCCGCCATGCGTGGATGTTGAGCCGGGAAATGGTCACACCCGGCGGCGGCACGTAGCTATCGAACCACGTATTCATTAGCCGCTCGGCGTCCGGATCGGGGTTAATGACTCGGGGACTCTCGCACAAGGCAAGGACGAGCGGGTAAATCTTGTGCCGGATTACTTCCAAGTTAGGAGCACGGAGCCCGCCCACGCGCTTACTCCGCTCCGTGCCCACGATGTTCACGCGAGTTAGGAAGCCTGAATCCGTGGCGCTCGCCTTACTGAATGTGCTTTCCCACATCTCGGCGGTGATACCGCCGAGCATGCTGAATTGGCACCGCCCGCGCTCGGGCTGTCTGTCCTTGGTGGACGTGGAGGTAAAGGAGTCCCGGTCATACAACTCGCACAAGACAGACTCCAGCCCGGCCCCGGTGGACTCATTCGTAAAGTTAGCGAATAGGCCGTGGATTTCCTCTTGTATGGTGATAACGCGGGCAATGGGCTTCCATATCTCGGCGGGATTGCGAGCCTCGCCTTTTTTAAGCGGGCGTAGCTCTAGCATTTTCATTAGACCGGGAGCCGAGGCCAGCGCCCCCACTTGGGCACCTATGCCCGTGCCGCGCCAAGCGTATTCCCTCGGACCAAACAATAGGGGCGCATTGGTGCGCGTCATGCCGTCCCACTCTTCCGAGTACACTTTTTCCGCCCACTCTTCGGACGTGCCCTTTCCGCTACCGGGTGGACCTATTTGAATTGTGTATTCCTGTGAGCGTGCGCCGTACATCTCCGAGCTTAGGCGGTTACCCACTATCGCGCCTGTAATGGTTCGCAAGGACTCACAAAAATATTTCCACGGGATGTGATTGCCCTTTACGCACAGGTCGGCAAACAACGCATAGATAGTGCCCGCCCATGCGTGCCGGGGATAATGCGGCTGCTCTTTTCCTGTGAGCGACACATCCGCATCCTCGCCCGTGTGCTCGGGGTCTGCGGCGGGCTTGCCTACTATGGCAACGGGCGGAACCTCGGGCACATTAACCTCAAACTTGGAGGCTCGCTCCGCCACTCCGTCTAGCCGGTCCTCGCTAACCGGGTCCGCGATAATCTCCGGGTCGTTATTCAGCTCTTCCAAGTGCGCCTTGATTGCGGCGTACCCCAGCCCGGCGTTACGGATATACCCGCCTTGCTCCACTAAGAACCCGGTGCGGTCCTCGTCCACATGCACGGGCAGTTCCCACCGCGTTTTTATTACCCGGCTGCTTGTGGTTGCTGTCTCGGCTTGGGGCTTGCGTAGGTTGGCGATTATCGAGGGGAGCGGCGCTAGGGGCGCGTCACTCTTTACGGTGTATTCCTTGCCGCTATCCGGGTGGATGCTGCCCGCCGCCATGACGTACTGCCCAGCGCCCCTAATCTGCCCGGCGCATCCCTCAAAGTCCTTAAAGTCACAGCCACGCATGGACCCGATAAAATAGAATTGCAAGCCAAACTCCGGGCGGCGGCCGGTGCGTACCACGTAGGTAGCGGGCATCCCTGCCTTACCCATCCAAAAGATTGCGTCCGCGTCACTCGCTAGTCCGTGGTCCACATCCAGCACCACAAGCCCCGAGGCCCCGCACGCAATCCCTAGGTTGGCGTCCGGGTGAGCCGTCCACCACGCGGTTATCTGTTGGGTGTCCGTGGTTGCATCTTGCCATCCGTGTTTCGTGAGCGGCTCTTTGGTGCGCGGGACGCACGGGAACACATGCCAACCACGGGCAGCGTAGGATAGTGCCAATTCTAAGAACGTCATCCGTGCCTCCCTTCTCGCGTCAAGACAGCGCAGAGGTCTTCCAGCAGTTTGCGGGCGAGCTGCATGGCACAATCGCTGCACAGCAAATTGTCCGCCTTCTTGTCGCTGTAGAAGAGCATCAGAATCACGGGCTCCGCCTTGCGACAATACCGGCAACGGGTGTCTTCATGTTTAAGGACGCTAATTTCCTGTGACGTGCTGAGTAACATTTCTTCACCTCTTAAGTAGCGCCGCCGGTGCATCTCCCCTGAAACCCATCTCCAGCGACTCTTCCAATAACGCCTCGCACCTCAGCGACTCCAACTAATCCACTTAACGAGTACATAATACCGCGTCCCTATTTATCGAGCAAGATAGTAATTGTAAGATTTTTGTCTTGAATATGGGACGCTTCAGCGCTAAACTCCATTCATTCCCTAAGCGGGTCAGAATAAATCTCACTTTGGTAGGATTCCCAACATGTACATAAAAGGCAAGATGAACGATGTGCCAAAAAGAAAGCGCACCGGGATTTCGCGGTTTGAACGCACCCCTGAGTGGCAACTTATGAAGGCAGATATTGACAAGGGCCTAAAGCCAATGGAGGCCCTCCAAGTCATCCTCACGGAAGAGGAAAAAGCCAAGTACAAGATCAAGAACCGGCGCTCCATTGCACGGTTTATCAAGAAATATTTGGAGGCAAAGGGCTTGTCCTATAACGTCCGCAACTTTCACCGAGACGAGGGGGAGTTTATTGTGGTGGAAAACGATGTGCGCGCAGCTCGCAAGCGTAAGACCGCGTAGACGGCCCGCAAACCCGGAAGAAGAAGCGCGTGGCAGCCCTAAGGCGTCGCTTCCACCAGCCCCGGTAAGCGGCTTTTCCGTTCCTCGCGAGGATCGGGAATTCACACAAGCTTCGTACGCACGCTTCCGGCACACCCCTGACACAACAGTTTGCTCAGAAACGAACACGTCGGCATTTTTCGAGCTTACCGACAGTCAGTCGAGTAAATGTGTCTCGCAGTCAACAAATCTGGCACACCGGCGGCACACAAGACTGGATAAAGACAACTTCGGGTTTGCCCGTTATTCAGACGACTGGGCTACAATTCTGCGCTGAGGCAACAAATGCAACATCTCGCGATTGGATTCATGGCATGCGCTCTCATGTCGATTGTGGCCGGTCAAAGTGCTGCACCTCAGGCGACCCGCGTTCAGGTCGTTATGCTGGGTACCGGAACACCGCTGCCCGATCCGGAGCGCGCGGGACCGAGCATCGCTGTTGTGGTGGATAACCATGCGTACTTGTTCGACGCGGGCACGGGCGTCGTACGTCGGGCCGCGGCCGCGACAAGGCAGAAGCGCATCCTAGGTCTAGAACCGCGGACACTGCACGTTGCCTTCCTGACCCACCTCCACTCCGACCACACCCTCGGCCTGTCCGATCTCATTCTCACGCCCTGGACAATGGGCCGTACCGAACCCCTTGAGCTTTGGGGTCCTAAGGGGACTCGCGCCATGGTGGAACACATTCTGGCCGCTTACCAGGAAGATATAACGATCCGTACCACCAGTCTCGAGGGCTCGAATGCAACCGGGTACAAGGTGAATGTGCATGAGATCGAACCCGGCGACGTTTATAAAGACGGAAATGTCACCGTGAAACCCTTTTTGGTAAAGCACGGCGAGTGGAAGCAGGCTCTCGGGTATCGGATCGAAGCGCCGGGACGCGTCATCGTGTATTCTGGCGATACCAGCCCCACTGAGAGCATCGTCGAGAGTTGCCATGGCTGCGATTTTCTGATCTCTGAGGCCTACACTCTCGCCAGCTTTGATCTTGTCTCCCCTAATTGGCAGAGGTACCGACATGCCTACCATGCCTCGACACGCGAGCTCGGCGACGTCGCCAGCCGTGCCAAGCCCCGCTTGCTCATACTTACCCATCGTGGCAACGCTGGATGTGACCAGTCCCACGCCTCGGGCTGCCTCGAATCTGGAAGTGAAGAACAAATGTTGAAGGAGATGAAGCAGTACTACTCGGGGAACGTGGTTGCAGCACACGACCTGGATGTGTACTAGGGAGCTACGCAGAAACCCTCTCGGCGAGGCGGACAATTTCACTTCTCCATATGGTCGGCCATCCAGAAACCAGCGGCAATGGAGTTGGTAAAGGTGGCACACGAAACTCGCCCCAAAACGATGGCTGATTGCTTACCGACAGTCAGCCGCCGCTTTCTAGCCGACAAGCGTTTGGCTAGCTGATTTGCTCCTCATCTAAGCCAGCTTACTTCTTGATCGTCTTTACGACTTCAATGCCCAGTTTGGGCGTGATTTGCGGACGGTTTCTGGATCAAGTACGTGTTCTCGGTTAACCAAGCCCTGCTCTTGTGCCAACCACTGTTCGTAGTGCTTACGCATGTTGTCCCGGAAGACCTCCAGAGCTGGGTTCTTAGGTTCACGTTGCGCTCCTATGAACCATCCGGCGCCAGCCGGAACACCTGCGACAGACGCCAATCCCACACCGGGACAGAGAAATACTCAACTCAACTGAGTCTGTGCTGGTCCGCGGCAAGGCAGCGCGTTTGAGGATAGGAAGTACAGGCGAATAGCTTACGAACATTCGAGAAGCGAGAAGACAATAAAGGAGGGAACACGGGTAGTGTTTCGTGCTCCCTCCAGACAAGAAAGCGACTATGACTTCAGGCCTGAGCCTTTCAGGTCCTGCTTGGCTTCGGCGTTGCCTTTCTTCGATTCTGCCGAAGCATCCGCCTGCGGGTACAAGCTCCGAATTGCCTTGCCTAAGCTCATGTTTCCTGTTGTGGCTGGACACGTTGTGCCCGTGGGTACCGCAGTTCCGGTCATCGCCTGACGCAGGCAATAGAAATTACCCCCGTCCAAGTTCTTGGCAACGTGCGCCGCTGCAACGCATTGCCCGAGGTTTCTAAATCCAGTGCAGGCATCGGACGCAGTCGCTGCACCCGTCAGAGTCGTGATCTTGTCACCTATCGCCGGGTTCTTCTGCAGGATGTCATTTACCGTAGGTTGGCCAGTTCCGTTTGTGTTTGGGTTGCCGTGCGTTCCCGAGCTGTTGGACGAACCCATCGAACGGTGAGCCATGCTGTGATCCATATCGCTACCCATGCCTTGACCCATTGCTCTGCCTGAACCCGAATGTTCGTGCTGAGCAAAAACGTTACCCGCATACAACAACACCGCCAAACTCAGTGCTGCGAACGTCAACTTCTTCATCAGGTTTCCTCCGTTCGATTTCGGTCAACCTACCAGACGAAAGGTTTCTCATCTACTCTTGCGAACCAGTTTCCCTACGTTGAAGCCAAGCGAAAATGAAATGGAATTCAGATCGAAAGAAACGCTCCGCGTGTAGCCGATTTCCGCGTCCATATAGCGATTCAGGTTTGCATCTACCCACGTCGCGTAACCGTAGTCTTTGGCGAGGCTGGCTGTACCTGTTGCGATTTGGGTTGGAACATGAGGATTCTTCCCCTGGCCCGCACTTCCGGCTGGCGGGGCCTGCGATTGGCGTCAGCGTCTGATTCCCGGAATGGCGAGATGTCGTAACCGGCATGAAGAAAAGGACGCTCGGATGCCGTACACGCATAAGGAGCCTAGTCTTTCGACAGAAACGGGTTACCTACGGATACAGGCTGTTGGGCTGAGGCGCAGTTAAACTGAATTAGTTCGAATTCTGCGTCGCGCCTGTCGGTGTGATCTGAGGTGCGGTGGCACTGAGTACAAACCCATTCTGACGCGTTAGGATTCCATTGGATTTCGTGTTTCATTCTTTATTGAGCATTGGGCCAGTTGCCCGGACTGCATTCACCAGCTTGTCGTATTTCCGAGGCATCAATTCGTGTGCATTCCCGCAAATCGGAACGCACCTTGTATTCACTCCCACGAGAGTAAAGGTGTGGTGAACGAAGGTTGAACCGACGAGCAGGGGACTGCTGCAGCGATACTGCCCAACTCCATTGCACACCTGGCTCTATGATGAATTCCCTGCCTTCCGTACCCGCATCTGCGGAGTAGATTGCGAACGCTCGCTTTGCTCCCTCGCCTGAAAGGAATCGGAGCTCACGGATTTATCGCATGCAGCGGAGGGCTGTGAACCTTTGAGAAGTACCTTGGGATCTGCGGTTGGACGCCCTAGCAAGTATCCTTGCACTTCGTTACCGCCCATCGCTTCAATTGTTTCGAGTTGCTCAACCGTCTCTATACCTTCAACGACAACCTGCATGTTCAGATTATGGGCAAGACTTACTAGTGATCGAATCAGAGCTGCCATTTCCACGCGCTTATCCAATTCGCTCACAAAAGTACGATCGATCTTCAGCACATTGAAAGGGAGACGCGGAAGATAACTGAAGCAGGAATATCCAGTACCGAAGTCGTCCACCGCAATAGAGATTCCCATTGCGGCGAGTTGCTTCATGGTGCTGCCGGCGCGGTCAGTCCCGTCTAACATGATTGACTCAGTTAATTCAAGCTGGAGCAGTTTAGGATCGAGGCCAGAATCGCGTAAGATCGCTGCCACCTCATCTACGAACCCTGCTCGTCTGAACTGGACTGTTGAAACATTGACAGCGACCTGGATGGGGTGATCCGAAAGGCTTTGCCAGGTTCTCGCTTCACGACAGGCGTGCTCGAGAACGAATGCGCCCAGCGGGATGATAAGTCCACTCTCCTCTGCAATGGGAATAAACCTGTCCGGGGGAATACTTCCCAAAGTGGGGTGCTGCCATCGCGCCAGCGCTTCAAATCGGACGAGTCGTCGAGTAGCGATATCAAACTCCGGCTGGTAGTGAACGGTGATCTCTCCTCTGACAATCGCGCCCCGTAGCTGATTTTCAAGGTTGAGACGTTCGCGAACTGAAAAGCCAATTTCCGCGGTAAAGTACATGATCCGGTTCTTGCCGTCTCGTTTTGCCGAGTACATGGCACTATCAGCTTGCTGCAAAAGCTCATTAGCATCTGCGCCATTCTCCGGGAACAACGCTATCCCAATACTTGCACTAATGTTGATGTCATGGTTCTCAATGAGAAATGAGCGGGAGAGCACTTCCAAAAGGCTTTTTGCTACTAGCGCAGCTTCATCGCCGCCTTTCAAGTGCGTTAGTACGACCGTAAACTCATCGCCCCCAAGTCGGGCCAATGTGTCCGATTTGCGGATACGGCTCTGTAACCGCCGCGATACTTCCGCTAACAGCATGTCCCCCACAGTATGGCCCAGGCTGTCGTTGACCAGCTTGAACCCGTCGAGATCCAGATAGATCAGAGCCACGATGCTGCGATCCCTCTTCGCCATTTCGAGCGCCTGCGAGAGTCGGTCGGAAAGTAAACGCCGGTTTGGCAAACCCGTCAGATCATCGGTGAGTGCTTGATGCTGAAGCTTGGACTCGGCTTCAGACTTGGCCAAATCGCGTGCGTACAACTCAGAAAGCATGTTGTTGAACTCGGTGCCGAGCAGGCAAATTTCATTGTTTCCTTCGACCGGCACCCGCGCGGTGAATCGCTTGTTGCGGCTCACTTCTTGAATAACCGAAATAAATTTGTTAATTGCTTCATTCTTGTCTTTTGCTTTTTGCAGAGCCTGCCCCTGCCGCTGCACATGCCGCCCTAGAACTGCAATCCAGGCCAGGCTAGCGCATACCGCGAGGAAAAGTGCCACAACGATCAACACCGCACGCTGCGCATTCCACCACGCGGAGGCCTGCAGTACGCGAATATCAGCTGGTGAGGGGATGATCAGCCTTGCGGGAACACGTGCCTTCGTAAGCAGTAAATACGTGGTACTGTCCTGTACAGGAACCCAGCAAATTCCTGTCACACGCAGCCGGCTCCCCTTACTAGGAACAACAAACTGCTGGCTGGACGTTGCCATGTAAAGAATGGCATCTAGCGTGCGACCGTTCGCCTGTAACACCAGGGTTACTGAGTCAGGCGAATTTTGCACGCTTACTAGAGTTCCTTCGGTACTAACCAGTTCTGAGTCAAACCTTCCGTCTCCGATACTTTCAGCTGTGATCTTTTGAGCCGGCAAAGGCCGATCGTGCCGTTGCAAACGAACTGTCGCGTCCTTCAAGATCGGGGAATACCCCTCGGGTGAGGGATAGCCGACGACATCCACAAAGTCGCCAACTCGCAAGCCCTTAGCATCTGCGTCGACTCGTGTACCACCGGTGTGATCTTGAACATAGAGAAACCCATCTCCGATCATGGTAGCCGTGCCAGTGACCCTGGTGCGATGACCGAAACGCCCGGTGGGAGAAAACCGCAATAGGCTGTCTATTGGCGTGGCGGAACTCTGGAACGGATCTTTGGTTCCAGACTCGATTATTCGAATATCGGCGGCTTTGGAAACATCAATCTGCAACCCGATTAATTGCCGGCGTGCGTTGAAAATTACGCCGCCCACTCCAGTTACGCTGACTTCGCTGTCTTCGATTCGCCGCAACAACTCCATGTCACCAAATTCCGGGGCAGCAACAACGTGAACTGGACCATAAGCGGTATAGACATCAAACGTTAGGTGGTTGGGATTTTGCCTTCCCTCGACCGAATGAATCACGCCTTCTGCTGTGACCAGGACACCATCCAGAACGCCCGACCAGGCTTTTGCCGTCATTGCTACCGGATGCGGCAGAGTATCTGGGTGGTGCTCCAAGAACTTGGGAGCGACTACGATCGGCGCATAGTCGCCTGAGTTGGTCAGCCCGCTAATAGTAACCCGTTCGCCTCTAGAAATTGGGGGATGACCGGCGTACTTGACAAAAATTCCGCCGCTGGAATCCTGCAGAAACAGTTGCTGCCAATCGCTATCATCAAAGGTGACGATGCCGGTGAGTTTCACCGGTTGGGCCGAATCGGCCATTGCTTCGGTTAGGCTTCGCACCGCAGCCACTGTTCTCAGCGGGACAGTGCCCGCAGTGGTAGCCCTTTCGGACTGTCGGCTGGTGTCGAATCTGAACTGTGCGTGGAGTAGATCTATTCTTACTCCATTCCGTACCGCATACCCAACAACCTCGACCGCGGTGCCCCGGGTGGCGAACACAGGCGCATCCGATTCACAAGCTACCGTTCCGAAGTCATCTTCAACTAGCAATTTGGTTGGGCCATCCTGCGCTGAGACGACGCCACGCAGCACCACACGGTAGCCATCGTTGCTGGCGCGAAGTTCGTACAAGTCGCGGACCGACTTGGACTTGCTCGCAACATCCGAATGTCCAAGGTTGCGCACATCTCCTGCGGCATTGACCCATATATACCTGGAGCCGACGCTTCCGCCTGGGTCTAGAACAACATCACTGACGCCTGTAATCTGCAATCGCGAATTGATCCAGGACACGAGTTCGTCCGCTCGTTCGGGCACTATTGCTTGAAGCTCCTCCCCAGACTCACCGAAATACAGAGTCTTCAATCCATCGCTGCGCTCTGATACGTGGTGTAAAACGCCGGTCACCGTGACACGAATTCCGTTCTTGTCCTTATCGGGAAGAGTCTTGACGGTTGCCGGCGCAGGTTGAGGAAGCGCGACCTGAGCCTCCAACACCGTGACTTGCGAAATTTCCAATTGAACGCTACTTAGACCGATAACGGGATCGAAAAGGTGTCGTTTGGTGGCCTGAATGGCCACTTCTTCTCCGGGGGCAACCTTGGCTCTTGGAACGCCATGGATCGCCACTGCCCCTGTAGCATCTTGCAGCCAAAACCGTTGGTTCGACGGTTCGACGTACGTGACGACGCCTTCCAGGCGCACTGGCCCGAGTGGCAGCACTTCCAAATCGCGAATACAGTCGTGCGGCTCGCGCCAATGCCAAAGTGAGCGGGGCGCGGTCAGCAGCGTTACGGCTGCCGTCGCGATGAGGCCTAACGAAGCAATGATTCCAAGTGTAGTTCGGCGCAGTTCTTTCATCGTCGGGTTGTTGCGGTCTGCACAGCTTATCGGTAGCGTGAGACGGGATTAGGTTTTTGGACGAGGCGAGCTGTTACGGTGGTACTTGCTGTCTGTCCCACTCTGGAAATAGCTCAGCAAGGAGTCAGAGCCGGTGACACTCATGAGTTAGAGTCACGAGTCCCATTTCGGTGATTCAAGCATGACCGAAGTTCCAATGTAGAGATGACGTTCAATTGGCGAGCTCCTTTCTTCTGGCACCATCCTGTTTGTTGCTGTTAGTGCAACACGCGGATAGTAATGTTAAGTCAGAATGACTGCATAGTCGTTGTGAATGACGCGATGCCTAATATGAACTCGCATGGAGTCCATGAACGACGGCGATACCCGCGAATGAAGATCGCGGTCCCGGTGGAATTGAAAACGGATTCTGCATCTTGCCCGTTGCGTGCAACTACCACTGAGCTGAGCCTCTGCGGTTTTTATGTCGAAACAATGTTCACTCTACCGATCGGTACGGAATTATCGGTGGTGTTTTGGGTAGACGATCAGAAACTAACCGCGAAGGGGGTCGTCGCGACGCATTATCCGCAGGTCGGCAATGGCGTTGACATAATCGAAATGTCGAGCGCGGATCGCGTTAGTCTGGATCATTTTTGTCAGAAGCACGATTCTTCGTCGTAAATTGGAACGGGATGGAATCCCTGGTGTTTAGTGTCTCTGCCTTCACATTCACGTCAGCTGAAAACATTCGATATTTAATATCTCAAGAGAAGGGTGTAGCTGAGTGTCGATCCTACCCCAATCTCCCCCTTCTGTTGGTTGGTAAGGTGCGGATCACTAGAGGTAACGGTCGTGTGAAACCAAAAGGGTGTGAAGTCCATTCGAAATAACACGGGGCTCCTCGACATGGGGGAAGGCATAAACCAAAGGAAGTCGATGCCCTTAACCCCATTCGTGCATTGCCCGGCAGGAACGAGGCATCCTTGACGATTCACGTGTTCAGAAACGGTCCACAGATAGTCGACACTGATCCGGGTAGATGGCCAGTCCCTTCCCCCGCCGAGGAACGGTCTTACTCCCTGCTTTACATAGTTTGTTGTCGATAGCTCGCTCCAGCGCAGCCCCCCCCCAAGAAACCAGCCGCTCTTCAAGCGGTACCGCGGCGCAGCATAAAGCGATCGCGTGCGGCCGCTGTGGTTGTTGATCGTGTTGTCGTCGGTCTTTCGGGTATTTGTGTATTGTGCATAGCCATCAAGCAGGAAGCGCGGTGTGTTCTCTTGCACCCCAGCTCCTACCAAATAGTCGAGTACATCACTCCCATTTCCATCAAGATCCAGACCTCCGTAAAAATAAGGGCGTGGGCGCTTCATTCCAAGCGGACCAGCCTGATCTTGTGCGATGCATGTGGGAAGTAGGCTGAGCAACGCGGCCAGGATTCCGGCTAGCTTTGCATGTTGAAGATGGTTCATGTTAATGAACTCATTTGTTTCGCGGCACATGCATCGAGCCACTGGTCCAAGTTGGTCTGCATTCGAGGAGTAGTCGCGTGGAAGTGGATTCCAGTCTTGCCGTGCTTGTCGTCCCAAATCACCGCGCCGTGACCCTGTATGCTAGAGCCATCGGAAAGTTGCAAGTCAATTTCGACAGGCGCCCCAAGCGTCTGTGGTGCGGGAGATGTAATGGCGAGTCCGTTGCTGCTTACGTTTATAGTGAGACATTGAAATGTCACTCCAGCTCCCGTCCTAATCCGCACAGGAAGGCTGGTGGCGCAACGGAAGTACCTGCGGCGTTCGCCTCTCATCAATTCGTACGCGGCACAAAGCGCCTGCTTCATGGTCGCTGTATCGAGAGGGCGCCTTAAAAGAAATTGCGCTCGATCATCAAGAGCGCTGAGCGCGTTGGTGGCGTGCGATGCGATTGCAAACAGCACTGCATTCTTGTTCGATGGGCTCTGGCGCGCCGCTGCAAAAATTGGGCGTGCTTCGGACACCGTGTCAAAGTCCACTAACACTCCTTCATACTTCGATTGCGCCAATTGCTCTGCCGCGTCTTGGGTAGCCGAACTTGGGTGCGCTTCAATCCCGAACTCTTGAGAAATATCTGTGAACGTGTTGACGAGCAACGGGTCGGCGCTCAGGAGCAAGACGTGTAAACGCTCGGCAGCGACGTTCACTTTCGCCTCTCAGGGTTCCGGTGGTGGCCGCCCGTGAACGTCTCGCGCAACACTAAGGAAAGGGGAGTTGATAAGGAAGCTTCGAGCGCAGCCGCCAATGTATTCGACTTTTGAGTTTCTGGTGAGGGAGTGTCTTCAGCAAGGACTCTCGCCTGTACGACCAAACGCCAATCTTCCCTGCTCAGGCCCCACCTGTGTAGCAGCCGGTAAATCGTGGTCTTGCCAATTCCCAGCGCCTCCGCTGCCGCTCGCAGATCTCCTTGGTAGGCGATGACGGCGCGAATCACCTCTCGTTTCTGAGTCTCCTCCAGCGGTATGACTCGCCCAGAGGGAAGATCCGATGCTGCCCAGTCACTCAGGATCTTTGCTAATTGGATAAGCTGCCCGGGCGCAAG
>Ga0105240_10009046_pt1 | contig 14142 bp, 15 predicted proteins | sample KBSC54metaG_FD_80426 | JGI IMG/M metagenome (GOLD analysis project Ga0105240, IMG submission 80426) | Corn rhizosphere microbial communities from Kellogg Biological Station, Michigan, USA - KBS C5-4 metaG | ecosystem: Host-associated > Plants > Roots > Rhizosphere > Soil | place: Michigan, USA... | reverse complement strand
CCTTCATCCTCGCTCTTGCCTTGGCCTTTGGTGGTCGCGTCCTTGCCCGAAGTGGGAGCATGGGACGGGGCCTTGGCCACAGGAGCCGGGATTGACGCGGAGGGCTGCTTGTAGCCCTTTTCGACGGTTTCGCCTTCATCCTCGCTCTTTGCTTTGCCCGTGGTCTTGAACTGGGCAGTGCTGGTTGGAGCGTGGGAAGGCTTTTCAGCGATGGGCCGGGGCATGGAACCGGAGGGCTGCTTATAGCCCTTGGTGGCCGTGCCTTCTTTGCTCTGGCCTCCTTCGTCTTCGGTCACGCGACGCTGCCCATAACGGGCGTCATCAATTTGGCTGATGAAATCAGAGACTTTCATTGTGTTGATGCTGTTAAGAACTGATTACGGGATGGGCACGACCATGTTGTCGATACTGGCCGGGTAATACCGGTCGATAGCTAATGAAATCTGGCAGTCCACTTTGCCAGCCGTTGTCATGTCGGCATCCGACATCTTGAACCCCTTATCACGCAACCTTCCAGGCGGAACACGAGACCTTCCTTCATGGTGGTCTGACTGGTGGTCGGCGTGCCTGTGATGTCGCCGTTCTGGGCAACCTGGTTGGGGACAATCCACCGGAAGTAGCCGTCCGTCTTGACCATTGAGGTCAGACCAACGCCACCGGTGAGCGGATTACGCACGAGCCACATCCACTTTTCCAGCGCCAAGGCCGTCTGCTGGCCGAAGGCGTAGCGGATGGGGATTTCAATGAACGGCGTCGGGGTGTCAGCGCCAATCTGATAATTGGTCTGCTGCATGTATTTGACGCCGATCATGTCGATGGAGCGCTCCGGGAAGGGAAACTTCTCGACGGCAAACTCCACATTCTCGATCCAGTCCAGCCGCAAAGCCGCTGGGAGGTTGATCGTGAATTTGAACAGGTCTTGGCGCTGCAGATCCAGACGGCTGTCCTGCGAACCAAACGTGTTACGATAGAGCATTCTGGACATAAGCTTTAGCCAGTGATGTTGTTCAGGTCGGCACCCGACTCGCGCACCGTTGCGTTGATGTAAATACGCTCCACGGCGTCAGTCGGGATGACGTAGAGATCGACGATCACTTCGCGCCGGTTCCGCGTTGTTGAATTGTTGTTGGAATCGTCGCAGACGAGGTTGTAAGCCTCGATGCCGCGAAGGTTCTTCACGCTGTCCAGAAACTGCGTCATATCCAGCCGGAGCTGGGTGAGCAGGGTCAGGTCGTTCGGATCGAAAACGTATTTGCGGCCAATGACCGAGAGGCCCTTCACCACATATTCGACCAGGACCAGGTTGTGGATGGCGGTCAGCTTGCTCTCCCGGCGCTGCAAAGTCCGCTCACCCCAGACCATGATCGAGCCCGACCGCTGGATGATCGGGTTGACCGAGTTGCCGGAGCCATACATGGCCTCCTTGGCGTCGTCGGACAGACGCGGGAACATGACATCGGTGGCGATGTCGAGGACGCCGCGCTTTTCGCCTGCCGCCGCATACCAGGGCTGATCGTGGAACCAGGTAAAAGCCATGGCGCGCAAAACACCGATGGTCGGGGGCACCACCTTGGTCTCCTGAGTGAACGGGTCCTGCATGGTGAACCAGTTCCAGAAGCAGGCCAGGTAAGCCGTATCGAGCTTGCCACGGGAACTGAACCGGCCCTGGCCATTGTGCCAGTCGATTGCGTTCCAGACGTTCAGGGGGACGCCGTTGACGGTCTTGGGCACGTCGATCAAACCAATGGACTTGGTGACTAACGCCGTGTCGCGCATCTGGGTGTGAACACCCAGGTAGGTGGCATCGGTGCTGGTGATGCCAGGCGCGCAGAGGATCGAGATGTCCACGTTGTCGGTGTCCTCGAAAGCTTTGAGGCCCGTCATGGTGTCGTCCACCGGGTTGTAAACGCCGATGAAATCCTGGGCCTGTGCTGCTTCGCCGTTGAAGCCGCTGTCAAATGCTCCGCCCGGCAGAGGATCGCCAGGCCGGGCCGTGTTGGTCGGGGATTGTGGCACCGCAGGGAAATTCGTGTCTGTGATGGCCGTGTTCCACGGATCAACCGAGTTGGCCGGGACATTGGTCCCAAGCATCTTGATCGTGATGTAATTGGACGGGGTGGTCGTGTTGATCGTCGTCTCGAAGTCCAGAGCCCCGGTCGGAAATGTATACGAAGTCAACATGGCCAGGTTGTCGTAAACCTCGACCAGCGCTGAATCCCAGTAGATCAGGAGCCGCTTGGTGCCCGCCATGGTGCCGGGCTCGACTTTGACCTGGAGACCGGTAATCGGAGCCGTCTCGGAGCCTGCTGCCGTGTTGGCCCAGGTGCCTTCGCTCGCCGAGTAGATCAAGGCGACAGTGGCCTTGCTGCTGACCCGTTCCACCGTTGCGCCGGTGTAGCTGTCCTGCAAGGACAGAGCGACATAACCATGCTCGGTGTCGTCGGTGGCCTGCAACTCGATGGTGGCTGTTCCACCGATGATCGGGTTGATCTTCTTCACGTAGACCTCGAAGGTCGGGTAGAAGCCCGCCTGTGAGATCCGGAGCAGGTCGCCCACGGCCAGGTCAGTCGGGTTGCTCGTGACCGCAAAATAGAAATTGCCCTTAACGCCCGTCACCGTTCCCAGCGTGCTGATCGTGGTGTAGGTGTAGCCTTCCAGTGAGCCCTGGGCTTTGCTGGCCGGGTCAGCGTAGTAGCTGTATTTGACCGTGCCGGTGGTGTAGGTGTCCGGCAAAGTGTCCGAATCCAGCGTGACCGTGGTGCCGGAGCCGCTCAGGACTTTGGCGTTGATCAGGCTCTTCTTGCCGTCCTGCGTGATCTGGACATACATCACGCCTGTCGGCGATTGGCCGGGATCGAGCAGTGGTGCGGCAGCCGTCGTGAAGGTGCTGGCTCCCGAAGTGCCGGTGACCGTGTAGGCCACGCTACCCGCAGGCAGGTTCTGGTATTGGAGGCCCACGCGAACGACCATGGTGCCGTCCGTAAACGGCGTCATGACGCCCACCGCAGTCGCCAGGAAAAAGTCGCCATCAAGCGGCTGTCCGAAGATCCGGACGAAATCCTGGTTGGTGCGAACCTGAGTCGGCGTGTTCATCGGCCCTTTGCTCGCCGCGCCAATCAAGCCTGGGCGAAACCGGGCCGTATTGGTCGTGAAGAACGACTGGTCGATGATCTGGGAGTAGACCCCTGGGAAATTCTTGCGTTTAATCGTCGCCATACTCTTTCTCTTTCTCTACATACGCGGGCTCACCATTAGGTCGCCATGCGCCCAGCCACGATGCTGACTTGCGCGGTCAGAACGCCGTTGTTGATGAACATCAGGCTCTGCTGCGTTGCGCCCAGGAGTGACACTGCGCCAGGCCCAACGAAAACGTGGTAAGAGTCCAGTGTAGCGGCGGGATTTGAATCCGCTCGGTAGACCAGATTGGTTCCGTAAACACTCGACGCGATAGACAGGAAGTGGACCTTGCCCGTGGTGCCAGGCTGGACCTGAACGGTGGTCGTTCCTGGTGGCACGGCGACCTCGACCCGATCAATGGCGTCAACCGACAGGCTCGATGTGGCGTTGACCGTATCGACCCCGGCAGTCGCGTTAAAATTCCATTTGATGGCTACGCTCATAACGCGATAACTACCGAGAATAATTTGTAAACTTTTCCGCTCACACGCTGCCCACGGTGATCACGCCGTAGCCGGAGGTCTGAGCCACACCACCGAGGAAATAGGGATCGCTCGTGTTCGTGCTGGTGAAACCGAAATTGTAGTAGCCGGTGGGCTGATTGGTGCCGTGGAAAAAGATGTCGTAGGCCGGGTAAGTGCCGAACTGCGCGAGCGTGTGCTGCTGTGGTCGCGTGAGGTCTGGCGGCACATTGGGCCGCGCATTGAGCGTCGAGTTATTGTCGTCGATGCGCAGATCGGACGATTCCTCAAATGCTTCGTGAAGCTCGTCTGGATTGAGCGCCTGCTCCTGGCCACGCACGAGCAGCGTCCACAGGGCGGGAAGGATCTGCAGGTTCTGATCGACCGAGTAGCCTTCCATGACCAGGGTGAAACTCGTGCGAAAGACGACCGGCTTGCCCTCTTCGGGTTCCTCCGGCGTGCTGTTGTCGATGTCGCCTTCCAGGTAAATCCGGATCTGCTGCCAGCCCCAGGCCGGGTAATGGACCTTGGTCCAGGTCTGAGGCACGCCGCCTGTGATCCAAAGCGAGCGCATGAGCGCTTCAACAAACATGGCCTGCGTGTCCGGGCGCATGGCGAAATGGTCGATCTGCCACGTGTAGTTCCAGGCCATAGGCCGGTAGCTGACCGTGACGTTTCCGAGATCGGAGCGGAGCACGTCCGTCGAAACGGTGGGCCAGTTCATGTGCCTGAACTGGTGAATCGAGTAATTCTGCTCCGGACGGTATTTCCAACCTCGGCGGTAGACCGAGATCAGCGGATAACGAGCGTTAGAGGGGAAGGGCTCGTAAAGAGGCGTGCCCCGCTCGTCCTTGAGATCGAAGAGGTATTTGTAGGGGTTACTGTCGCTCCGCCACAGTTTATCGAACGTCGCGAAGGCATCCATCGGCGTGGCGAAGACCACGGGAACTGGATAACCTTCACGCGCATAAAATGTGGAGTTGAGCCACCGCTGGAGCGCCAACTCATGGTAGCGCATCCCCGTTGACCCGACCGTGCCTCTGCGGACACTGAGCGTCTCGTCTGCCACGCTTTAACTACGGGCAAGCGAGAAAGGTCGGGCTACGGCTTGAGCAGCAGACTTGACTGGATGGGCATGACGGTTCCGTTAGCCGTCTCCACATCAACCCAGCCGCTGCCCTTTTGGGAAGGACCCTTCACTTTGACTTTGAGCCCAGCCAGCGAGTAAGTGGGATCGTCGATCACCGCGACGGTCTCACCGCCATCAACGTAGCTGTCCTCAGTCAGAATGTGGTTGGCCGCTTCCTGGATCGTGGTAGGCTTCTTCAAGTCAACCCGCGCCACTGCTTCCTGGATCTTCTGGTCAATCGTCTTCATGACTTTAACTAGCTGGCACCCTTGATGAGTGCGAACAATATTGTTTCATCGACGCCGGGATGCGGATCAAACCAACTTGACCCACGCCGCAACAACCTGAGCAGCGTCATCGACTCTGCGTCAGACCTAATTACGAGCTTACCCTCCACGAACTCGATCTCCAGATTCTCCGCCATCTTCCGCAGCTTCTTTTCCATGCCCATGATGTTGTCCTGGAGATTGGGCACCGGCTTGAGCCTGGCTCTTTCTTGCAGCCACTCCATGAACTGACTGACCACGGCATCCTGCTGCGCACGCGATTTCGTATACAAAACTTTCTCGATCACGTAGAGCAGCGGACCTGCGAAGGTCTGATACTTGGGAGGCAGGTCGCTCATGGCCAGCTATGGGGCACCGGGCCGGTCGGCGGATCAGCGGGCCAGTCAGGCATCGCTTTGGCCCCCGGCTGCTCGGAGGGCACGGTCTCACGAACATTGATCACGGGCCTGGCATCGCCTTCGGGCGCGATCACGGCGTGGAAGACAATCCCCAGCCAAACATTGGTCTGCTGCCAGTAGGCGGATTCGTCCGGCTCACCGTTTATGATCATGAGCCTGTAACCAGCGTGCTCCACCAGATCCCCGGCCTGTGGGAAGTAATCGAGACGGACTGGATCAAGCTCCCGCTCGTTGGGATTGGTGCCTGGCGGGCTCAAATGAAGGTTGGCCACCCAGAAGTGGAACATCTGCTCCGGGGTCCGCCCTTGCTTTTTGATTCTCCACTTGGCCTTATCGAACGTCGTAATGGCCGGGATCTCCATGGTCCGGCTGAACGTTGTTCTTTCGGTTATCGGCATGTGCCAGAGCGGGTCGATCTGTTGCTCGCTCCGGTCCACTTCAAAAAACTTGGGCCACGGTTTGGCGGAGTGCTTGAAAACGTATTCCGCGTGGATGCCGAGGGCAGTCACCGTGTCCGACCGTTTGAAAACCAACGGGTCGTAGAGAAATTCTTTACGGTCAAGATAGCGCATACAGTAACTAGCATAGAGATGAAACGCCCGGCTGAATTGACACAACTGCTCATCGACCTCAAGGCCGAAGCACCAGATTCCTCGGTTATCGTCAACCCGGATAGCGCCATGACCATCGCTTTCGAGGACCAGGTGGAGCGCCACCGGTTCACTGGCGAAGAGTGCCAGCTCCTGCTGAGCAGCGCCAAAGCGGTGGACCGGCTCTATGAGGCGCTCGACTATCCCGAAGAGAGCTTTGTCGAGCTTCACAGTCTGGATCTCGACCCGGACGTGATGGAAACCCTGGAGCGCTGGGCCTCAACCGTCGATGAAATGTAAACTTTTTTGTGCCCACGCAAGCCACCCCAACCATTGAAGGCCGCAGTGTCGTCGAGTTGGAGCTGAGGCTGCCGAACAACAAAGTCATCCCGTTCGACAAGCTCAACGTCATCCACATCTCCTCGACGATCAGCGAGTCGCTCAAAAACGCCACGCGCCATAACCTGGTCGTCCGCTCAGCCACAGTCGATTTCGTGGACAGCCTCGTGCGGTTTGCCCAGTCCAAGGGCACGCCCAAAGTCCGCTACCGGCTGGGCATCGGCATTCCTGGCCAGACGGTCTACTTGCCCTGGCAGGAGCACGTCATCGTCGATTTCAACGCCGGGCTGGAAGGTATCGGTAAAACTGCCGGGCATTTCTTCCGCGCCACGCTTGGAGATTATTTGTATACAATTATGCGCCACACCAAAGTTGCGGCGCGCCGTGGCAAGATCAGCGACATCGTGACCCAGATCGCCAAGGAAAACGGTCTGACCAACACCGTGATCGAGCCGACCGTGGGCGAGGGCCTCTGGATTCAAAGCTACGTGGATGACGTGGAGTTTATCCGCAGGCGCATGGTGCCCCGCGCCATCAACAGCAAAGGTCGTGGCAACTACAATTTATACGTCCAGGACAACGTGCTCCATTTCCACACGCCCGATTACCAGGCTCCGCTCAAAGAGCTGGTCTATTACCAGGGCGGCAATATCAGCCTGTTCCAGATTGACGAGAGCCAGGCCAAGCTGGAGATGGGTGCGTCGGGCGTGCGCCTGATCGTTTATGACCCTTACACGGCGCAGACCCGCGAAGTCGGCTCCAACCCTGACAAAGCTCTGCGCCTGGGCAACGTCATGCACCAATTGACCAATGTTCAGGGTGCTGATCTGAACGTCCCGTATCATCTGAGCACCAATGCGCCTTCGGAGGCCGAGAACATGGCGCAGACGATGTATGAGAACGCCAGGGCGCAGATCCTGGGCATCAAGCTGGAGATCACGCGCTCGATCTACCTGCGGGTCGGCGACATCCTCCGGATCGTCATTGCGCCAACCTCCACCAACGCCACTCCGTGGTCGGGCACCTACCTGGTGACTGAGGCTGGCTACACCATCGAGCAGGGCGCGAGCGTGGCCGTGTTTTACATCAAGCGCGGGGAGTTTCAGACCTCTTCAACTGCGCCGACCTCTCTCAGCATCCTGGGCGATACCGTGCTGGTCAACGAGCAGACCGCCCCCGGCCAGCCGCTCAACCTCAAGGCAGCACAAAGCTCCGGGCTTACGCACGGAGCTGGTCAAAACGTGTTTACGTCGGCGTTCGTTACCACACAGGATAAGAACGCCGCACCCAATCCGAAGCCGGGCTTTTAAGTCGTCGGGAACGGGGCTGGCGCAACCACGCCAGGGCCGACGTATTTCTTGTTCCAGAGCTGCGGCGCAAAGAATGCGTCGTAGCGGTCGTAGGCCATCTCTTCCCACTTGGTCTGAGACTCGACCTGAGCGCGGATGTTGCCTCCGCCACCGGTGCATTTGATCTCAATGATCGGCGCGCCGAAGGTGAAATCGACGACGGTTCTGCCATTGGGCACCAGGCCATACTCGCCGGTCAAACTCGTCCGGGCGAACTGGAGCTGGGTTCCATAGGTCTGCTGGACCTTGAAATAGATGTTCGTGCCATTGGAAGACGGCGCGATGTTCTCGATCAAGACGCGGACCTTGTTGTCGATGGGAAAAGTGCCGGTGTTGGTTCCGAACGAGGTAAAGTTCGTTCCGAACATGGCATCGGCCACGCGCAAGCGACTCCCGACATATCCCGACACCATCGGGACCTGCACCCAGGTCGTCCTTACTAGCGGTTCAACGTATGCTCCAGGGTCCATAAGGCTTACTCTCCACCAGCGCCGCTGGGAACGGGCATCGGGCGCTTACCAGGTTTGAACTCGTCTTCGCCGGTCATCTCTTCCTCGCCGGGCAGCGCACCCTCTTCGCCTTCGGGCGGAAGGTCAGGGGCTTCGCCGCCTTCTTCCATGGCGTCATCGGCGGCGATCTCGGCCAGGAGATCGCGGATCTCGCGCAAGAGACCAAGAGCCACGTTGTCTTCGGTGGACGCGCCAATGGCACTATCCGACACCGGTGGCTCGGCAGGCATATCTGCGCCGGAAGCGGGTGGCATATCGTCCATGCCGCCCATAGCACCAGCGTCGTCGATGCCGCCCAATTCCTCGGCCATCTCTTCGACGAGCTTGCGCGCTTTGCCTACCACTTGAGCTTCTTGCAGCGTCAACGTTTTCATAGTCATCATATCTACACTCTCAACTTTCCGGGAACCTCGACCTGGTTTTGGTGTCGGCTTTGATCCCTGTTTTGGGTTCGGTTTACCTGTTTTTGGTGCTGGCTTTGTGCTTGGTTTGCCTGCCGGTGGGCGCACTTTACCTGATTGCGGCGGCGACGGTGGCTTCGGTGGTTTCGGTGGTTTTGGCGGCTGCGGCGGCTGAGGCGGCTGCGGCGGGAAACCGCGTCCGCGTTGGCCAGGCGGCACTGCCAACTGAGGTTCTGGAATCTCCGGGGGCTCCTGTGCTTGCAGCTTATTGACGAGCTTATTCTGCTCATAAGGAGGCACGCCCACGTTGCGGCGCGCTTTGGCTGCAGCAATCTTCGCATCGCGTTCGCGGGCCTTCTGCATGTCCGCGTCGAAGTTGAGCCAGCGCTTGGTCGCCTGCCGGGTCAGCTTGTCGAGTTTGTCCGTTGGACCCATCGAATCGGGCAGCCCAGAGAGGAGCCCGTAGATGTAATCCCGCGTTGCTAAAATATGTTTACAAAGTCCAGGCTTGCCGCTCGGATTGGTTTTGCGCGGAGCCTTGTTGATACACTGATTAAGGGAGGCCGGGCCAATCTTACCGGCGCGCCGCTGCTTGTTGGCCCAGGCCCAGCGATACCGGTAATCGGGACACATGCAATCGACCTCCACCGGCAACTGGGAGAGCGGCATGTTCCGCCGACCTTTGCTCTTGGGCTTCTTAAACTGAACGAAGCCGCGATGGCGCAGACCGGTGGTGCTGGGATTGCCCTTGGCGTTGAAATAGTAGCGGAAGACGTAAGCGCCAGCGCTCTGGAACTGCTCGACCTCCATGGGCGGCATTTTGACCGTGAGCGAACGGTCAAAGCGCTTGGGATCGGACATGCGAAAGAGCTGGTCATACGTCATGTCCTCCAGGAGCGTCAGCGCCTCGACGGCCTCCATCAACTGTTCAAACCGGAAAAGGCGCATACTATGGCGTCGGGGGCTGCTTCTTCTTGCCCATCAAGTAATCCAGCTCCTCTGGCGAAAGCCCTTCGGGGTGCTGCCACTTTTCCTTCTTCTGCGTCCGGGTCTCTTTGGGAGGACCCTGCAGCTTCTCGCCCCAGATCACTTCACGGGCCGGGGCCTGGCGCGGGGTCACATAAACGTCGCTGGCCCACAGGATCTGGCTGTCAGGCAGGACATTGAAGTCACGGCGCACCCGGTCGGTGAAGACCGTAGGCAGCTTGTTTTTGTAGTTGGCGCTGTAAAAGATCCGGTTGTCCTCGTGGTCCACCAGGAGGAGAACCATGCCGTAATTGCGGATGTAGACGTTGATGGCCTTATCAGAGCCCTGCAAAAGCTCCGGTGGCATCCGCACGTTGGTAAACTCGCCCAGCCTCTTTAAGACCTGCTCAAAGATGTAGCCGCTGCGATCATCGGCGGTCAGCCCCTGCTCGCTCGTCATCCGGGGGATGTAAAACAGGGCGAGGCTCGGACCACCCGCCTGCGCCTTAGCTTTACGCCTGCTTTTTTTACCTAACATCGAAGTAAATACGTTCTATCCGCCATGGCCGACCTACGGATCAAGAGAATCAAATTGCGGAACTGGGAAACTGTCGCTGCGGCGGAGCTGGAATTTCCTGCTCAGGGCCTGGTTTTGGTCATGGGCTCCAACCTGGCAGCCGAGGGCAAACTCCAGAGCGTTGGAGCGGGCAAAACCGCTCTTGGAGAGGCGCTGAGCCGTGCGCTGGTCGGCATACGCGGGCGTTTCTCTGAGGCTGGCCATTACTATTCCGACAACGGAAAAGATGGCTGTTATGTGAAGATCGAAGGCGAATTGCAAGATCAACCCTTGACGGTCGAAATGGGGTTCAAGTGCCAGGAGCTGTCCAAGACAGGTGAGGGCCTGCGCTTTCAGCACGGCGACCGAAAGATCCAGCACGGACACGTGGATCTGACCAGAGTGGAGCTGTCCAAGACTTTGAGCGTGACGCCGGAGCTGGCGGAGTGGACCGTTTTCCTGGACGGCGACAAGCTCCGCTTTCATAAGCTCTCCCAGGAAGATGCCGTGAGCCTGCTCATGACCGCCCTGGCCCAGCCGCCCTGGACCCAATACCAGGAAGCCGCCCTCAAAAAACTCCAGGCCGGGAATAATCAGCTTGCTCAATCCAAAAACACGCTCGACCACGGCAAGCAGCAAATCGAACAGTTCACTAAACAGCTCCAGCTCGCCAAGTCGGACCTGAAAGAAGCCAAAGAGGACTATCAGCGCCAGATCGACGGGCGCGACCGCAAAATCTCGAAGATCAAGCAGGACATCGGTGCCAATAAATCGGCCATCACTGCTGCCGAAGAGGAGATCAAGAAAATCGCCAAACAGCGCAAGCTCCTGGAAGACCAGGGCTCCGAGGCTGCGCACAAGCTGGAAATCGAGAGCCTGGCTCTACGCGATAAAGGCGCTGAGATCCGGCTCAGATGGAATGAGGCCGTGGATCTGCGCGCCGAAAAGAAGACGGCCCTTAGCCAAGCCAAACGCACTCTGGCGGAGATGGAAGAAGTGCCGACCGTTTGCCCAAAATGCAATAAGCCCTGGGACAAGGCTCACAGCGAGGCGGAACTGATCAAAGCCAAGGCAGCCGTCGATAGCGCTCAAAAAGCGTTTAACCGCGCCAATGCCGCCTGCGACAATATCGACGACGAATTACGCGATCTGAATGACAAGGCTTCCGAGATCAATCAGAAGATCAAAGCGGCGGGCCACGTCGAAGACATCCGATACCTGGGCGACCAGCACACCAAACACGAACGCCTGATCCGGAACCTGACCGCCGCAAACCACGAGCACGAATTGGCGATCAAAGACCTCAATCAAGAGGTTGATAAAAGTTTTGTAGACAAAATTGAGGCCACCATCTCAGAGCGCCAGCGCCGCCTGGATGAGACCAAGCTCGTGGTTGACGCCGCTGCCGAAACGGTCGCCCAGGACGAGGAAGTCGTGAAGGTGCTCAACTACTGGCACAAGGCGTTCAGCCCAACCGGCATCCCAAACATGATCCTGGCCGACACCATCCCGGCGCTGAACAACGTCGCCCGGCGCATCTCGGCTCTCATGACCGGGAGCACGATCAACGTCACCTATTCGACCACCAAGCTCCTGGCCAAAGGCGGGGAGCGCCCCAAACTCAATATCGCGGTCGAGAACAAGCTTGGCAGTAAGCGGGTCGAGGGCAGCTCCAAAGGCGAGGGTGGACTCACCAACCTGATCATCGCTGAAAACCTCTCCGAAGTCGGCCAGGTCTCCAAACGCATCGGTTTCCGCTGGTATGATGAGATCACCAACGGCCAGGACCCGGTGGTGCGCCGGTCGATCTTTGCCTACCTCAAGGAAATCGCGCACCGCCTGGGCATCCTAATCTTCGTGGTCGATCACCACGTGGAAGTGGCCAGCTACGCCGATTACATCCTGGTCGCTGAGAAAACGCTCGAAGGCGGCACGCGCTACTTCTTCAAGTAGCCTTTGTAGCCGACGCCCTCCGCCGACAGCTCCAGCGTGTTATAGAGCTTATCCTTGACGGTATCCGCATACGCCTGGTTAGAGGTAGCCGCACCAATGGCCGTCTGATTGCGGATGTTGAAATTGTTACCGTGCCCTGGCACGTGGACGAACGTGAAAGAGAAATCAGCGCTGCTGGGAAGGTTGAACGAATTTTTGGGGCCGCGCAGCCACGGACCATTGAGCTTCGCACTCACGTCACGCACGTAGCCCGTGCAAACCACGCCAGGGCTATTGCTGTCGATCCAGATCAGCTCCAGGCGAAGAGTGACTGGCATGTAAAACTCGTCTGTGTCGCTTCCGGCCTCCACCGTGTAAGCCGTGTCCGCCGCCTGGCCGCGAGCCTCCTGCGCCGCCGCGCTGTTACCAGGAGCATCCGATGTCGCCCCGGCGCGCCGCACGTAAACTTGCGGGCTGGAGTTTTTGGAAATGGGCAGAGAGAACGAATGGAGCAGCGCCGCCAGCTCCAGCAGCGAAAGCGCGCCACGCGGGCAGTAATCCTTGTCCATGGAGGACAGCTTAAAGGAAAACGGAATCGCCATTGGCTGGGTCAGCCGATACTGGTGGAACCCATCCGGCATCACTGGATTGGTGACGACGAAATACTCCACGCTGCGCGCCAGCTCCACCGAATCAGGCATGGCCGGGAAGTTAATGGCCACAAACTGGTCGAGCCCGGCGAACGGATCGTAGCCGGTGGTGCGATCTGATTCCAAAACCAGCAATCGCCCGGAGAACGGAAAGTTACTTGGCCGCTGCAGTTGCGTCGTTGGCATAGGTTACCTTACGGAAGCCCTGGACGTGACCAGATTGACGGGCTTTTGGTCTGCGCCCATGGATCTGGCGTCAGCGGCTGGCTCGTTTTCTTGATCATCTCTTTTTGGTGATCAACCTGCATCTGGCGTTCAGCTTCGCGCTTGCGTTCTTCGGTGATCGCCTTGCCCAGCTTAGGCACTTCCTCTTTGAACGCCTTCTCTTGAGCCTTGGTGGCCTCGATCATCTCTTGATCGCGCTTGGCCGTCCGGTCGGCATCCGCCGTCACCGTGCTGAGAGCAATGCGCTCGCGCACTTTAGCGACCAGATCCGGCATGTGCTTTTCAGCCAGGTCATTGAGGCGCTCTTCCATCGTGTGGACCCTGTAAGGAAAGCCGCCCCACGAGTCGATCAGGCCCGGCATGCGCCAGGCATTGGCTTTCAAGGTCTCGAAACCAGCTTTGACTCCGCCTGTGACGATGGCGTGCGTAATGATCGCGTCCATGTCCTGCCGGTTCAGCGGCCTCAACCCGAAACTTTGCGACACGAACGAGGTCTTGGTGAAATCCTTTTTGTTGTAACCCATGATCTTGTCGATCAATGGATTCAGCCAGTTCGGAAAGAAATGGTTCAAAGCGGCCACCACTCCGACAACAACCGCGCCCGCGATCCCGATGGGACCCAGGAGAACCGGGAAAACCAGCGAAATCGCCCGTGCAAACATCGAGAGCGGACCACCCAGCTTCATCAGCGTTCCCAGCAGACCTGCTTTGCCTGCCACCATACCCAGGCCCAACTCCAGTTGCCGGGCGCGCTCCGCTCGTGCTGCCACAATCGAAGTCGCTGCCGTCAGAGCCATGGCCGCTGCGAATTTGGTGAGCGCGAAGATCGTGTAGCCGATGCCCGCGTAGACCGCACCCAAGGCAGCCACCATTGCGACCTTATTGGTGCTGATAAACCGGAAGATGCCATCCAGGCCCTTCATTACCGGCACAACGCCGTATTTGAGAACCGGGATGAATCCCTCGCGCAAGAGCGCACCGAAACTGTGCTCCAGCGTTTTCACAATCTCGCCGGTCTGCATGATCTGCTCTTCCCAGTGCTTCTGCAGGGTCGCAGCTTCGTCCAGCGGCCTATTGGCGCGCTCCAAAGCCTGTTTGTAGAGGATGATGGACTCCGTGGACATGTTGAGCACCTGGGAGGCTGCTTCGAGCTGGGCCAGATACATGCGCGTG
>Ga0105240_10009043_pt1 | contig 14147 bp, 11 predicted proteins | sample KBSC54metaG_FD_80426 | JGI IMG/M metagenome (GOLD analysis project Ga0105240, IMG submission 80426) | Corn rhizosphere microbial communities from Kellogg Biological Station, Michigan, USA - KBS C5-4 metaG | ecosystem: Host-associated > Plants > Roots > Rhizosphere > Soil | place: Michigan, USA... | reverse complement strand
TCTTTTTTGTGTCGGCTAGCCCGGCTTGCGGCGGAGAGCAGGTTTCTCGATGAAGTGCCAGGAGAGCACGGCCACCGCGAGAATGCAGGGGTACGCCAGAAAGAACAACTGGTATTGGCGGATCCCAGGGTGATATTGAGAGATGATCTGCTGCGTCGGGAAGGCGTAGATGTAGAGTCCGTAAGAATAGTCGCCCAGTCGCTGGTACGGTGCGAAGTACAGCTTTGGATGATAGGCCAGCACCAACACGATGTAGCAGACCGCCGGAATGTAGAGCATGCGGATATTGGGAATGCGAGTGTGCCCCCACACGATGAACGCCGCCAGAAAAACGGCCAACGGGAGGCTGATGCGAATGCGCTCGCGATTCATGAAGAAGAACGCGCCGCAGAGAAACGCGATCGCCAACCGCGGCGCTTCCGGGTGCTTTGCGATGAGCGGCAGAGCATCGCTCTTCACCGAAGCTGCCAGGAGCAGGAAGACCGCGAAGAAGCAGTTATAGATTTCGCGCGACTTGAACAGTCCCATCAGCCCGATCACCGCCACCAGGATGTACATTTGGATTTCGAGCGGCAGCGTCCAGAGCGAACCGTTGACGCCGCTCTTCAGCGGGTTGTGCTCGAAGACGCCGGGCAGGTTGAACTGGATGGGATAGGCGAGGCTGTTATAGATGAGGAAGCGGCGCGTCTGGTGGTCGCGCAAGAAATCTTTGAGCGGCCACACGGTGGCGAAGGCGCCGATGATGACGGCGTAAACGGCGGCTGCGATCAGCCCCGGATAGATGCGCAGAGCGCGCGCCGCCGCGAAATACCTCAGCGTGGCGCGCATCACGAAGCTCTGCACCACCAAGAACCCGCTGACCGCGAAAAAAATCAACACCCCGATCGAGCCGCCCGTTTCGAGGTTGCCGAAGTGGTTCCAGAGGTACTCGGGATTTTCGCCCCAAGCTAACGCCGCGCAGTGTGACAAGATCACCAGCGATGCGGCGAAAAAGCGCAGCAAGTTGAAATTGTTGGCGCGACCCACGGAGAGGTCCGTCAGGACATAGGAGCCTAGCAGCCCCGGGCGCTTCGCCTCCACGCGCTCAACCGCGGGCTGTGCGCCGGCTACGCTACTCACGATAGGGTATCCTTCGAAGCCGAATGCGGCTTCACTTACCAAGAGTCTTCAGGGCGGTGTTCCAACTACAGGGTAGCAGCGATTTCGAACAAACACGTTCGCAGGCCGGAGGCCTACGCTACGTGGTCTTAGATATATTAGAGTCTTGGCCACTCCACCGAAGAATAACGTCGGCACGTGGTGGCATGTTGCTGCCGCCGCGGTACTGACGCTCGCCATTTATTGGATCTGCCTGCGCTTTCTTTTCCCCGGTTATTTCGCGCCGCTGTCGCCGTTTCACATGGACTTCTACGAGTATGCCGGCGCGGCGTACAAAGATTTCCTTCGCTTGCTGCTCCACTATCCTCGACCGGCGGCGTATGCGGCGATGAAACTGCTTGGGGCGTGGGGGCTCAACCACCTCATGGCCGGCGGCGTCCTGATTGCGCTGGCGAACGTGGTCCTGACCATCCGTCTCTTTGGATCGATGACCGGCACAACTCCGCGGATCTTGCCGATTTCCGTGGCGGCGTATCTCGTCTTGCTGTTCGCCCATCCTGACTTCTACTTCGAGCACCGGCATGACTTACCGGCGGAGTTGTCATACCTGTTTCTCGTTGTCAGCCTGCTCGCCTGGATCGCCTTCGCACGCGGACCGGCATCTCGCGCAATGCGTGTTCTGCTGATATGCGCCGCTGTGGTCTTCGCCGTCTTGTTCGCGTTCGCGAAAGAAACATATTTCGTTTCCGCCGCGCTGTTGGTGTTCGCGATGGCTGTCACCGACCGGCCAAGGCGCAACCGGCACCTGACTTTCCTGGCGATCCTGGCGCTCTGCGAAGCCGCGAGTGTCCTTTGGACGCGGCACGTGCGCGGACCGTTCGTGAACATGGAAGCCGGTACGGCAAGCTCGTACCACGTCAGCCTGAGTCCCGCGTCCCTGCTGCATACAGGCAGCTTCTACGTGGCGCACCTGTTCAATCCGGCGATTCTGTTACTTTGTGTGCTCGCGCTATGGGTCGCCGCGCAGCGCCGGGAATGGCTGATCCTGTCGATTGCGTGGATGCTGGCGGGCCTCGCCGCGCTTGCACCGCATGCCATGCTGCCCAATCACCAGTTTGAAGAATATGCCTGGGCGGCGGCGCCACTACTGCTCGCGCCGCTGCTGCTGCTGGATCAGCCTGGCGGCAGCCGGCGGTCGATCGCGATCCGGCTGGCAGGGTTGGCGGTGCTCACCGTACTCGCGATCGCGGGCCCCGGCGGGTACACGTCGAACTATGGCAACGAGACGCTGACATGGATGGTCGGGCAGGAGCGAAAGAGCGCCGCGCTCAATCGATCGCTGAGTGTTCTGGCGGAAGCGCCGCGGCCTTCGCGCATTCTGGTGGCCGGCCTGGAGGACTTTACGGCCGTGCCGTGGCACAATCCGGACTACATCCGCCTCACGTTCGGAACGGACAGATTTTGGACAATCCTGGTGGAACCGTCGGTCCAATTGCGCCGCAGCAGCCGCTGGCTGCGTTTTGTGGAACCGAGTGAAGTCCGATTGACGGATTTCGATTATGTGGCGAGTTACCAGGAAGACGGGAACCTGACGTCGTTTCGAGATGGGCGTACGCTGATGGCGACGACCCCTCCGGACGAGGTGCTGGTTCCCGAACTGACGCCGCTGGAATCCGGCGCACAGGCGCACCCGATGGAGTCGTACCGATGGCTGAAGTGCGCCGACACTGCCATCGACTGGGGTCTGTGGACGAAGGCCGCGGAGTTCCTGGACAAAGCGCAAGCGGCGGGCGCGTCCGGAGATGCGACCTTCCAAAGGCTTTCCGCGACGGTCCGCAACCGGCCCACCGCGCCGGCGCCGGTCCACGCGATTTTCGAGGCACGACCCGCGCGCATCGTCCAGCCCGACCGCAGCGGTATCGCGGTCGCGGAGTTGTATTGGAAGGTGCCGGACGGCTTTTCGGTGGAGGTCCACGTGAGTGCGCCGGACGGCCAGCTTCTGGCGGCCAGCGAAGGACCGGGGCAGGCGCGGACCGAGAAATGGGTGACAAACGGAATGCGATTCTTCCTTCAGGATGTGCGAGGCGGGAAGCCGCTAACGGCCGAGAACACGCTGGGTTCGGTGACCGTAGAGGTGACGCCGTAGGGAGGCGAAAAAAGGGGTTAGGGGTTAGGGGTTAGGGGTTAGGGGTTGGGGAAAAGCCGGGACCAGGGCCGGGGGCCAGGGTTTTGTAGCGCTCGCTACGCTCGCGGCCGAAGCAAACGCGGCCACCGGATGCCAGGCAAAAGGCACCGCCATTAGCGGTTCATAATTTCCAGTTCCTTCACGAGGAAGGCCATGTCGGTGAACGGATCGCCGCCGTTGCGGGCCCAGTGGACGCGGCCCTTCTTATCGATCAGGATGGTCGAGTGCAGCTCGATTTCCTCGAAGTCGTCGTAGGAATGGAAGCGGTGCGCGTTGGCGAAATGGTCGTCCGAGAGTAGCCGGACCGGCAGGTCGCCGAACGCCTTCAGGCCGGCGGCGTTCTTGTCGGGCGCCGTGCTGCTGACGGCCAGCACCGTCGTGTCGAGCCGCTCCCATTCGTCCTTCTTCTCGCCGATGCTGTGCAGTTGCCGCATGCAGTGCGGGCACTCGGCGCCGAGGTAGAAGACCAGAATCACGTTCTTCCCTTTGTACTGTTCGAGGGAGACGCGCTTGCCGTCGGCATCCTTCACGTCCAGCGACGGCGCGGCGTACGGCTCCCATTTCTCGGGTCCGAACTTCTCCAGCGACGTGCGCATGTAGTTGCGCTGCGGACCGGGCGAGCTATCGCGCGGCGCGGCCGTGATCCCGGCGGCTTGCGCGCGGTGAATGATGGCGAGGCCTTTGTCGGCATCGGCAGCGACATACAGCAGGCGCGCCATGGCGTCTTCCGCCTTGGACTTCTCGGCCATGGCGGAGTACGCGCGCACGAGGCCGCTGAGGGCGAACAGATCGTTGCGTGTGAGCGTGAGCGCCTTTTCGAACGCCTGCGCGGCCAGCACGGGACTCTTCGTCTGCAGATAAGTTTCGCCGAGGCTGTTGTACAACGATTCCGGATACATGGGCGGATCGGCGTAACCCTTCTGATCGGCGAATTCCTTGTCCGCCGCTTCGGAGAGGAACTTGAGTCCGGCGAGCGTCTCGCCACGCGCCAGCGCCAGCCGCGCTTTAAGTTCCGTGGCCTGGATGTTGTAAAGGCCCAGCACGGGACTCTTCGCCTTCTCCAATTCGTCCTTCAGCGCGGTGTGCGCGGCGATGGTCTTCTCGGCCTTTTCCGGATCACCTTTGCCGAACCATGCGCGCGCCTCGAAATACGAGCGGTTGGCTTTGTCCAGCAGGATGTCGCGCCACGGAATGTTGCCCTCCTTCAGCAGGTCGTCCCAACGCTCGTACTTGAGCAGGGCGCGAGCCAGCGCGGCGATCCCGTAGGAGTGGCTGCTGAAGGCCGAGTCGGCATTGGCCTGGGGATCGAGCGGCGCGTCGATCAGTTGGCGCGCGCCGAAGATGGCGGCATTCACCATCCCCATCTGCTCCTGGATGTAGGACAGGTAATTGCGATTGTGGCCGTAATTCCAGTTGTTGAACGGAAAGGTCAGCCGCTCCTGCATGTACTGCTTCTCGCGGCGCGTGGCGGCGTCCATGGAAATCGCGGCTTCGTTCCACATGCCGACAATGCTGAAGATGTGGCCGGGCATGTGGAGGGCGTGACCGATGCCCGGGACAATCTCGCCGTAGCGGCGCGCGCTCGCCAGCGCCTGTTCGGGCTCGTGGTAGTCCCAATTGTGAATGCGGTAATGGTGCGCGCCGGGATGGTCGGGCTGCTTGGCCAGGATCTCGCGGATCATGAGTTCGGCGCCGTAGCGGTCGTTGCCCATGGTGTTGAGCGCTAGCAGGGCGCGGGCTTCCATGTCGTCGGGATATTTGACGCAGAGGGTCTCGAGGATCTTGCGGGAGCGGTTCTCGCGGCGTCCTCCGTCGGGCGGTGTGGATGCCAGCGGATCGGGCAGGGCGTCGGCGGCGAGCGCCTCGATATAGAGCTGTTCGCGCGGGCTGACGCTGTTCTTGCGCTTCAAAGCCTCTCGGATCATGTCGGCCGGGCGCTGATCGCCGCCGAAGCCTTCGATCTGGCTGGCGCGCGCGAGTCCCCAATACGCCATGGCGTTGTCGGGCTCCAGCTTCAGGCACCAGCGGAAGGCGCGCTCGGCCTCGTAATCCCAGAACGAGTGCAGCAGGGCGTTGCCCTGGTCGAACCATTTCTGGACTTCGGGGTTCTTGGTCGTGATGGGGAAGTGGGCCTCGCCGATGCCAGCGATCACCCACGGCTTCTCGCGCGGGCCGATGTCGAAAGCATCGCCGTGGGCCGAATGGCCGATCTTGGCGAGCACGGTCTCGGGCGTTTGAAACGCGGCTAACGGCACGATGAACAGCAGACCGATGATGAGTCGCATGGTCCCCCCTCGTTTGTGAAAGTATAACGTAGCGTAGGCCTCCCGGCCGGCGATCTTCGGTAACACCGGCGATCTTTGTCGCCGGTCGCCGAGTGCCAGGCTCGGCCGGTGTTGCGATCGAACGGGCAGCGCGCGTCAGCAAGCAACGATACTTCCCGTACGACGTGACACACGGCAACGCTCCCTCAGAAGCCGTGAAACGATCGGCGCGAGGCGAAAGGCACATCCGGCAAAAACACTTCGCGCTACGATGCCCCACAAGCGGTCGCAGAGGACGCAGTGACACTTTGCAGACCGCGCGAAACTGAGCAAATCGATTATTTCACGCTCCCTCACGGTCGCGGCTCCGATCGGAGCGGCTGCGGTTGGCCCAGCGGCAGCGCGCCGTTGGCGCGTTCGCAGGCCGGAGGCCTACGCTACACCGAGTGGCAGCAAAGATCGCCGGCTCATGCCGGAGAAGTTACAGCCGGGTCCGCTGGCCGGTGAGATCAGTTTCTTCGCGCCAGCGTCGCTGTTACTTTTCTTTTTTGTGATTTTCATCGTGACCCGCCTGCGCGGCATCGACCTGCACCCCGTGAATTATTTCTTTCTCGCCACGGCGTTCTTCGCGTGTCACCTGCTGCTGGCTTAACTCGTCGACCATATCCCGATCCACGCGGCCTTGGCGATCTGCTCGGCGGTATCGATCGCAGTTTGTGTATCTCGTGCTCTTCCCGTATGCGTTCTTTCCGCACGGGTACACCGGACTGTCGGTTACGATCGGCTGCATCGTCACGCTATTCGCCGTGATGCAAATGACGGGACGGGCTCGCTGGACGGGCGCACGCGAGTGAGCAGCCACAAGCTAAGATGGAAGGCTGGAGATGTCACAGACACTTCGCTTTCTGCCATCTACGCCGAATCTGGATCTCAACGCCATTATCGACATATTGGTGGTGGCGTTCCTCGTGTATCAGTGCCTGATGGTGGTGCGCGGAACGCGTGCCGGACCCATTCTCGTCGGCATCCTGATCATGGTGTCGCTCTACGGCCTGTCGCTGTGGGCGGGCCTGGAAGCCCTCCGATCGCTGCTGTCGTTCATCGTCCCTTATATCGGACTTGCGGTGATCGTGCTCTTCCAATCGGAAATTCGCCGGACGTTGGCGCGCATCGGACGAAAGCGACTGATGGGCGTGATTGCGGGCGGCTTCCACGCGCCCGAATCGGTGAGCGAAATCCTGCTGGCGATGGAGGAGATGTCGGCGAAAAAGATCGGCGCTCTCATCGTGCTGGAGCGTGATATCGGACTGCGCACGTTCATCGAAAGCGGCGTGCGGCTGGACTCGCGGCTGTCGCGCGATCTGCTGATTTCGATTTTCCAGCCGGGACTGCCGCTGCACGACGGCGCGGTCATCGTGCAAAAGGAACGGCTCGCCGCCGCCGGATGCTTCTTGCCGCTCACCACGAATCGTGAACTGTCGTTGAAGCTCGGCACGCGCCACCGTGCGGCCATCGGAATCACCGAGGAGACTGACTGCCTGTCGCTGGTGGTCAGCGAAGAGACCGGCCGCATGTCCGTGGCGGCGTTCGGTGAATTGACTCAGGGGCTATCCGCTGCCGAAGTCGTGGAGCGGATTAATCGCCATTTCGGCGTGCAACGGCCGGTCCTGCTGCCGGTCGAGGATTTTCCGGCCGACATTCCGCTGGCCCACGATCATGGGTCCCCGATCGATGCGCATCCTCCCGAGAGGGTGAACTGAAATGCGCCGCTTCGCCAACCGGGTGCTCGGTCTGATCTTCGTTAACTTCGGATGGAAGGTGCTCTCGCTGGCGCTGGCTGTAGCGCTGTGGGCGTTGGTGGCCAGCGAGCCCGAACTCGGCACCATCGCGACCGTGCCCCTGGAATACAAGAACCTGGCCGAGGACCTGGAGATCGCATCGGAGCCGGTGTCCACGATTTCGCTGGACCTGCGCGGTCCTTCAGGCGAACTGCGCGGCGCGGGCGATGGCGGCATCCATCCGGCAGTGATTTTGGACATGTCGGGCGTGCAGCCCGGATGGCGCACGTTCAACATCGGCAACGGCGCGATCAAACTGCCGCGGAACGTGCATCTGATGCGAGCCAATCCGTCGCAGGTGCGGTTTCTGTTCGAACGGCGCATTATGCGGCAGGTGCCGGTGGTGCCGCTGTTCACCGGCGAAGGAACCCATGGCTACATCATCGCCAGCGATCAGATTGTCCCCAAGCAATTGACCATCGTAGGTCCGGCCAGTCACGTGGCGCGAGTCACATCGGCGAGCACCGATCCCATCGATCTTTCGGCAGTCGTAGGCTCTTCGGAATTTCGCGCAAATGTGTACGTGACCGATCCATATGTGCGATTTCAATCTTCCCCTCAGGTTACAGTCACAGTCACAATGAGAAAGCGTTAATGGCTAAACAACTATTCGGTACCGACGGAATTCGCGGCGTGGCGGGTGAGTACCCGCTGGATCCGCAAACAGTATATGCGTTCGGATGCGCCCTGGCGGACGACGCCATCGCTCACCATCCCAACCCGGCCATTCTCATCGGCATGGACACGCGAGAGTCCGGTCAATGGATCGCCGAGCTGGTGGCCGGTGGTCTGACCGCCCGCGGCGTGCGCGTGAAGTTCGCCGGTGTGATCACCACCCCGGGCGTCGCCTATCTGACGCGGACGGGTGAGTTCGTGGCAGGCGTGATGATCTCGGCATCGCACAATCCGTATCAGGACAATGGGCTGAAAGTCTTCGGCCATAGTGGCTTCAAGCTGCCCGACGACGAAGAGCACACGATCGAGCAGGACATCCTGCGGTTGCGCGCCGAGTCCGTAACGCCGGCGCCTGTGACTCTCACGCCCGACGCGAGCCTGGACGGACAGTATCTCGAGTTTCTAGTCTCGACGGCCACGGTGCGATTCGATGGCGTGAAGATCGCTCTGGATTGCGGCAACGGCGCGTCGTACCTGCTTGGTCCGGAACTGTTCCGGCGGCTGGGCGCGGACGTGGTGACGATCTGCGCGGAGCCGAACGGCCGCAATATCAATCTGGGCTGCGGCGCCATGCACCTGGAGCTGCTGCAAAAATCCGTGGTGGAGCACGGCGCCGATTATGGCGTGGCATTCGACGGCGATGCCGACCGGGCGATCTTCGTGGCGCGCCGCGGCAAAGTGGTGGACGGCGATGCCGTGCTGCTGGCCTCGGCGCGTGCCATGAAAAGCGCCGGAAGACTGTGCCAGGACACGGTGGTTTCGACTGTGATGTCTAACCTGGGCCTGGAAAAATTGCTGGAGCGCCACGGCATTCGCATGGTGCGCACGGCCGTCGGCGACAAGTACGTGCTGGAAGAAATGCTGCGGCTCGGCGCGGTGCTGGGCGGCGAACAATCGGGCCACGTCATCTTCCGCGAATATGCGACGACGGGCGACGGCTTGCTCACGGCTTTGCGCGTCTTCGAAATTGCGCGGCAGGCGGGAACCGGTCTCGAAGAGTTGACCGGCGACCTGCAGGTATACCCGCAGAAATTGGTGAACGTGCGCATTCGCGACCGGCAGGGCCTCTTGGAGAAACCCGCCGTGGCCGACGAAATTCGCAACGCCGAAACATCCCTGGCGGGAACAGGCCGTGTTTTGGTGCGGTTTTCGGGCACCGAACCGCTGGCCCGGGTCATGGTCGAGGCCGAAGACGCCGGTATGGTTGAGCACTTTGTAAATCGCATCGCGGACGCAATTCGCACCGCGGCGGCCGCGGGCGTTTGAAATCTCACATGATGAAAGGGATTTAATATCCGAATGGGCGAGTACTCACGAAATGCCGCTGCAACGTGCAAGGATAAGTCCGCGTCTCTAGAGATGTAGGGCTTTTGCGAGTGGTCTCGCGGGGATTTTCGGTTTTCCCGCGGGCCAGGCCGGCGGTCGTTTTCCTCCGAGCGTCCGTCGGCCCCTTTTGCAAGCTTCACATGCGACGTTGGGACTGGGCTTGGGGTCGTTGCGCTCCCTCACGGTCGCGGCTCCGATCAGAGCCGCGCGCGTCAAGCAAGCGGTCAGTCATCGCTGTCCCACGCGTTAGCGGAAATACATCACATCCGGCCGGATGTGACCGTCATGCCGTTCCATGCAGGGTCCGCAGACCACTTGGTAATCGGGCACGATGGACTTCACCTTTTGCGGGATCAGAACGCCGTCGCTGTCCAGGTGTTCGGTCGCGATCGACATGCGCGGGTGGAAGCGCTGCAACGTGTTGCGCGCGCCGTCCAGCGCCTTCTTCTCCGCGCCTTCGATATCCAGTTTGATGTAATCGACACGATCCAGCTTTAACGCCGCGACTTCCTCGTCGATGGTCGTCAGCGGCGCCTGCACGCCCGGCGTCCCGTCCCGCAGCATGACGAAGGTATCGGCGGCGCTGTTGTGGGGATCGCGCTTGAGCAGCAGGACATCGTCCTTATCCCACACCCCTTTGGGCACGAGAATCACCTGGCCGGCGGCAATCTGCGATTGGAAATTCCGGCGATACACTTCGATATTCTCGGGTGCCGGTTCGAAGGCCACGATCAGGCGCGCACCGTGCTTCAGCGCGGTCTGCGTGAACGTGCCGACATTGCCGCCGCAGTCGAGCACGATATCGCCGGGGTGCACGGCGAAATCGCCCGTACCGTAGATCTCGCGTTCCTGCTCGGCGAGATTAAAGGGCAGCACGTAGTCATTGCCTTCGGGAATCCACCACGTGCCGCGCGGAGTCTGCCACTGGTGGTAGCCCGCCGGATCCTTCGCGACCAGTTTGCTGTCGTGCAGGAAACCGTTGCTATATCGGATCTGCTGCTGCAGGTTTCGGTCGGCAGCGAGGGCATTGGCCATGGGGCAGACATCGGCCCGTCCCACGGCGGTCAATGCGAACAAGCGGAACGGAGCGTAGAAGTAGCCGAGCGTGGCAACAGCGGCAATCGCGATTACCACGCCGGCGATCTTCATTACACGCGCCGCAGGACCATCGCCGAGTTCTTGCTGCCGAACGCGATGCAGTTACACACCGCGTGCTCGATGTCGAGTTTGCGCGGCGTGTTGCGGACGTAGTCCAGATCGCACTCGGGATCCGGCTCGTCCACATTCAGCGTCGGGTGCACTTCGCCGTCGCGCATTGCCAGCAGTGTTGCCGCTACTCCGGCCGCGCCGCACGCGCCCTGAGGATGGCCGATCAAACTCTTGATGGCCGACCCGGGCAGGTTGTAAGCATGGCCGTTGAAGGCCAGTTTCACCGCGCGGGTCTCGATGCGATCGTTCAACTCCGTGGACGTGCCGTGATAGCTGAGATACTGCACGTCGGCCGGTCCGATGCCGGCTTCGTCCATGGCCATGCCGATGGCGCGCGCCGGCTCTTCGCCGCACTCTTCCAGACGCACGCGATGGAAAGCCTCGCAGGTGGAGCCGTAGCCGGCCACTTCGCCGTAAATGTGCGCGCCGCGAGCCTTGGCCTGCTCCATTTCTTCCATGACGAAAAACCACGAGCCTTCCGCGATCACGAAGCCGTCGCGATCGCGCGAGAACGGCCGCGATGCGCGCTGCGGATCGTGATTCCAGCGCGTGCTCATGATGCGCATGAGCTGGAAGCCGCGCAGGATCAGCGGCGCCAGCGGCGAATCCACTCCGCCCGCGATCATCGTATTCAACGCACCGCGCTGGATGTGATGGAAGGCGTAGCCCATCGCGTCCGTGGACGACGTGCAGCCCGTCGAAATGATGTGGCTGAGACCGCGGAAGCCGAAGCGCATGGATACTTCGCTAGCAAGCGTGCCGATGGTGCCCGTCGGAATGGTGTACACGCTGCACTGCTTCAGATGGCCGCCGTAGTAGAGCCGGTACTGCTCTTCCGTGAAGTCCTGGCTGCCGCCGCCCGAGCCGACGATCACGCCGACCTGGCGCAGTTCATCGCGAGTCATGCTCTTATAGTCGAGGCCGGCATCTTCGAGGGCCTCGCCGACGCTGGCAACTGCCAGTGGAACGGCGCGCGAGACATGCGGCCGGTCCTTCACCTCCACATACTTCTTCTCGTCGAACTCGTCGGGAACTTCGCCCGCGACCTGCACCACGTAACCAGTGGGATCGAAGCGCGTGATTCGTCTCACACCGCTTACCCCGTTTCGTGTGGCTTGCCAGAAGCATTCACGCCCAATTCCATTGGGACTGACTGCTCCGATTCCTGTGATCACTACGCGACGCATGGATTTTGTTTTGCCTTTAGTCTTCTCGCCAGTATAGGCTGAATCTTATGACTGCTGCTACGGAGAATCGGCCGCCGGGAGGAATTTCGGCATTCCTGGCCGGTCTTCAGGGCGGCATGGTGGGAGTGCTGTGGATGTTGGTTTGGTTGGGAGTCAGCGCTCTGTGGCAGCGCCGGAGTTTCTGGACTTCGGAAAATCTGATCGCCAGCGCATTCTACGGCGAGGCCGCCATTCGCCGCGGCTTTGCGGGCAGTACGCTTTCGGGAACAGCGCTGTACCTGCTTGTCTACAGCGTGCTGGGCGGAGTGTTCGGCGTGGCGGCGCGGAGTCAGCACCGCCAAGTCCGGATTTTGTTGCTTAGTCTGGCCTTCAGCCTCGGTTGGTATTATCTGTCTTTCCACGTGATGTACCGAAGCGTGCTGCCTCTGGTCTATCTGCTCCACACCGAGCGAACCATGGTGCTGGGCCACCTGGTCTACGGAACCCTGCTGGCCCGGTTTCAAAACTACACGGCGAAGTAAGGCGGGCGGATTTCGCCTGCCCGCCCGGACCACGTTATACCAGTTCCAGTTCGATCTTCTTGGCCGAAGCATCGAGCTTGACGATTTTGAAACTGCGGATCTGGCCGGCGCGCACCGGTTCGCGTTTGCCGCCACCGCCGCCCTGGCCGCCACCCTTCCACTTGGACGCCAGCATCGTGCTGAGCGAGGAGAGATCCACCTTGGACTCCGCGGGTTTCTCTTCCTGCTCCGGCGCATCGCCCGCCAGTTTGCAACTGGCCTGCACACCTTCGCCGAGTTCGACCCTGCCGCGATTGCCGGAGGCTTCCACGATGCGTCCGGTCACCACGTCGCCTTCCTTATGTTCGGCGATGTATTCATCCAGGCTGGTGGGCACCAGTTGCTTCATGCCCAGGCGCAAACGCCGCTTCTCGACGTCGCATTCCAGCACCAGGACCTTCACGACCTGCCCGACCTTCAGCACGTCCGACGGAGCGTTGATCCGCTTCTCGGCGCTGATATCGCCCACGTGGATCATGCCCTCCACGCCCTCGGCAACCTGCACGAACGCACCAAACTTGGTCAGGCTGGTCACCGGACCTTCGACGATCGCGCCCGCCGGGAACTGCTTGCCCGCATCGGCCCACGGATCTCCGAGCGCCTGCTTGAGTCCCAGGGAAATTCGCCGCTCGGCCGGACTGACCCCCAGGATGACCACGTCCACCGTGTCGCCGGCCTTCACCACATCGGAAGGCTTGCGGACCTTCTTGGACCACGACATCTCGGACAGATGAATCAGCCCTTCGATGCCCTTTTCCAATTCCACGAACGCGCCGAAATCGGCGACGCGCGTGACCGTGCCCTGAATGCGCTCACCGGCCTTGTATTTCTCGCCCGCCAGATCCCACGGATGCGGCTGAAGCTGCTTCATGCCCAGCGAAATGCGCCGCTTGCCCGGATCGACCTTAAGAATCTTGACCTGAATCTGCTGTCCCGCGGTCAGCACGTCGCCCGGCTTGTTGACGCGGCCCCACGAAATGTCGGCCACGTGCAGCAGCGCATCGACGCCGCCGATGTCCACGAAAGCGCCGTAGTCGGTCAGGCTGCGCACCGTGCCGGTGACGATTTCGCCCTCCTTGACCTCGGAGTACCGCTTTTCCTTCTGGCTGCGCTCTTCCTCTTCGACAATGGCGCGGCGGTCCACCACCACGTCTTCATCGGCGACGTCGAGCTTGATGATGCGGCAGCGGATTTCCGTGCCGATCAGCTTTTCCATCTCGGCCGCGTCCTTGGCCCCGCTGCGCGAAGCCGGCATGAAGGCGCGAACGCCCACGTCCACCGACACTCCGCCCTTGACCACGGCGGTGACGGTGCCGGCGATCGCCGCCTTGTCGGCAAAGGCCTTCTCGAGCGAGGACCAGTCCTTCGGCCGTTCGACCTTGATCTTGGACAGCTCGTAATAGCCGTCTTCGCCGCGTCCTTTGATGGACACCGCCACTTTATCGCCGGGCTTGATCGCTTCGCCGGCTTTTTGGAACTCCGCCAGCGGAATGATGCCCTCGATCTTGTAGCCAATGTCGAGGAAGACCTGTTCACCGGTTACAGCGATGACGGTACCTTCAAGGCCTTTGACGCCCTGTTCGGTCTTGTGAGAATGAGACTGTTCGTACTGCGACAGAATGTCGCCGAAAGACTCATTGGGCTCGTTGTTGGTTGGGGAACCCGAACCGGTTTCCCGATCCTGGTCCAGAATACTTGGGTTGGACATGAGACGTTCCTTACCATTGTGGCATACTCGCGAAGCGAATATTACGTAGGATAGGCGCTTTAACCAGTCCAGGTTCCGTGTGACAGGCGCTTTCGCC
>Ga0105240_10009042_pt1 | contig 14148 bp, 14 predicted proteins | sample KBSC54metaG_FD_80426 | JGI IMG/M metagenome (GOLD analysis project Ga0105240, IMG submission 80426) | Corn rhizosphere microbial communities from Kellogg Biological Station, Michigan, USA - KBS C5-4 metaG | ecosystem: Host-associated > Plants > Roots > Rhizosphere > Soil | place: Michigan, USA... | reverse complement strand
GTGGCGCGCAGGAACTTGTTCATGCTCTCGTTCATGTGAACGGGAATACGAATGGTGCGCGACTGGTCGGCGATGGCGCGCGTGATCGCCTGGCGGATCCACCAGGTCGCGTAAGTCGAAAATTTGTAGCCGCGCCGGTATTCGAACTTGTCGGCGGCACGCATCAGGCCGATGTTCCCCTCCTGGATCAGGTCCAGCAGGTGCAGCCCGCGATTGACGTACTTCTTGGCCACCGAAACTACCAGGCGAAGGTTGGCTTCCACCAGGTCCTTCTTGGCTCGTTCGGCTTCAATCTCGCCGTGCCGGATCACGGAGAGCGTATGCCGCAGGTCGCTCATGTTGGCCCCGGCCGCTTCTTCGCGCTTGCGGACTTCCCGCCGGATTTCCCGCGCCTTGCTCTGAGCGGTCTGGCTGGAACGTCCTTCGATCTTGCGCAGATCCGCTTCCAGACGCGAAAGCTCTTCCGCGACTTTCTCGATTTCCTTGGTGAATTCTTTCCACTGCGACAGGTAATACGGAACGTGCCGGATAGCCTGCGAAACCTGTACACGCGCGCGCTTCATGCGGCCGATCCAGCGGCGCCGAAGCTTCTTGTTGCTGAGCGGTACCGAATCCAGTTTGTCGGAAACCTGGCCCAGCTTCTTGTGGAGAGCCACCAGCTCGGCCAGCTCCGCCCGAACTTCGTTGCGGCGCTTATTGTAGGCGGGGCTCTCATCTTCCAGATCCCCCAGATCGACGTACGTGTCGAGCTCTTCGGGTTCGTGCCTCACCTGTTCAGCGATTTCGATGGCGCGAAGCTGCACCAGCGCGGATCGGCTGATGGCCTTCTGCATCCGCAGCTTGCCGCGCTCCATGCGACGCGCCAAGTTGACTTCGCCTTCGCGCGTAAGAAGGGGGACCGCGCCCATCTCGCGCAGGTATACGCGGACAGGATCATCCGTGTAGATGGACTCCTCAGGAGCGTGCGCATGGGCGAAATCTTCGCCGTCAGGCACCTCCTCAGGGTGGAAGAAACCGCCTTCCTCGTCGAAAGGCAGCCCTAAAGGCTCATGACCTTCGCCTAGGAATTGGTCTTCGAAATGATCCACGTGGTTCACCCGTGCCAAGCTATAACACCTTATTTTTCAAATACTTAGCCAGATCCAGCATAGGTGTACGCATTTCCCGCACTGGGGTCAGAGCCGTTTTCAGTATACCAGTAGTCCGCGTTTAAGTTAAGTCTCTATTTCAAAAGATGCGCTGAACGCCTTCTAGTTACACCCTTAGTACTAGAAGTCCCCCTTTTTTCCGCCTTCGAACAGATCTTTCAGTTCCACCAGGAAGGATTCGGCGTCCTGGAAATCCTTGTACACCGACGCAAACCGCACATACGCAATCTTATCCAGCTTCTTGACCCGCTCCAGAACCAGCTCCCCGATAGCCTCGGTGGACATCTCCCGATCCGGGTTTTCAGCCAGGGCCGATTCGACGGCATCCACCACTTCTGCCAGCTTGGCTATCGGTACGGGCCTTTTTTCACAAGCCCTTAGCAGTCCTTCGAGTACTTTCTGACGCTCGAACCGCTCCCGCCGGCCGTCCCGTTTCACTACCATGTAGGGGATCTCGTCGCTGCGCTCGTAGGTGGTAAACCGGCGCAGGCACTTCAGGCATTCCCGCCGCCGTCGTATGAGATCGCCTTCTTTGCTTTCTCGCGAGTCGATCACCCGGTCCTGGCGATGGCGGCAAAACGGACAGGTCATAACCCGAAGCCCGAGGGAGATCCTTCTATGTGTCTCAGACTACGCCACTTGATACCTTCATGGAAGGCCATCACCAGCCCCAGGGGCACGATCACCACGAAAGTGATGATCCATAGTACTAATGCAATTCCGCTGGCTGCCTCCAGACTGATCCCGTAGAATTCGGTCAGGACCAGCACTGTCGCGATTTGCATTCCCCCGCCGACCCCCGGTATTTGAAGTACGCTCCCGAAGCATACGAAGCCCAGGGCGATGATGACATCCGTAATGTGCATCCCCGCGGTTTCCGGAAAGGCGCGGAATACGCAGAAAAAGGATCCCGCGACTACCAGCCACTCGATAACGGTATAAATAACCAGAAGTCCGACGAATGATTTGTGCTGGGTGGACTGCATGCCCTCCTCAAAGGCCTGCATGAATCGGGAGACTTTCTGCTGGACTACATCCGGCAAAAACGAGAGGGATTCCATTAGCCGCTCCCGAACGCTCCCCTTAAAACGGCGAAGCCCGACCAGCAGCGCCAGACATAGGGCGCCGGTGACCCCCGCCAGCAATCCGGCGGCTTCCAGAGCCGATTGGATACGCGGTCCCGGCTGAATCCCGCTGCGGGAAATCTGCGTGAGGGCGATGCCGAAGATCAGCAGGACCATCAGCAGATCCAACATCCGCTCCACCATCCAGGCGGCCACCTGGCTAGAGAAGGACACTCCCGCTTTTCGCGCGATCAGATACGGCCGGACCGGCTCGCCCGCGCGGCCGAATAGTACTACTGCGGTAAATCCGATGCATGTAGCGACCACCAGTTTCCACAAGCGGACCCGGCTGGTTAAGGGGCGAAGCATGATCTCCCAGCGGAGCGCCCTGCCGACGTAGGTAGCCAGAATGAGCGCCAGGGCCAGCGTCAGCCAGCTCCAATCGACGGTGCTTAAGACACCCACGAACTTCTGCCAGGCGAACCCGGAATGGCGCCAGCGGTAGTACACATAGACCGCTGCGGCGAGCATCGCTACGATTCCCAGGCCAGCGCCGAGGTGTTGCTTTTTCAATCTTTTACGGCTGCCCCCTTAAGCCTCTTGGAATCCCTATCCGCGCGCCGCTACCCCCGGTGCGGATAGAATGTAGAGCGAACTTTCCATGCGCGGACTTCGTTCTCATATGTGGAACCTCTCTACGGAGTACGATCTCCGGGAACATTTCCGGACACAAGGGTTCGTTTGTTCAACGCAACGCCATGGCGGCAATCGCTACAGTCCGACAGATTACCACGCCGAGCCGCTTGGCCGCCGGGATGAACGCGTTGTGGAGCCCGATTTCCGAGCCTGGTGAGACCCGGGGATCCTTCTTGGACGCAGATCATCAACTGGTAGAGCGCTGTCTGGGTGGAGAGGAAGCCGCCTGGGAAGAACTGGTGAAGGTCCACACGCGACGGGTGTACGCCATCTGCTACCGTTTCACCGGCTCGGATCACCAGGCACAGGATCTGACCCAGGACGTTTTCCTGCGGGTCTTCCGTTCGCTCAAAAGTTTCCGCGCGGGCGAGGGTTCCTTCGCGGTATGGCTGGCGCGCCTGGCGCGAAACCTCCTGATCGATCATTACCGGCGCACGAAACTGGAACGGTCCAGCGATTCGATGGAGGAGCAGCTTCCGATGCTGGAAGAAAGAACCGCGTCGCTGGGACGGACCGAAGGGTTGCTGGCCGGCCGGGAAGCCAGCGAAGTACTTCAAGCCGCGCTGCAGAAACTCTCGCCGGACCTGCGTGAAACTGTCATTTTGCGGGATCTCGAAGAACTGGAATATCGGGAAATCGCTCAAGTATTGAAGGTTCCGGAAGGCACCGTGAAGTCCCGGCTGAATCGCGGACGCGCGGAGCTGGCGCGGATACTGCAAAAACATAAGGGAATGTTGTGAACTGCGCGGATGTAGAAGTCCTGCTGGCCGACTATGTGGACGGAACGCTCCCGTCGGAGCAGAATTCCGCCCTAGAAGTCCACTTGTCAGAATGCATGGCCTGTACCGAACTAGCTCGCGATTCCGCTGCGGCAGTGGCGTTCATGGAGCGCGCGGCGGTGGTGCAGGTTCCCCCCGAACTGGTGACGCGCATCCTGTTCGAGCTGACTGCCGGGTCCAGCCGCTCGGTTATCCGGCCGTCCCTGGTGCGCCGGCTGTTCGGACGCTGGCTGGAACCGGTGCTGCAACCGCGCTTCGCCATGGGCATGGCGATGACCGTGCTGTCCTTCGCTATGATCGGCCGCTTTACGCATGTGCGGCAACTGACCCCCGCCGATCTGGATCCGGTTAAAGTCTGGACTTCGGCGGAGGATCGTGTGGTTCGCTGGTATAACCGCGGCGTGAAATATTACGAGAGTTTGCGAGTAGTCTACGAGATCCAAACCCGGCTTAAAGAATGGGCCGACGAACAGCCTGCTTCGCAGGCAGACATCCCCGCATCCCAACCCCCGGTGGTGAGAGATGACGGGAGGAGAAACTAAATGAACCCGGAAGCAGCATCCCCGATGCCCCCCGAAATTCCGCCCGAGACGCCTATTGTCGGCTATTGCCGGGCGTGCGGAAAAGCTCTCGACGCCGCCAGCGTCCATACGGCGCACGGCACCATCTATTGCCTGGCGCATTTGCCCGCGGACGCGGCCGGCTACTCCGATTCGCCAGACGCCGGGCCGTATGCGAGCCCCTATACTGCGAAAACACCGCCGCCCATTCCGCATTCCGATGTCTCCCCAGGCGTAGCTTTTGTCCTGGGATTAATTCCCGGCGTGGGCGCGATTTACAACGGCCAGTACGCCAAGGGCCTGATACACGTTTTTATCGTAGGAATGCTGTTCACGCTGGTCAGCAGCAACGACATTGGCGGATATGAGCCGCTGTTTGGCGTGCTCATCCCGGCATTTTTTGGCTACATGGCCTTCGAGGCGTATCACACGGCCAAACTGCGACGGATGGGTCAGCCGGTGGACGAATTCTCCAGCCTGGTGCCGGGTCACGGCGGATCGCGGTTTCCGGCTGCGCCCATTCTGTTGATCGCGCTCGGTGTGGTGTTCCTGCTCAACAATCTGGAACTTGTAGAATTGCGCCGCCTGCTGCGCTACTGGCCCGTGATGTTGATCGTGTTGGGAGTTTATATGCTGTACCTGCGGATGACCGGGAATGCTTCGGAGGTGGACCGTGATCGGCGCTAGATCCCTGTTAGCGGCCATTCGAGGCCCGGTACTGCTGTTGACGCTGGGCCTGCTGATGGCGGCCGATCAGCTCGACCGGATGAGCTTCTCGCGCACCTGGCCGGTGCTGCTGATTTTATTCGGGCTGTTCAAACTGGCCGAGCACCTGAGCTCCCAGGATTCCCAGCCCAACGGTCCAGGGGAAACCCGCGCATGAGACGAGCTTCCCTGGTTGCGCCTCTGTTGTTGATCGGAATCGGGCTGTTATTTCTGGCCCGCAATGTTTTCCCCGAACTGCAATTGTTGGATTATCTGGCCAAGTATTGGCCCCTGCTGCTGGTGATCTGGGGTGGCTTGCGCCTTCTGGAGATTCTGGTGTGGGCCGCCACTTCGAAACCTTTGCCTATGCACGGAATAGCGAGCGGGGAATGGGTGCTGGTAATCTTCCTGTGCTTTGCGGGTGTGAGCCTGCACGCAGTGCGGGGATTCTCCGCGTGGCTTCCGGGCAGCCGGATCGAGCTGGGCGGCCTGGACATCTTCGGCGAGAGTTTCGACTATCCGCTGTCCGCGGAGAAAACCACGGGCAAAACCCCTCGCGTGATCATCGAGAGTTTTAGGGGCAATGCCCGTATTACTGCGGCCGATGTTGCGTCGGTGAAAGTCACGGGGCATTCAACCATTCGCAGCCTGGACCAGGCTGGCGCGGACCGCGCCAATCAGGAAGCGCCGCTCGAAGTAGACGGCGACGCCAATCAGATTCGCATTCAAACCTGGCAGAATCGCGTTTCCGGCAGCAATCGACGCATTTCCGCCGATCTGGACATCGTGGTTCCGAAAGGCGCTTCGATTGAAGCCCACGGCCGCTCGGGCGATTTCGACATTAGCGGAGTCAACGGTTCGATCGACATCAATGCCGATAGCTCCAGCGTGCGGCTTGAAGATATCGGCGGAGACGTAACCATGGAGGTGCGGGGCAGCGACATCCTGCGCGCCGCTAAAGTGAAGGGCTCGGTGGAACTGAAGGGCCGGGGATCCGATATCGATCTGCAGGATATCGCCGGCCAGGTCACCATTAATGGAACTTTCACCGGCAATTCGCAACTGCACAACCTGGCGAAGCCGTTGCGCATTACTACGCCCTATACTGAGTTCAACGCGGAAAAAGTGGGCGAGATGCGGGTCACGCTGGGAAACCTGAACGGGTCGGATCTGACAGGTCCGGTGCGCTTCACATCATCCCGCTCCTGGGATGTGAATCTCGCGAATTTCACTAATTCTCTGGAGATCAGCATGAACGGAGGCGACATAAACCTGCGACCCGGACTGCTCCCGTTGGCTAAGATGGACGTACGCAATCGCGTCGGCCATATCGAGCTGGCGCTTCCGCAGGATGCCAAGTTCGATCTCACCGCTACCAGCCGGCTTGGCTCGGTGGACAATGAGTTCGGCGGACCTCTCAAATTGGAACCGACGGGACGCCGCGGGGCGATCCTGCGCGGCTCAAATGGGGGCGCTTCCGTAAATATTACGACCGACAATGGCCAGATCGTGGTCCGCACCGCTTCGGCCACAGATATCGAGCGGCCGCCTGTCGGCAAGCTACCCAAGCTTCCGGCCATACCTAGAGCGCCATTGCCGCCGCGACCCGTGGAGCAGTAGAAGTTTTATCGCGGGCGTAAATCCGTACGCCAGGTCCTTCTCGTATGTTCGGGTGTGACCGGAACTCTTCCGACGACATTTCCCGGCCACAAGGGAGAGACCTTATATGAGACTGAAAGCAAAGCTTGGGTTGTCTTCACTGGCGATGATCGCCATGTTGACGGCGCCAGCCAACCGGCTTTACGCGGCCAGCCACCGCGAAGCGCCTATCACGGCCCTGGATCACAAGGCCGACATCACAGATTGGTTTACGTTTGTAAGTCCTGAACACCCCGACCGGGTAGTCATGATCCTAAACGTAGATCCCTTCCTGGAACCGTCCAACGGTCCCAACTATTTTCCGTTCGATCCCAACATTCTTTATGAGATGAAGGTCGATAACAACCGCGACGGCATCGAGGATCTCACGTTCCAGTTTCGTTTCAACACGGAAATTCGGGCGCCGGGCGTGTTCACTGGATTCGTTGGTAGTCTTCTAAAAATCCCGCCAATCACGGCACTAGATGGTCCGGGCTCGGAAGGATTTAGCTTGCGCCAGAACTATACGGTCACCATGAACGTGGGCAGCCGCAAAGTGGATCTGGCCTACGGGCAAAAGCTTTACGCGGTTCCGAGCAACGTGGGGCCTCGCACCATGCCGGACTATAACGCCCTGCGCGCCCAAGGAGTATACGAACTGCCGAACGGCGTGCGCGTGTTCGCGGGCACGGTGGCGGATCCCTTCTTCATCGATCTGGGCGCGGCGTTCGATTCTTTGAATTTCCGCATGGCTGCCGGCGGCGGCGTACTGACTCCTGCCGTGGATGCAGATGACGCGCACAATTATGCGCCCAATACGCTGGCCGGCTTTAACGTCAACTCCATCGTGCTGGAGCTTCCCATCACCATGTTGACCAGCGATGGCAAGACACATCCGGCCAACGACAAGAACGGCGTCATCGGCACATACGGAACTACATCGCGCCTCAAAGTCACCGTTCTTCGAACTCCGCAGGATAGTGGAAACGCCAATGGGAACGGGAATGGGAATGGCCAGGGCGAATGGGCCCAGGTACAACGGATGGGAAATCCGCTGATCAACGAGCTGATTATCGGCACCGGTTCCAAGGATAGGTTCAGCATGGACGACCCGGTGAACGACTCGCAGTTTGCGAATTTCTTCCTGAATCCACTACTGGCCCAGATTTTCGCATCCATCAACATCCCGGTGCCGCCGGCCCCGCGCCTGGACCTCTTACCGCTGGTGCAGTATACCGGGCCGATTTGCCCGTTCTGCAACGAAGGCGATGCAGGCCCCATCGCAGACTTGCTGCGCTTAAATACGGGCGTACCGCCGACGCCTTTCCAGTCCGCCAAACGTTTGGGTCTGCTGGCAAGCGATGCCTCTGGATTCCCGAACGGACGCCGTCCCCTCGACGACGTAGTGGATATCGCCGCGCGCGCCGTCGCCGGGATTCTGAAAAACTCCGCGACGTACGGCACCAGGATTGGAGATGGGGTAAACACGTCGTCGGCTCCGCTTCCGGCAACGTTTCCTTACGTCGCTCCGGCTTACAGTGGACGGGACAGCGCGCACGCCGGTCCAGGTCAACTGGGATGTACTCCTCAGCCGCAAGGAATCTGTCCGGTGAACTAGGAGGATCCCATGAAAACACTACCGTTATTTTTCGCAACAGTATTTCTCGCACACGCGCAGACTCCGGCCGAAATCGGCATTCAAAAAGCCCAGGAGCTGATCGCCAAGCATCCCGATCATGTGGCGTACTACAGCGGACTGGCGATGGCATACGCTCGGCGCGCTCGCGAAACCTCCGACGTGCAGTTCTACACCAAGGCCGACGAGGTTGTGGATCAGGCTCTGCGGATTTCGCCGGACGATTTTGAAGCCTTGAAGGTTCGCACGTGGCTTCTGCTCGGACGGCATGAATTCGCCAAAGCGGCGAAGGCTGCGGCCGAACTGAACAAGCGGGTACCGGACGACATCACAGTCTATGGGTACTTGGCCGATGCCAACGCTGAGCTCGGCAATTACGCGGATGCCGTGAAAGCGACGCAATGGATGCTTGACCTGCGCACCGGAAATGTCGCCGGCTTGACGCGGGCTGCGTATCAACGCGAGCTGCATGGCGATCTCTCGGGCGCGATCGATCTGATGCAAATGGCCTACGACGCTACGGCATTTCAGGAATCCGAAGACCGGGCCTGGCTGCTGACGCAAATCGCGCATCTGCATTTCCTCGGCGGTGACTTGAAGCAGGCCGAGAATCACGCGCAAGCCGCACTCGAGCTTTTTCCGGGATACCACTACGCGCTCGGATCGCTGGCGCAGGTTCGAGTGGCCCAGGGCCGGTTCGACGACGCTGTGGCCCTTCTGAAACAGCGGTATGACGCCGCTCCGCACGCCGAGAATCTGTTCGCTCTGGCGGAGGCGCTCGATCGCGCAGGCCGTAAGACCGAAGCAAAGACGGCCTTCGCCGAGTTCGAGAAGAAAGCTTTGGCCGAATCCACCATCGCCGATAATGCGAATCATGAGCTGATGGCGTATTACACCGATTTCGCCCATCAGCCGGAGAAGTCGCTGGAGATCGGTCAGGCCGAACTGGCACGGCGTCACGATGTTTACACGCTGGACGCTTACGCCTGGGCTCTGGCTGCCAGCGGCGATTACGGGCGGGCGGATACCGAAATTCGCGAGGCGCTGGCTGTGGGAGTGAAGGATCCGAAAATCTTGCAGCACGCGGCGGCGATTGAAGCGAAGCTCAAGCCGGAATCAGAAGAATCCGCACGTCCATAACGTTGGTGCCGGTGGGACCGGTCTTAACCAGGCCGTCCAGTTTTTCGAAGAAGTGGTAGGAGTCGTTGTTGTCCAGAAACTTGCGCGCGTCGAGGCTCAACGCTTTGGCGCGCGCGAGCGTATTTTCGTCGGCGATTGCGCCGGCGGCGTCTGTTGGGCCGTCGAGGCCATCAGTCCCGGCACTGAAGATGGCGGCGGGGCCGTGATCTTCAAGGGAAATGGCGGCGGCTAGGACGAATTCCTGATTGCGCCCGCCCAGCCCTTTGCCGCGCACCGTAACAGTAGTCTCGCCACCCGATAGAATGCACGCGGGCGGTCGGAGCGGGCGGCCCCTCTCCAGGATTTCCCGAACGATAGCCGCGTGCATCCCAGCAATCTCGCGCGTCTCGCCTTCGATCGAGCTCGACAGCACCAGCGTGCGATATCCCAGTTCTTTCGCTCGTTGCGCGGCCGCATCGATCGCCAGCCGGTTGCTTCCGACAACCAGATTCTGCACGCGTGCGAGCCTGCTGTCGCCGGGCTTGGGCGTTTCGCCAAGTACATCCTTCCGGACGGCGACGCCATATTTGCGAAGCACTGCGTAGGCCTGCTCAACGGTCGCCGGATCGCCGACTGTCGGACCTGAGCCGATGACGTCCAAATCATCGCCAATCACATCGGAAAGAATCAAGGTGATCATGGACGCCGGATACGCCGCAGCCGCAAGTTGTCCACCCTTGATCAGACTAAGATGCTTACGGACCGCGTTCAGCTCGTGAATGTTGGCGCCTGCGCTGAGCAACTGGCGCGTGATCGTCCGCTTGGCGGCCAGGGTAAGACCGGGCACAGGCGCAGGCAGCAGCGCCGATGCGCCGCCCGAGATCAGACAGATCAACAAGTCGCGGGATTGCGCAGCACCGGCGATTTCCAGAATCCGACGCGCGCCTTCCACACCGCGATCGTCGGGCATCGGATGACTTGCGGACGCGAGCGCAATATGCCGCAAGCGAGCCTCCGCACCCTCCGGAACATTGATCAGGCCTCCGGCGATCTGCCGTCCCAGGACGCGCTCCACCGCGCGGGCCATGGCTCGACCGGCCTTCCCTGCTCCGATCACTTGCACGCGGTCGAAATCGGCGATCTTGTAACGTCGCCGGCCGGCGATCAGCGTCCGCCCGTCAAAGTGAAGATGGCGGAGAACGGCCGCGCAGGGATCGGCGGCCCGGAGTGCCGCGCGAAAAATCTGGAGAGCCGGGGCGCGCACGTTCTAGAAGAGCGGCAGCGCCAGAATCTTCGCCGCGATCGCGTCGGCGTTGTCGCTTTCAATGGCCACACAGTAATCGGCGCGCTCATAGGCGGGACGCCGGACGGCGAATAACTCGCGCAACTTTTCGGGATCGCGCGCCAGCGGGCGATGGGTGTAACTCGCCACGCGCCGCTCGACCGTGGCGAATGGACAATCCAGCCAAACGCTCACGCCGTTGTTGCAGACCATTTCGAAATTCTCTTCGCTGAGAAACGCGCCGCCGCCAAGCGCGATCACGCAGGGTTTGCCGGCTTCAATCGAGCGTACCCGCTCCTGTAGTGCCTTGGTTTCAGCCTGGCGGAATCCGGCTTCGCCGCGCTTTTCGAAAATTTCGCTGATGGACATGTGCTCGCGCTGTTCGACATCCTGGTCGAGGTCGGCAAATCCCCAGCCGAGCTCCTCGGCCAGCGCGCGGCCCACCGTGGATTTACCGCTCCCCATGAAACCGACCAGGAAGATGCCAGGGGTCCGCTTAAGCTTAAGAATCATTTGTTCTAACGTGCGCCGGCGCGCGAACGCCATAATAGTAGCATGCAGGACGGTTTACTGCCGCTCTTTCCGCTCCAGGTCGTGCTGCTTCCCGGGTCGCAGCTCCCGTTACATATTTTCGAGGATCGCTATAAGGAAATGATCGGAGAAGTGCTGCGCGACAAGCTGGAGTTCGGCGTGATTCTGGCCAGCGAGAAGGGCATCGTCGATACCGGCTGCACTGCCACCATAGATCGCGTGCTGCGCGAATATCCGGATGGCCGCCTGGATATTATGACTCGCGGGCGGCGGCGCTTTGAAGTCTTGCTGCTCAACGATGAGCGGCCTTTCCTGCGCGGTTCGGTCGAATTTTTCGATGACGACCCGGCCGAGCCCGCCGAGCCTGAGCTGCTCAAGAGCGTCATCGCGGGATTTAACGAGCTCCAGTCGCTTTCCTCCAGCAACCCTCTGGATGCCGAGGGCGCGCGCGATCCACGATTGAGTTTTCGCGTGGCTCAAGATGTGCCCGACCTGGGATTTCGTCAGTCTTTGCTGGCCATGCGCAGCGAAGCCGAACGCATGCGCCGCATCGCCGAATTTCTGCCCTCCTACCTTCAACGCCACCGGCAGGCCCAGCACACCAAGGATGTCGCGGGCCGCAATGGTCACGGGCGGAAGAGCAGCGAGCCTTCCTGATTCCATGAGCGTATTGATTTTCGATGCGGACGATACGTTGTGGGAGAACAATATCTACTTCGAGCGCGCCTTCGACGATTTCGTCGAGTTTCTGGCGCATTCCTCGCTGACGCCGGCGCAGGTCCGGGAAGTGCTCAATGAAATCGAGCTGGTGAACTCAAAGATTCACGGCTACGGATCCATCAACTTCGGACGCAATCTCCAACAGGCTTACCAGCACCTGGCCGAGCGCGCGATTCGTCCCGATGATCTGGAACATGTGATGTCGCTGGCAGAGCGGATTCTGCGGCAGCCGATCGAGCTGATCGAGGGCGTGGACGAAACGCTCGCGGAGCTGACCCAACGGCATAAGCTGGCATTATTCACTAAAGGCCATCCCGATGAGCAGCGGATGAAAGTCGATAGCTCCGGCTTGGGCCGCCACTTCTCGCACACCGCCATCGTGAAAGAAAAAGACTCGGCGGCGTATCTGAATTTGATCAAACAAGAGAGCTTCGATCCGGCTTATTCCTGGATGATCGGCAACTCGCCCAAATCCGACATCAATCCAGCGCTGGAAGCGGGTCTGGGAGCGGTGCTGGTTCCCCACGCACGTACCTGGGTGCTGGAACATCAAGATCTGCGGGCGGCCCAGGGCGCACGATTCCTGGAAGTGGAGCGCTTCGCCGATCTGACTCGGCACTTTTAAGCGGACACCGCCTCAGCGGTCGCGTCTGCCGTCGCCGTCCCTGCCGTCGCGCTGGTTCCGCTGTGGAGGCGCACGATGCTGCTCCACTCGCCTTTCCCCTCGCCCGTAAGCCTGGCGCTCGCGATCATTGCGCTGCTCAATGACGTGGCGTTCGGCGGGCCGAGGCGCTTCGAAACGACGAATGGTATAGGGATGAACGTAAGTAGCCCGGTTGTTCCAGGTGCGCCTCCAGGGAGCATTGTTGACGATCACTACATGCGAGCCCCAGTCGAAGCGGTTGTAGCCCCAGCCCCACGGCTGGAAGGCTGCGCCCAGGGTGATGCCGTAGTTAAACCGTATCGCACCACCGACGGAAAACCCACGCCGCGGGGCGACGAAGACCACAGCCGGATCGTAATATGGCACATAGATGACGCCGGGATTCACGGGAGCGATGCTGATGTAAGGCCCGCCGCTCACGACCACCTGGCCGTTGCTTCTGAGGTACCCGTAGTCCATGGCCTGCCGGCGCATCCGCTGCACAGCGTCCATCACGTCCTGCTCCTGATCGAGGAAAGCATCGCCCAGATCGCGGGTCCAGTTCAGGTCCCTGGTCAGCGTGTCGAGAACCGAGGGAAACGGCAGAAGAGCCTGAACGCTGGGATCCCAGGGCAGTTGGTCATTTTGAATCGCATTGGCTAAAGCATCGCCAGTAAGGTAGTGATGGTCGTCGGCCCAGCGTTCCGCATCGGGAAGTTGGTCGGAGTATGTAGCCGCAGCCAGAACCTGGGCCAGTAGCGGATCGGGATACAGTGCGATGGGGGCCACCAGGCGGTCGAGATCGGCTGGCCGCATCAGTGGCGGCTGATTTTGCGGCGGCTGAGCAAAAGCGGCCACTCCCGCGAGAATTGCGAAGGCTGCAAGAGCCGCTTTATTGATGTTCATCCGAAACGTCCTCCTAATGCTTCTAACACGAAAGACGGGCTTTCGGACCGGTACGTTTCGCGTACACTTTCGATCTGAGGGAACTTTAATCGCTTATGCCTTAGGCGGAACCTTAGTTTCCAGCCACCCGCGGATCGCCTCGAACACCTGCTTGCGATTGCTCTCCAGCATCATGAAATGGCCGTTTCCGAAAATGCCCTTGTCTTTCAGGTTCAGGGCTTCGGCATCGCAGCCGGCCTGCTTGAGAAATGCCACCACCGGCTCGGCGCGGCGCGTAGATCGTTCCGCCACGATGTAGGCGATCGGAATCCCCTGCAGATTTTTGAGCTTCTTCACCGACCCGTCGGCTTGGATCCGGTAGGCCGCACCGCCATCGGAAGCTGTGACTTCCTTGGTGGCGAATTGTGAAGGATCGGTCACAGCGGGCTCGTATTGCAGTGGGATCGCCGTAAGCGGCCAGGCAGGCGCGCCCTTGCCGGGCGCCGGGAACAGAGGACTGGCGCCTTCCACGTTCATGATCGCTTTCACCATGCCAGGACGCTCGTTGGCGATTAGCCAACTGAACGGTCCGCCGGCCGAATGCACCATCACCAACGCGGGCCCGATCTTATCGAGCAGCTCGCCGCCGCCGCGCGCCCACAATCTCTGTGCCAGCGCGTTATCGGTGGGCGTGGAATTCTGGCCGGCCTGAAATTGGTCGATCAGCGGATCGCCGACGTCG
>Ga0105240_10009040_pt1 | contig 14149 bp, 10 predicted proteins | sample KBSC54metaG_FD_80426 | JGI IMG/M metagenome (GOLD analysis project Ga0105240, IMG submission 80426) | Corn rhizosphere microbial communities from Kellogg Biological Station, Michigan, USA - KBS C5-4 metaG | ecosystem: Host-associated > Plants > Roots > Rhizosphere > Soil | place: Michigan, USA... | reverse complement strand
CAGATGGTAAAATCGGTAGTGAACCATATCTTGCCCAGCGAGTCTACGGTGATGGCGTGTACCGACCAGTGCGATTGCTCCTCGTTGATAGGTATCCTGCTGAATGTTTTTTTTCTGCGATGGAAAAAATAAATGCCGTCATTTTCCGTACCGACGATCAACAGTGAATCCCGGTAAGGATAAACACCCCAGCAGCGTACGTCGACGCCTTTATTGGGCCGATAGCAAGCGACAAAAGCTCTTTTACGGCTATCGAATTCTGCCAGACCCAGCGTAGTGCCGGCCCAGCAGACGCCCTGATCGTCTACCAAAAGGCTTTCGATGGGAGCCAGTCGGTATGAGGAAGGTTGGCCGGACACATCGTACGGCAGAAAACTTTTCAAGACTGAGTCATACACGATGATCTTGCCGCTATGCAATCCAAGCAAGGTATTGCCGGTCTTGTCTTTTATCATCGCCTTTATCGTCCTTCGCTCCGTCTCTGGGAGTTGAATGGACCGCACATGACCATCAGGCGCAATGATATGTAACAAGCCTTGCTGACAACCTGCCCATACGGAGCCGTCCGCTTGTTCCAGGAAGCACCACACCATGTTCTGCTCATAATGTCCTTTAAAAAAGAAATGTTTTTTCAGACGGTAGGCCGTATCGTAAATCTTGATACCTCCGCCCCAGGAGCCGGTCCATAGCTGATCCTTTATCAGGGCTACAGGGACAATATCGCTGACCACCCTGGAAGGGTCCGTCGTATCCTGGTTGCTCAGAACGCTGAAATATCGCCGGTAAGGATTAATGATGCTGATCCCTTTGTCGGAGCCAAACCAGATATTCTCTTCCTTGTCCTGGAAAATGGTATTGATCTGGTCGATATATTGGAGGCCCAGGTTATTGCCTGGCTGGCGAAGAAGAAAACGAAATTCGTCGGCCGCATAATCATATTGCAAGAGTCCCGCCTGACCCGTTCCGATCCACAGAACACCATGATCATCTTCAAGCAGGGAAGATATCCACACGGGAAGGGTACTCTTATTTCCTTCCTGCAGGAGAATATCCGCCAGTGAATAGGCATGCAGTTTTTGTGTCGGGAGATGATAGCGATAGAAGTCGAATGACCAGCTGTTGAGCCAGAGATTTCCATGTGAGTCGGTCGTCATCCCTTGTATCGTGGTCGGGTTGACAGGAAAAGGCAGTGGCAGGATCTTTTTTTGGATGTTGTCCAACAGCAATAATCCGCGGCCCGGATAGAGCAGCCAGGTTTGATGGTGCGCCTTATCGTTGATGAAATAACCTTGTTTGTCCAGTTCCTGCCCCGGCTCGCGTACCAGTATAAGCCCGCTGCTGTCTTTCTTGCTGCTGTCTACCCAGATGATGCGGCAAAACCATTGTTTGTTCTGTTCGTCCTGGTAGATGAGGTCTTGACCGGGTGCAGACCGGCGGGTGATCTCCATAGGTGTATGATGCAAAAAATCCCATTCTCTCAGGCGGCTGTCGGGCTGGCCATAAAGGACCCCGGCATGTCCGTCGTTGGGGAAAAGATTGGATACAATGAGTTCCCGGGGGTTGACCGAGGAATCGAAACAGTTGACGAACCGAAGCCCATCGTAGCGTTGCAATCCCGTTTTTGTTCCTATCCAGATATAACCCCGGCGGTCCTGTGTAATGGCCAGGACATCGTTGCAATCCAGCCCGTTGGTATTATCGATGTTACGCGTGATGTAGCTCGTGTGCAGCGGCCGGGCTCTGGTAGCTTGGGCGTGAGCAGAGATATGCAGGCAAAGGGAAAAGAGGAAACAGATAAATATAAGACCAGGTCCTCGGTACATTTTTAAATTTACTATTAATTTCCTATTTACCGGAAGGTGGGGGATCACCATCTAAAAGTAGACGATGCCTGCTTAAGGGATTTGGGTAACTTAGCCGTTGGCGGGTTCGGGTTAGCCGCTGACATGGCCTGAAATGGCGCTTCGACTACATTTGGCGAAATATTTAAAAGCCATGCACCGACTGCTATTACCCCTAAAAATATTCATTATACTCGTCGTTATGATATCGGCCATCAGGGCAATGGCGCAGAACGTGGGTGATAACAGGCAGCGGGCGGTTCAGCTCCTCCGCAGGAATCTTTCCGCCACAGGGTTGAACCAGGCAGCGGTCGACAGCTATGTGGTCACCGATGCTTATGCCGACAGGAAGTCGGGTAATTTTCTCGTCTATCTGCAGCAGACCTACCAGGGCATTCCCGTGTACAATAAGATAAGCGTTTATATATTCAGGAATGATACGCTCATCGGCAAAAAGCCGGATATCTTCCGTATCAAAGAAAAGGCAGCAACAAAGCCCGTTTATTCCGTCAGCCCCAATCAGGCCGTTCAGGCGGCCGCGATCCATTTGGCGCTGCCTTCAACCCCTCAGCTCAGACTGATCCGGAAAGATGATATCCGCAACCGTTTCGTTTACCAGGCAGCCGCGACGTCGCGCAGGGACATCAGTAGTGACCTCGTCTGGCTGCCTGCTCGCGACGGCAGTGAGATAAAGCTTTCCTGGAATGTGCGTATCGCCTCGCCCAGTGGCCTCGATGACTGGATGGTGCAGGTGGATGCCCAGACAGGCGTTGTCCTCGGCAAAAGCAGCTTTGTCGTAAATGAAAGACCTGCAGGTAGTACCGTAGCATCCAACTCCACAACAACCCCACCTCCGGCATCCAACACTCCCAAACTTTCAGCACTCGCTCCCCCGGCAGTCACAAGCGTGGGCTATCGCGTTTATCCGTTCCCTTTGGAGTCGGCCAATTTCGGTTCGCGCACATTGGAAAATAACCCGTGGTTGAAGGCAGGGGCGGGTAATAATGCCATTACGCTGGGCTGGCAATATGACAACAGTACGAACTATGAATATACCCGCGGTAATAATGTATGGGCGCAGCAGGACCTCGCCGGGAATAATGCAACGACGGGTTATGCGGATACTTCGCTGACATCCATACCATCGCTGACATTTGATCGTACCATCGACGCGGCGGCCAGCCCGTCCACCTATTCCAACAGCCGGGCCGGCATCGACAACCTTTTCTATTGGAACAATATCATGCATGATATCTCCTATCAGTATGGCTTTGATGAGGCTGCCGGTAATTTTCAGGCCGACAACCTCGGGAGGGGCGGATTGGGAGGCGATTATGTGAATGCCTTTGCCCTGGATGGGGCAGGCGTCAACAATGCCAATTTTTATACCCCCCCAGATGGGGAGAATGGCAGGATGAGAATGTACCAGTTCAATGCAGGACAGACCGTTCGGTTTCACGTCAACAGTCCGTCGGCCATTGCCGGCGACTATACGGCAGTGGAAGGGAATTTAAGCTATAAGAGCAGATTGGTCGATCTGGGGCCCATTACAGCCGATCTCGTACCTGTAGTGGATGGATCGGGCACGAAATTAGGCTGCAGCGCTCTTACCAATGCCGCAGCACTTGCCGGCAAGATCGCGCTGGTGGTAAGGGGAGGCGGGTGCAACTTCATAACTAAGGTGAAATATGCGCAAAGTGCAGGCGCTATTGCCGTCATTGTCACCAACAATCTTGATGGACTTCCGCTGACGATGACAGGCGTCGATACCACGATTACTATTCCCGCCTTGATGGTATCGGATACGACAGCCAACCTTCTGTATGCCAATACCACCGGGTTGAATGGAAGCCTGTCGGCCACGGGGCAATACCGGGACGGTTCACTCGACAACGGAGTTATCTCCCACGAATATACCCATGGCATTTCCAACCGGCTGACCGGCGGGCCGGCAAACGCCAATTGTCTGGTCAATGCCGAACAGATGGGAGAAGGCTGGAGCGATTACGTAGCATTGATGGTCACAACAGACTGGACGGGAGCGACGGTAACCGACGGAACGAAGAAAAGACCCATCGGCACATATGCGTTAGCCCAGCCATCGACAGGCCCGGGGTTTCGTAACTATCCCTATTCGACAGACATGAGCGTAGATCCCTGGACCTATGCCATGCTCGCGACCAACACCAACGGAGAAGTGCACAATATAGGAGAGATCTGGTGCTCCGCGCTGTGGGACATGACCTGGAACATTATACAGATGGAAGGCATAGATGCCAACATTTATCATGGAACAGGGGGCAACAACATTGCCTTGCAGCTCGTCATCCAGGCCATGAAATACCAGCCCTGCAGCCCAGGCTTCATGGATGGACGGGACGCCATCCTGAAGGCGGATTCCATCCTTTACAACTACAAACACAAATGCGCCATTTGGAATGCTTTTGCACGCAGAGGCATGGGCAGGAGCGCATCGCAGGGAAGCTCGGACGACTATACGGATGGAACGGCGGCCTATGATCTGCCTTCGGGTCTCGGTCTCTCCCAATCTGCTAATAAGACAGTGCTCACACAAGGAGATCATATTATTTATACGATCAAAGCCTATTGCGATTGTAGCCCGCTGAGCAATATTTCCATTGTGGATACATTGTCAAGTAATCTTGGTTTTGTCTCCGCGCCCGGAGGCACCTACACTTCGCCGGCGATACATTTCGACGGACTGAACTTTGCCGCCAACGAAACAAAGACCCTTACGGTGGAAGCCAGTGTCAATGGGGCCTATGCCTCACCGGATACCCTGATCAATGACAGCAGGGAATCCGGCGGCTACATGTGGACGTCCACGGCAAAGACCGGCAGCACTTTCTTTTCGCAAAGCACAACGCGCAGCCATAGTCCCACGCATGCCTGGTATGCTTCTGATGTAGCTACCCCAACCGATTTTGCCATCACGTCCGGTGATATACATCCCGACACGCTGTCAACCTTGTCGTTCTGGCATTACTTTGAGACCGACCCCGCCTTTGACGGCGGTGTCGTAGAGATCTCGACAGATGGCGGCGCCACCTGGCAGGACCTGGGTCCCTATATGGTGCAAAATGGCTATAACAGCTCTCTTGATCCCGTAACATCGGGCCTGAGCAATCGCCAGGCATTTACAGGCAGCAGCGGAGGCGCATTCATGCAGACCACGGCATCATTGACGGGATTCGCAGGAACCACTGCACGCATAAGATTCCGTTTTGCCAGCGATAACTCTGTCGGTAGTGACGGATGGTATATCGACGACATTCTGTTGAAAAATGAATCAGGCGTTGCCAGCCTTGGAATTGCATTAAATGGGAGCACTATATTATCCCGGACCAGCACAGTGACAAGCCTCATGCCGGGGTCTTTGCCCGTAAATTTCATGGGCTTTACCGCCAGCAAACAGGACCACCACGCCTTGCTGCAATGGCAGGTCAACAGCCAGCTGAATCTCAGCAGCTATAGAGTGGAAAGGAGTAGCGACGGACACACATTCTCCTCCATTGGTGAAGTCGCCGCGCAAGACAGGCAGGATAGATATAGCTTCACCGACGATGCGCCACTGGAAGGAAATAATTTCTACCGCATAGCCGGAAAGGACCTCGACGGGAAGTTAACGTACTCGCCCATCCGGCAGCTGCAATTCGATGCCTCCGGCCTGACGGTCAAACTGTCACCCGTGCCGACCTATACCCATTCCGTACAGTTGACCATTACCACCGGCCTGGACGATGAGCCGGCTACTGCTTCACTGATCAGTCCCATCGGCCAGGTGCTGAAGATCTATACCATTCGGCAGGGCCAGAACCTGCTTGACCTGGGAGGTTTTGCTCAGGGAGTTTATTTCCTGAAGGTGAGTACCGTGAAAAACAGAAGCGAAGTGAGGAAGATCGTGATCCAATAACATTACATTATCTTTGGCCGGATCACCTTTACCAGGTGTTAAAGTCAAATGAAAAAGGTTTTGTCCGTCCTTATAACGCTGATTTTCAGTTTGTTTTGCTTCATTGCCGGGGCGCAAAACAATGTGCTCACGGGAATCATAAAGGACTCCGCCAACGGCAAACCCCTGGCAGGCGTCAGTGTATTTCTCAACGGCACCACCAAAGGAACGGTAAGTCGAAACGACGGCAGCTTCGTATTGCAGGGGTTCCCTCAGGGACAATACCAGCTGATCATTTCCGCTATCGGTTATCAAACTTATGTAACGGAGGTTAGCAGCCATAACCTTTCCTCCTCTTTAAAGATCACCCTCCATACGGCCGCCGACGAACTGGCAGCCATAACGATAGAGCCCTACCTGAAGGATGGGTGGAGTAAATATGGAAAGACTTTTCTGCAATGTTTCATCGGTACGACCGACAATGCTTCTTCCTGCACGATAAAAAACAAGAATGTTTTGCGGTTTCATTTCTATCTCAAGAGCAACAAGCTTACCGTAACTGCCATTGAACCGTTGCTGATAGAAAACAAAGCCCTGGGCTATGAGCTGGAGTACCGGCTCGAACGCTTCGTCTGTGATTATGCTAACCATATCGTTTCCTATTATGGTTATCCACTTTTCCGGGATATGCCCACGGATGATGACTTTAAAAAGAAAAAATGGGAGCTTAATCGTCAGCTGGCCTATATGGGGTCTATGATGCATTTCATGCGCAGTCTATATAGCCATAAGGTAAAGGAAGAGGGGTTTCTGGTAAAATATAAGGTTCCGGTACCCAACGTCGAAAAGCAAAGAGTTAAAGCGATCTATCACCCTAATAATATTCCAAAGGATTCTATTCCTATCGATACCCTTCACCATTATTGGGAAGTGTTGCGGGAACCTGATTATTACATGCAAACCGTCACCGATCCGGACGGATTACTAACCATTCAGCAGGATCAGACCCATGTAATGTACTTTGTCGACGATTGTACAGTGATCTATGGCAATCCCAAAAGAGGGATTGCCTATACGGAGTCTTCTATCCGGCTGATGAATCAACGGCCCATTGCCATAGACGAAAATGGAAACTATTATCCCCAGGCTGAAATACTTAACCTTCAAAACTGGAGTATCACCGAGAATATGTCCAATCTCCTGCCTCGGGATTATAACATCGATGCGCCGTTTTAGAACTATTTCGATAAAAAATTCCCGGGGACCCGCAAGCCCTCTTCACTCGCCAGGACTTTTAGCATGACCTTTTGAAGCCCTTTGGGGATCAGGTCTATTTCCGGCTGGGTAAGCGGCTGAACCAATTCAATGAATTCATCCTCATCATCATAGTATCCCAACTGCAATACCCATCTGTCCTCGGACAGTAATCGGAGGGCCATCTCCTTGTCCTCTTCATAGAGATGGATCTTTACCACAGCCCACTGTTCATCGTCCTCGTCTTCAAAGTGAATGTCGACGGCTTTTGCGCCGCCAACTTCTTCGACGATCTTCTTCACCAGGGAGCCCGGTTCTTGCCGGATTAACTCTTCGTTTGTTCTATTGTTTGCCATAGATGCCGCAAATATAATGAGTGCCAGGATAATAGGAGCTAAATCCTCGTTAACACATTTAGTGGTACATCACAACAGGAAGGAAGGGCCCGTCGCCAGCCACATCTGGTCGCCGGTAGCCGAAGTAAAAATCTGGCCCAGGGAGAAAGGCTTTCCTTTTTCTACGATCCCGCCCATCGGGTCCACATGGATCCGGTCGATCAGCGAGGGGGCAAGCGTATACTTTAGTCCGTCATAAGCGCTCTTGCCTTGCTGGGAGATATGCGTTTCGTCGGGGTAAGCAACATCTTTCCAGAGAAGGGTCGGTGGTGCGATCTCCTTCAGCACCATAAGAAACGAATCGATTCCCATGTCGTGGTAAGCCTCCCCCGTTCTCCCCGTGATAAAGAGGGATTTGACTGCCTTGACATCTTTCATCTTTTCCCGGGCATACCCTTTCAAAAAGCCGTGATCCCACCAACAGGATGGGTCTGCCGCTATGTATGAGTCGAACAATTGCGGCTCGGTAAATAGTGTATACAATACGAACAAGCCGCCAAGCGAATGCCCCCACAGGATGTTGACCCCGTTTGCCGGGTAAGTCTTATTGATGTACGGGATCAGTTCATCTTTGAGAAACGAAAGCAATTTCGGTCCACCGCCCGATCCATTTCCCTCAGTCTTTGTCGGCGTCAGATCGCGAAACCGTTGGTTCTGGTTGTTGGGATAACTGTTCTTTACACCGACCATGATGATCGGCATGGTAAAACCCCATTGCCTCGACCATGCCTGTGTCTGTTCGAATAACTCCGCATTCCACTCCCCGTCCAGCAAATACAAAACCTGGTATTTGTCGCCGGAGCCCGGCTTATATTCCTTCGGCAACTGGATTTGAAGCATCCGCTCCTCTCCGATCACGGTAGAATAAATAGAATCTTTGATCCCGGGTTGAGCCAGCGCATGAATGGAAATTACCAGCAGAAGAACAGAAAAGCACACTTTGTTTGGCATCGACTATTTCTTTTTCAGGCTAATCTACTAAGCATATACCATATTTACAACCACCAAATCAGGCTTGTTGATATCTGGCCTTGAACTCTTCCGCGAAGTCAGGGAGTGTAACTTTTCCAGTCACTCTTCCGCCGGTGGCGAAAAAATCTTCTGTTATAGTGCCGGCCCTGACAGCCTTCCCCATTTCTATTAAAAGCGCTGCTAATTCCGGTGGCAAACCTGCGGACAGCATTCCCTGTCTCAGCTGCTCATCCGGAAATGATACCCACTGTAAATCCGGCTTGCCGACAGCGTGACCCAATACCCTCGCTACTTCATTGCCCGTTGTGATAGCGCTGGCAATGTATTTTACTTCGATTCCGTTTCCTTTGCTTTGCAGTTCTGCAGCGATGGCCGCGGCGACATCGCGCGGGTGTGCCAGCACCAGCTTATCATCACCTTGATAGTTATTACCTATAACGTTACTGTTCCTGATCACCGGTATATCGCGGAAGAAATTGATATAGAATATACCAGCCCTTATGATCGTCAGGTTTACACCGGTCAGTTGCCGGAATAGCTGCTCTACGCGATGTGCACCTTGTACGGGGCCCGTCCCTGCGGTTGCATGGGCGCCGATGCTGCTCAGCATCACGACTCGCTTTACGCCTGATGCTTTTATCGCCTGCGAATACGCCAGACCCGCATTTGCAATATTGTCGATGATATTTTCCGAACCCATGGCAGGCGGTGTCATAGTATAAACTGCGTCAGCGCCCGTAAAGGCCTGCTTTAAAAAATTCGTGTCGCTGATATCACCGGTGGCAGCCCTTGCCCCCAACGCTTCAATTGCGCCCGTGTGTGCCGCGTTACTGCTGATCACGGTGACAGTATGTCCCATTGCCACCAGTGCTTCTACTAAAGGTTTGCCTACGTTACCGAGCGAACCTGTTGTTGTAATGTTCATCTTGTTTGAATTATTTGATAAGCTAATGTTTATAAAGCCGGGTAATCCGTATAGCCCACTGAGCCGGGTGTATACAGGGTGTTATAGTCGGGTTGACTTAGCGCTGCGCTGTCTGCAATGCGTTTGTCGAGGTCCGGGTTGGCTAAAAATGCCCGGCCAAATGCAACCAGGTCTGCAAAGCCTGCTTCCAATGCCTTTTCTGCAGTTTCCGGCGTTAGACCGTTGCAGAGGATGATCGTCCCTGTAAAGCCATCACGAATGGCATCCAGGGTCTTTTGCGGGATAGCAGCCGACATACCAATGTGCAGGTAGGCGATGCCGGTTTTGTCCAGCTCTTTCGCCAGTAAAGCATAGGTGTCATGAACTTCCTGCCGATCATACGGCTGCAGATCGCCCAGCGTGGAGTATGGCGAAAAACGTACGCCTACCTTGTCCGCACCAATGGCTGATGCCATGGCCTGTACAACACGGATGGCAAACCTTGCTCTATTCTCTACACTCCCGCCCCAGTGGTCAGTACGGTTATTGACATGCGGGTTCAGGAACTGTTCAGTAAGGTAACCGTTGGCGCCATGCAGTTCTACCCCGTCAAACCCCGCTTTCCTGGCATTATGCGCTGCCTGTACATGCTCTGCGATGACGTTTTGTATGTCTTCGTCCGTCAATGCCTCAGGTATGGAGTAGGGTTGGTTGCCTGCCGTATCCGTCCAGATTTCGCCAGCGGCTTTGATGGTGGAAGGACCGACCAGCCGCGCACCGGCGGGCAGGTTATCCTGATGGCCGATACGCCCGGTGTGCATAAGCTGTACGAAGATCTTGCTGCCGCCGGCATGTACTATGTCCGTCACCGTTTTCCAGGCGATTGTTTGTTGGGGAGAAAAAATGCCGGGAATCCTCGAATACCCAAGGGCATCGGGCGACGGTGCCGTGCCTTCGGTAATGATTAGGCCCGCCCCGGTTCTTTGTGCATAATACGCCGCCATCAGTTCATTCGGGAGGTTGCCAATGGCGCGGCTGCGGGTCATGGGTGCCATGACCAGGTGATTTTTCAGTTGTAAAGCGCCTTTAGTGTAAGGCGTTAGTAGCTTGTTCATGTTGTTATCGTTTAGATGACAACACAAAATTGCTTTACTATGTAAGGACAAAATAGCCGTGTATGACTGAAAAATAGTCCTATGCGCCGGAGGAGTATTTTTTTGGCTTCATACCATGGTATCTTTCAAACAGACGGCCGAAATGGCTGAGATTAGTAAATCCTAGCTGGTAACCGACTTCAGACACCGATAAACCGCCATGCTTCAGAAGAAAGGCCGCCTCTTCCATCCGGGCCTGCTGGTAATAATTGTAGATTGTATCACCGAAGACCTGTTTAAACAGGTCTTTCATCTTGGTTTCACCCATACCCGCCATTTTCGCAAGCGCGGGCAGGCTGGGTGGCAGCGACAGGTCTGCCAGTATCGCGGTTCGGACCAGCAGCAGCTTTTCCCCATCGTTCCTGTGAATCGCGCTATGCCGCTCGCTTTCGCGCTTCTGCAGTTTCTCAAAGACCAGGTATAGCAATTCCTGGATTTTTAGCCGGTAATACAGGTCACTGAGCGCATTGTCTTCACCTGCATCCGTCACCTGCTTAACTAGTTTGAACACCTCCACGCTCATGCTTTCGTAAAACAGGAACCCCTGCGCTTCCGCCAGGATGGTTTGCACTACGCTGTTGGGGTGCTGGATGGCCAGAAGTTCCCCGAGCGCATCTTTTTTGATACCTACCACAAGGAAATAAATATCCGTATTGGCGGGAAAACGGATCTGCGAGTTAAGGTCGGTGGAGGCGATCTGAATGGCAAAGTCAGTGCTCCGTGACAATGGATTGGCCTTGTCCCCTGTATCCACGCTCGCAGTAGATTCATTGCTGTGAAAGATAATACTGACCAGGTCATTGGGCGCTTCGGTGCCGACCCTGTTGAGAATAAAGTCCTCATTGAGCTTATAGCGGTGTACGATGAGCTTTAGTCCGGCTGATATGGCGATCCGCCGGATGCTGCCCACACCCATGGCAGATGGGATCATTAAACGGTCGCCATCTAGGGGCAAATCAAATTTTTTCGCAAAAGCAGTCAGGAAGTCGAACTGCGGGCTTGGTACAAACTCAAAAAACATGCATGAATGTAAAGAATAAAAATATAAGCAAGCCTCTGTCACATGGTCACGCTTGCTTTTCCAATCAGATGGTCTTCCGGCACAAATCCCCAGTACCGGGAATCCTGGGACCCATGGAGATTGTCGCCGATCATCCAGTAATAATTCATTTTGAAGGTATAGCTGTTTTCTTCGTGCCCGTTGACATAGATCTTGCTACCCCGCATTTCCAGTTTATTGCCTTCGTAGGTGCGGATGATGCGTTCATAGATCGGATAGTTCAGCGGCGTTAGCTCCATCGAGGCGCCTTTTTTCGGGATCCAAAGCGGACCGTAATTGTCTCTCGTCCAGTGATGCAATTTATCATAAGGGAATACATATTCGGATGAATCGATGTCGGGGACGACCAGCCGGGCGAAACCATCTTTCAGCATTTTTTCACGTGCTTTCCAGGTGAGCAGCATATCGTATGCACCCGCACTATCGAGTGGACGTATTTCTTCCCCGTTCGAGATATCCAGGCCGTACTTTGCCTTCATTTCTGCTTTGTCGGGGAATTGGCCACCCATGACGACATGGAACCACGTCTCTGCCTCCGGCGGCCAGGCATGTAGCCGCCCGTCGATATATACCAGCTCATCCCGCATCTCAAAAGTATCTCCCGGAATAGCGATGCAGCGTTTCAGGTAAGTTTCCCGTCTGGACACTGGGCGGATGGAGAGTGGAAAGTTATCAGGGTCGGCCAGCACCATTTGCCTGCCGGCATCCGGGTTGCCGTGCCCCATTTCCCGGATCACTTCATAATAGGGCCGCATGGATTGGTATTCCGGCAGATTGATGACAGTGTCTCCCTCCGGGAAGTGGAACACGAGGATATCTCCCCTTGAGATCGGGAGATAGTTTAGCTTGTTCACGAGCACTTTACCCCCCAGGTGGATGGTTTTCTCCATGGCCTTGGTGGGTAGGCTATAAGCTGCCATCACAAATGTTCTGGTGAGAAGCCAGGCGCCAAAAAGAATGACCGCGATACCGATACCTATCCACACACCAGTCGGCCGGAGGCGGAAAAGCGTTTTTTTCATAGACGATTTATTAATGAGCGAAGGAGTTATAATTTTTTGCCGCGCTAATTTTAGCGCTACCGATATGATCAGCTTTTATCGCAACGTTGCGAATGCTTCACCGCTGGAATTCCGCCAATCGTTTAACTGACATTATCTGGCATAATTTATTCTACTTTTTTTACCGATCTCATTGGGACAGGGAGCTACTTCATATTTTATATTCCATTCCTTTATTTTTTCTAAAATTGGCAAAAAAGCTACGCCTTTTTCAGATAATTTATATTCTACCCTTGGTGGTATTTCCTTATAGGCTAATCTTTCCAACAGTCCATCTTCTTCCAGCTCTTTTAGTTGTTCGGTTAGTACTTTCCTCGAAATGAGTGGTATTATGGAATCTAGCTGACCAAAACGAATGGTCCTGGTGCCAATAACATCTATTATTATCGGTTTCCATTTATTACCAATTGTGCCAATAGCTCTCGTAAATGGGCAATGCGAATTGCAAAATCTGTCGTCTCTCATATTTTAAAAATTGTAGTTACCCAATAGTAACCAGAATACACTATAATAGTTACAAAGATAAACTATTGATGGTAGCTTTGCAGGACAAACTTAAAATATACAATGAGTAGATTAAAGAACAAGGTAGCGGTTATTACAGGTGGTAATAGTGGGATTGGGTTTGGCATTGCGCAAGAATTTAAAAATGAAGGTGCCAGAGGAGTCATTGTCGGTAGGAATCAGAAAACTTTAGATAGTTCTGTTGCTCAGCTCGGAAATAATTTTATAGCCATAAATGCCGATGTAACCAACATTGCCGACCTGGAACAGGTGTTTAATGAAACATCTGAAAAATTTGGTAAAATAGATGTGGTTGTAGCTAATGCGGGTGGCGGAACTATAGGAACTGTGGCAGATATTGGCGAAGCCGGCTATGACAAGACCATGGATCTAAACCTGAAAAGTGTTTACTTCACTGTTCATAAAGCGTTGCCCTACATGAATGATGGTGGTTCTATTATTCTTATAGGGTCAAATGCAGCACACCGGGCATATCCGTCTTTTACGCTTTATGGTGCTGCAAAAGCGGCTGTAATCTATTTTGCAAAAGGATTTTCAAGCGACCTTTTAGGCAGAAAAATCAGAGCAAATGTAATAACACCAGGTACAACAGATACGCCGGCATTTGAAAAGTTTGTTCCTGCAGAACAAATTGAAGCTATAAAAAAACACTTTGCGGAAGTAATGCCGATAGGCAGGATTGGGCAACCATCTGACATTGGTAAAACAGCGGTTTTCCTGGCTTCTGATGATTCTTCTTTTTTGCTTGGTGCTGAACTCCTTGTTGATGGTGGTCTAACCTATTTATCTAAATAATTAAAATAATTTTCAAAAATGAGTAAATCAGAAAACAAAGTAGCAAGCTATGCAATTATCGGCTTCGGCAACATCGGCCGGGCCCTGGCAAAGGCGTTCGCGCGCAACGGCATCGAAGTATCCGTTGCAACTACACGCGACCCGGAAAACTTTGCATCCGATGCGGCCGCGATTGGACCCACGATCATTCCCAAAAAACTAGCCGAAGCCGTCAAGGCGGACGTCATCTTTTTGGCTGTCCGTTTCGAGTCGCACCTGGATGTCGCAAAGGCGCT
>Ga0105240_10009037_pt1 | contig 14151 bp, 14 predicted proteins | sample KBSC54metaG_FD_80426 | JGI IMG/M metagenome (GOLD analysis project Ga0105240, IMG submission 80426) | Corn rhizosphere microbial communities from Kellogg Biological Station, Michigan, USA - KBS C5-4 metaG | ecosystem: Host-associated > Plants > Roots > Rhizosphere > Soil | place: Michigan, USA... | reverse complement strand
TACCGCGACCGACTCGCTGGAACTGCATGCTAAACACGTTATGGCAGCAATCGGATTCAAAACCCTGCACGATGAAAAAGTACACTTACGGGTGTCATCGTCATTCGTTAGTATCGAACAAGCTGAAATCAACCTGAAAAGAGAACAGGGAACGGATAGCTTTAACGTTACCGAACAAAAAGCAAAAGACGTGTGGAACAAAACTTTAAGCCGCTTAACAGTTGAAGGCGGCTCGGTTGACCAAACACGTACGTTTTACTCATGTCTTTACCGCATGTTGTTCTTCCCGAACAAACTTTATGAGGTTGACGCAAATAATCAAATAATCCACTACAGCCCTTACACCGGCAAAACCATGCCGGGTTATATGTTTGCCGGTACCGGCTTTTGGGATACCTTCAGGGCGTTATATCCTTTCCTTAACCTGGTGTATCCGTCTGTCAACAAAGAAATGCAAGCAGGCCTTGTTAACGATTACAAAGAAGGTGGCTGGTTGCCTGAGTGGAGCAGCCCTGGCTATTCAAATGTAATGATCGGTAATAACTCTGCTTCGGTGGTTTCTGATGCCTACATAAAAGGCGGCAAAGGCTACGATATTAATACGCTGTATGAAGCCCTGGTGCACGGCGCCAACGGCGAAGGCCCGGCAGGAACCGGCCGCACTGGCGTTGCTTACTACAACAAACTGGGTTACGTACCCTACGACGTTAAAATAAACGAAAACGCAGCCCGTACGCTGGAATATGCTTACGACGACTTTGCAATCTATCAATTGGGCAAAGCGTTAAACAAGCCTGCTGCCGAAATCGATATTTTCAAAAAACGGAGCATGAACTATAAAAACCTGTTCGACCCATCAACTGGTTTAATGCGCGGTAAAAACCAGGATGGTTCGTGGGAGACGCCTTTTAATCCTTTTAAATGGGGCGATGCCTTTACCGAAGGTAACAGCTGGCACTATAGCTGGGGTGTATTTCATGATATCCAGGGGCTTGTAAACCTGATGGGTGGCAAAAAGCAATTCGTAGCTAAACTGGATTCTGTATTCATTTTGCCGCCGATTTTTGATGATAGTTATTATGGTGAGGTAATCCACGAAATCCGCGAAATGCAAATTGTTAATATGGGCCAATATGCACATGGCAACCAACCTATACAGCACATGCTTTACCTGTACAATTACGCAGGTGAACCATGGAAAACCCAATATCACGTACGCGACGTAATGAATAAACTTTATAAGGCAACCCCAGATGGTTATTGCGGTGATGAAGATAATGGCCAAACCTCGGCGTGGTATGTATTTTCGGCTATGGGGTTTTACCCGGTATGCCCGGCGGTAGATCAGTACGTATTGGGCGCACCCTTGTTTAAAAAACTAACTATCAACCTCGAAAATGGTAAAAAAGTAGTAATCAATGCGCCAAACAACAGCGATAGCAACCTTTATATAAACACCATGAATTTTAATGGCAAACCATATGATTTAAATTGGCTGAGCCATAAGGCGTTATTGCAGGGCGGTGTTATTAATTATAACATGTCGGCTACGCCAAATAAGCAACGTGGTGTTAAAGCAAGCGATGTTCCTTATTCTTTATCAAATGAAAAATAAAATTTCAACCCTCTTTACCGCAATAATTTGTGGTTTGGCCTTGAACGTGAGTGCGCAGGCACAAGGCCCGAAAGTTGGCATAGCCGGCTTAAATCACGACCATATTTATGGCATTTTGAACGATTATGCCAAAGGCCGCATCAACCTGGTGGGCATCGCCGAGCCCAACAAACATTTATGGGAAAAGTACGGCAAGCAGTTTCATGTACCGGATTCCATATTTTTTGAGGATTTGAAAACTATGGTAGCCAAACGCAAACCAGCAATAGTGCTGGGCTATAACGCGGTAGGCAACCATGTTGATGTGGTTGAGGTCTGTGCCCCCCTGGGTATCCCGGTTATGGTTGAAAAGCCTTTGGCCGCTACGCTGGAGCAAGCTAAACGCATGGAAGCACTCGCCAATAAATACCACACCACCGTTTTAACCAATTACGAAACCACCTGGCATCCATCGTTACAGGCGGCTTATGATCTTATTGCTAAAGACAGTATCGGCGCTATCCATAAAATGGTAGTGCACGATGGGCACCAGGGCCCCAAAGAAATAGGCTGCAGCCCCGAGTTTTTGGCCTGGTTAACCGATCCTGTTTTGAACGGCGCCGGTGCGTTGAACGATTTTGGATGCTACGGTGCCGACCTGATGACCTGGCTAATGCACGGCCAGAAGCCAATTGCTGTAACCGCTATTGCCCGGCATTATAAACCGGCCGTTTATCCAAAAGTTGAAGACGATGCCACCATAATTGTTGAATACCCCACAGCCACCGGGCAAATAGAAGCATCATGGAACTGGCCATTCGGGATTAAAGACATGGAGGTATTTGGCAATACCGGCTATTTACATGCAGTAGACCGCGACAACCTGGTAATGCGCATGCGCGAAAATACCCGGAGCGTTAGAAGTGTACCCAAATTGACAGCGCCTAATGACGATGCTACAACCTATTTCCATGCATTTTTGAACAAAACTATTGCCGCAGATGACGACCGTTCATCGTTAAAATATAACATGATAGTGATGGAGATACTGGATGCGGCAAAACGATCGATAAAGGAAGGGAAGCGGATCGTTCTTTAACACTATTCATCAGATTTACGAAGTTTTAATTACTTCGTAAATCTTTCCACATATTAAACTTTTCCCAATCTCTGGCCTCTAATCTCCAATCGCCAACGTTAACTCAAAGAAAAAAATATTACTTTTGCGTCGGTTTGAATATTTAATACCTCTGAAAAATATATTATGATAAAACAACTTTTTAGTGCTGCGGGCCTGTGTTTATTAGGCTTCGCCGCTTCTGCGCAAGGTAATGCAGCCGCTATAATGGCGCGCAAACAGGTTCCGGTTATTTGCTATCACCAGATACGCGACTGGCGGCCGAAGGATTCAAAAACAGCCAAAGATTATATTATACCGGTACAATCGTTTAAAGATCATATTAAAATGCTGGCGGATAGTGGTTATCACACCATATTACCCGATCAGCTATATGCTTACCTTACCAAAGGCACGCCGCTGCCAAGTAAGCCTGTTATGCTCACGTTTGATGATACCGACGAAGACCAGTTTACCATAGCCCGCCCCGAGCTGAAAAAATACGGCTTCAAAGGCGTTTATTTTATCATGACAGTATCGCTTGGCCGTCCGCATTACATGACCAAAGAACAGGTTAAGCAGCTATCAGACGAAGGTAACGTGATTGCCAGCCACACCTGGGATCACCACCGTGTTGACAGGTATAAGCACGATCCGAAACCTAAAAAAGACGACTGGAATGTACAGATAACAAAACCAACACAAAAACTTGAGGAAATTACCGGCAAAAAGATCGAATATTTTGCCTTTCCGTTTGGCGTTTGGAAGAAACCGGTATTGCCCGAACTAAACAAATATCACTTCAAACTGGCTTTTCAGTTAGCCGACAAACGCGATGCGGAATATCCGCTACTTACCGTTCGCCGTATATTGGATAGCGGTTACTGGACTACAAAGACTTTCAGCAATAGCTTAAGGCACAGTTTTTAAGCTTACGCCCTACCCCTTGCGGGGGTATTTTTAAAATATCGGCCCTGTTTGCAATGCAAACAGGGCTTTTTTATATGGTGGTATGTATATTTAATCATGAAAACAGCTATCAAAATATCGTTGGTTTTAGCGTTCCTTATTGCAGGTGCCGGAGCGTTTGCTCAAACACCCCGGTTAATTGACGAACATTTTAAAGCATTAATTGCGCACGACGTAAAACGCATTGCGACCGGCTATGCGGATGATGCGCAATTATTATCTCCAAATTGGGAAGGCACCAAAGTTGGCGTTACAGGAGCGGCCGAAGTGTATACCCGGTATTTTTCATCAACGCCGGATTTGGTTTGCAAGGTGGTGAACGTAATCAATGCAGGAGAAAACGTAGTGGTTGAATATACTTCGGGCGGTACGCTTTCAAACCCGGAAGCGGGCACCCCGGAGTATATGAAGGGGAAAAAATATATGCTGAATTACTGTGCTGTGTTTACCATAAAAAACAACAAAATCATAAAAGAGTCGGATTATTTCGACCAGGTGGCCTTTTTAAAACAGGCTGGCTTCTTCGATCAAAAATAACCCGACGTTAAAAGACTATAAATTCTCGCCCGCAGGACCCAGTCCTTTATTTGATGACGTTTCTAACTCCGGTTCAAGCTGGTCGTTATCACCTGGCAGATTAGTTTGTGTTTTTTCGCCTGGTTCTTTTTCACAAACCCATTTAATCGCAGCATCAAGCTGTGCCATTGGAAACCCCTTAGATTTGCCGGGAATAAAAGCGGTAAATACATCACTTAGCCACTCTACAACTTTTTGATCGGTAACAATGGCAATCTTATTCCATTGTTTAAAATGCTTTAAGCCAAGCTTAAAATCGTCCCACCAGGCACCGGCTGTAAAATTGCCTATGTCGGTCTCTAATATCAGCAGGTAATTAATCTCGCCCTGGCGCGCAACCAATTCATCCAATCTTGGGATAAGCACTTTTTCGTAGTCTTCCTTACTCACTTCACCCACAGCATGTATGCCTATAACATGTTCGGGCAGGTCTTTAATATATCGTAACATGGCCCTTTAATTTAGTTTATAAATAATAATATTGAACCGGATGGCCGGTTTAATATTCATAATTTCATTTTAACGCCACCCATTTAATCGCCCTGTCAAGTTCATCCAGCGGAAAATATTCAAATTTGCCGGGTATGATGTATTTAAACAAGTCGCTGTAGCCCAGCACACCTTGCTGATCGGTAACTAAAGCAACTCTGCCCCATTTAAAAAAATACTTAAACCCTATCTTAATATTCCCACACCATGCACCCGATACAAAATTCCTGATATCGGTTTCAAGTACCAGCACAAAATTTATCTTACGGTTTGTTTTAAGCACTTCATCAATAATTGGTATAAGTGCTTCCTCGTAGTCTGTTTCAGTAACTTCGGCAAATGCATGTAGTCCGGCAACGTGAGGCGGCAAATTGTTTATCAGCTGAAGCATATCTACTTTTTTATATCAATAACTACACCACAATTAAAAAACACCCTTATTTATGATAAAAAATATCACAAAGGTTAAATATTGATTAAAGTGAACCCGGGCGTTTCAATTTTGTTTTGTATTATCTTTGTGGCTGATGCAACAAAACAGGTCAGCATATAGCCTACTTATTAAAGATGAAGCCAGAAAACTTGGTTTTATATTTTGCGGCATTGCCCGGGCTGATTTCCTGGAGGAGGAAGCTCCAAGACTGGAAGCATGGCTAAAAAAAGGCATGCATGGTGAAATGCAGTACATGGAAAACCATTTCGATAAACGGCTCGACCCGCGTTTACTGGTGGATGGTGCAAAGTCGGTTATTTCGTTAGGGCTTAATTACTATACCGAAGATACACAGGTTGATGCCTCGGGCCCTAAAATATCAAAATACGCATACGGTGCTGATTACCACCATGTAATAAAGGGAAAATTAAAGCAGTTGCTTGAAACAATAAACGAAAAAATTGGTGAGGTTGGCGGTCGTGCTTTTGTTGATTCCGCGCCGGTGCTTGATAAGGCGTGGGCAAAAAAAGCAGGATTGGGCTGGATCGGGAAAAACACTAACCTCATTAATCAAAAAGCGGGCTCTTTCTTTTTTTTGGCTGAGCTGATTGTTGATATAGAACTGGAATATGATATTGCCCCCACCGCCGATCATTGTGGCACCTGTACCCGTTGTATCGACGCCTGCCCTACCGAAGCGATTGTTGCGCCCTATATTGTTGACGGCAGTCGGTGTATATCCTATTTAACCATCGAGCTAAAAAACGAGATCCCAAAAGAATTCAGCGGCAAAATGGATAACTGGATGTTTGGCTGCGATGTTTGCCAGGATGTGTGCCCCTGGAACAAGTTTTCTGTACTGAATACTGAACCATCCTTTGCTCCCCACGCCGATTTGCTGCAATTAAACAAAAAGGACTGGGAGGAAATAACCGAAGAGGTTTTTCAGAAAGTATTTAAAAATTCGGCTGTAAAACGTACGAAGTTTAGCGGGCTGAAGCGGAATATTTCCTTTTTGAGCAATAGGGATTGAGATTGCCCATGCAAAGACCGAGGTTGGAACTTTAATTAATTAGAAAATAGGAATATATTGATTATAAGCGAATTACATCCCTGCCCATAATCAAAAATACTGTAACATTTGATTATCAGAATATTACACTTTAACTAAAAGTAAAACATCTGATAACCAGCATGTTCCATAGCGTTCGGGGTGTTCCACTAACAAAAATGGAACGCTTTGCCTGCTTGTACCTGCCCACTGAGCTTGACCTTTGCCCCCCTCTAACCACCTTAAGTTTTTTCGCCTTTCGGACGCTTAGCCTTTCTTAAACTTATCGGCAAGCAACTTTAGCATATCCTCGTTAACGGGCAAAGCCGGTCCGTCGTCTTTCTTTTTAAACGGTTTATTTTCCGGTTTTTGGTAGTTATTTGTACGCGTGTGGTCGGGTTTGTGGAATTCGCGTTTTGGTTGATTTTCGGCAGGTTTTACTTCGGCTGCCGCAGGCTCCTGTGGTTTTGGCGCAGCCTGCTGCTGTTGCTGCCTGGCAATGCGCTCGGCATTCTTTTTAGCATTCCAGCGGTTATGTATCTCTTCCAGCTTACGTTTGGTGTAAAGCGGGAAATCGCCCTGCATCATCCACGAATAATAGCTTGGCTCAATTTTTAATACATCCTCCACCGTTTTGCCCTTATGCTTACCGAAATTGAAAGTTTCCTCACCGTTTTCGTTATAAACCATCCGGCCGGCAAAATCAACAGGTTTATTAAGGTTGGTAAAATGGTGCAGAGCCTCTATGTCGTTTACAACGGGTTTGCTGCGGGCGCCTTTTTTATCTTCCCATTCTACGTCTTCGTATTTGGCTATCTGGGCCAGCAGCACTTCCATAGTGGCACGGGTATCGGCTTCGGCAGAGTGGGCGTTTATAATTTGTTTATCGCAGTAAAACTGGTAAGCAGCCTTCAGCGTGCGTTGCTCCATCTGATGGAAGATGTTCTGTACGTCAACAAAATGACGGTTATCCAAATCAAATAAAACATTGGCACGCAAAAATTCCTCCATCAGCATCGGGATATCAAACTTGTTAGAGTTGTACCCGGCAAGGTCGCTTACGTCAATAAATTCAGCAACAAGCGATGCTATGTCCTTAAAAAGAGGTTCGTCTTTTATATCTTCATCGTAAATGCCATGTACCAGTGATGACTCTAAGGGTATTGGCATACCGGGATTTACGCGCCAGGTTTTCACCTCCTCGCTGCCATCAGGATGTAATTTGATAACAGATAGTTCGACAATACGGTCTGCCCCGATATTTGTTCCGGTCGATTCGATGTCGAAAAATGCAAGAGGGCGTTTTAAGTTTAATTTCATTTTTAAAAAAGCTATTATTTGCCGGTTTGAATGTACGCAAATCAAATTGCCCTTTTTAGGGTAATTTACCGGTATTTTACAATCCTTTGGCAAAGGTCGCAAAAGTGTTAAAAAGAACTGTAACTATAAATTTTTTAATTTATTTAATTTCTAAGATAAAAGTTATAATTTGTTGCTTCCTAATTTGATTTATACTTAGACGAATGAAAAGACCTTTACTTATCCTGTTTTTCGTGCTTAACACACTTGTTTTCGCCTCGGCCCAGGATTTTCCTTTCGGTGTAGTAACCACCGAAGAAATGAATATGAAAAACTACGCCAAAGACACCTCGGCACATGCTGTTGTATTACAGGAGTTCGGTAAATCGAGCATAAATATTGGCGGAGATGATAATCTTAAGCAGTTTTACGAATATCACGTTAAAATAAAAATATTTGATGCAAAGGCTTTTAATAAGGGCACTGTAAAAATATTGCTTTACAGTAATGACAAAAACGATGCTTACGAAGACGTATCGGACATAAAAGGCGTAACCTATTACAAGGATGATAACGGCTTTACACAAAAGGCCGAGCTTGAAGATAAGAAGGTTTATCCCGTGAAAGAAAATAAGTACTGGGCAAGCCATAAATTTGCCATGCCCGGGTTGCGCGACGGCTGTGTTATAGAGTATAAATACCGTGTTCAATCATTCCGTTGGTACAAAATGCGGTCGTGGGAGTTCCAGGATGATATTCCAAAACTATATTCAGAATACGAAGTGCACATACCCGCTTTTTTCAACTTTAATGCTTCCATTAAAGGTTATTTAAAGCTCACCAAAAATACGTCATCTGTCGAGTCGACCTGTTTTGAGGCACGGGGCTCGAAAGCCGATTGTTCGCTTATAAATTACGGTATGGCGAATATACCCGCGTTTAAGGAAGATGATTACATGACTTCGCCGAAAAACTTTCTGTCGACTATAAATTTTGAGTTGGTTGACTGGCAAAGCCCTTACGATGGCTCCAAACATAAAGAAACCAAAGAGTGGCGGGATATTGATTATGCCCTGAAAACTGAACCAAATTTTGGGGGGCAACTAAAAAGGAAAGGATTGCTTAAGGACAGAGTTGCAGCGATAATAGCCGGCAAACCTGACGATCTGGCAAAAGCCAAAGCTATCTATCAATATTGGCAAAAATGGTTTAAGTGGGATGGCTTCTGGTCTATTTATAGCGAAAGCATCAGCAAAGCTATTGACAAGCATAGCGGTGATATTGCCGATATAAACCTTTCGCTGGCTACAGCGTTAAGTACTGCCGGTTTAAATACTGAAGTGGTTTTACTATCAACCCGCGAAAATGGCGCGTTAAACACTTTGTATCCTGTAATTGGCGATTTTGACTACGTGGTTGCCAAGGTTAATATTGGCGACCAAACCTATTTGCTGGATGCAACCGACCCGCTGCTGCCTTTTGGCGTGCTGCCGTTTAAGTGCCTCAACGACAAAGGCAGGGTATTTAGTCTTGACAAACCATCGTACTTTATGGACATGAGCCTGCCCCAGCGCGAAAAAAGCAGTTACATACTCGATGTTACCCTGCAGGATGATGGTAAATTAAAAGGTACGTTGGTTAATTATTCAACCGGGTACGAAGCGTATAAAAGAAGGGTGGCCATTAAAAAATTCAACAGCATTGACGAATACGTTGAGAACCTCAACGGCAAACTGCCTAAATGGAAGTTTACGAAGTCGGAGGTTCGCAACCTCGATAGCCTTGATATGCCCGTGGTATAGCAATATGATGTTGAAATAAAAGTTTATGATAAATTAGGCGAAACCAATAAGGCGACATTTAGCCCGTATTATATTCACAGGATAACAACCAATCCCTTCAAATTAAACGAGCGCTCCTTCCCGATCGATATGGGTATGGCATCAGAAGACCGATATGCAATAACTGTGCACCTGCCCGCGGGTTATATGGTCGACACTCCGCCGCAAACTATGGCAATATCGATACCAAATAATGGCGGTAAGTACATCAGCAGTTACGAACCGGGTGACAACTCGTTCAGTTTCGTTTATCTTACCCAATTTAACAAATCAGTTTATGGCACCGAAGAATTCCCGGGCATAAAAGAGTTTTATAATAAAATTATACAGTCGCAAAAAACCGAAATGGTTTTGAAGAAGAAATGATGAGAGGATTTATTATTGCAGGTTTTTTAACTGTATGCTGGGTTGCTGCTAATGCGCAGCAAAACTATGATGCCAGTCTGATACCTAAGGATTTACTGCCCTACGCAAGTTCGGTGGTGCGGAACGAGGAGGTGACCATCGAGGTGAAGGATTTGGATAACTCTGTTTATCACATAAAAAAAGCCATTACTGTTTTAAATAAAAATGGAGATGACGATGCCCACATCGTTATTTATCATGATAAAAATGACGTAATTAAAAGCGTTAAAGGAGTTGTTTATAACCAGTTTGGCAAACAGATTGACAAATTTGGCGAAAGCAAATTTGACGATGTAAATATCGGCAGCAGCAGCGCCCTTTTTGAAGGGATGCGAGCTGAACATTATTTGCCGGCCGTTAATGAATACCCTTACACAATAGCCTACGAATACGAAGAGAAGTCAAAGCAAACTTTGAATTTTGACCCGTGGATCCCAAACGCGGATATTGGGATTGCCGTTGAAAAAAGTTCATTTAATTTTATTTGCAACCCTGATTTTAATATCAAATATAAAGAAAGCAATCTTCCTGCCGGGGTTGTTACCGGCAAAAACGCACAAGGGCAGAAAACATATTCGTGGCAGGTAAATAATCTAAAGGCGATTAAGTACGAACCGTTTAGCCCCTATGTTAAAAACTATGCAAGCAGCGTACAAATAGCGCCTGAAAAGTTCGAATACTATGGCATAAAGGGAACATATACTAACTGGAAAGAACTTGGAAAATGGATAAGCGATAAATTGATGGCCAACCGGCAGGATCTGCCGTATCAAACCATTGAGCATGTTAAGGAAATTACTAAAAACATTGCTGACCCAAAGCTGAAGGCGAAAAAAATATACGAGTACATGCAGGGAAAAACGCATTATATAAGCGTACAGGTAGGCATTGGCGGGTTTCAACCATTTTTAGCATCCGAAGTTGACCAACAAAGCTATGGCGACTGTAAAGCGCTGGTTAATTACACCCAGGCTTTACTCAAAGCTGTTAATATTGACTCGTATTATTGTATTGTTAAATCGGGCCGGGCGCACAACGTTAGTTTGCTTACCGACTTTGCGAGCATGGGACAAGCCGACCACATCATTCTATGTGTCCCGTTTAAAAACGATACCACCTGGGCCGATTGCACCAGCCAAACTATTCCGTTTGGCTACTTAGGTGATTTTACTGATAATCGTACAGTGCTTGCCCTTACCCCTGAAGGCGGCAAATTGTTGCGCACGCCAAAATACCCTGCCCCTGTTAACCTGGAAAGCCGCAGGGCTGAATTTACCATTAACAACGGCGGGGAACTTTCGGGCAACATGACAACCACTTTTAAAGGGGTTGAATACGAAGATCGCGACGATTTAATAAAGGAAACCCGGACAGAGCAATTTAAAATGGTGCAAAAAAAATATCCGATAAACAATATGGATATCGATGATTTTGACATCCAACAGGATAAAAGTTTCGACCCGGCTACCACTGAAACGATAAAGTTGCACGCTAAAGATTACGCCACTTTTGATAACGGTAAATTTTACTTTTTGCTTAACCCTGCCAACCGCGAAACTTACATACCCAAACAGGTGCGGAACCGGTTAACTGATGTAAGTATTACCCGCGGCTACACCGAGGAAGACGAGGTTACCTACATCATCCCCCAGGGTTATCGCTTAGAAAAGAAAATATTAAACGAAAAGCTGGACAAACCTTTTGGAAACTTCACGGCAACAATGGAATTAAAGGGCGACAAACTAACTTACAAACGCAAGTTTCAGCTTATTGGCGGTACCTACAGTAAAGATGTTTATCCCGATGTAGTAGATTTTTTCCAGGCGGTGGTTGATGCCGATGAATATAACGTTGTGCTGGTTAAAACCAATAACTAATAATTACTATCCCGAGGATAATTCCAACAACCATAATTACATAAAGCATTATTTCGGTGCCGGCAAAACGTTTGTATTTTGTCCAGAATGAGGTTTCCTGTTTGGGATCAGTCATAGTGCCACAAAATTACCGATTAAAATTTTAATTTAGGAGTGATGAATAAAAACGACGAACAGGAAATAAAAAAAGAGTTTCAACTTGAACGGATCATCCTTTTCAGCGATGCGGTATTTGCTATAATCATCACCATAATGGTATTGGACATCCGGCTGCCCGAAGGAATAAAACATACGGATTCAGCCCATGTAAGGCACGCTTTTTTAGAATTGATACCGAAAGCCCTGGCCTATGGATTAAGCTTTTTCCTGGTGGCTAAATTTTGGACGAGTCATTTAAAGATTTTTAGCCATTTAAAGGATTATGACGCTAAACTGCTTGCACATAATTTATTTTATTTGTTCACAGTAAGCTTGTTTCCGTTTGCAGTTACCCTTATATCGGGAAACATAAGTCCCGAAAGTCCAGCTTACGGTTGGGGTATCTACACGTACGCAGGGATCATACTTGTGACTACTTTAAGCCAAACATCACTTAGCCATTACCTTGTAGTAAACCGCGAAAGATTATGTTTTGAGCCAGAAAAGGTTGTCGAAGTACTCAAATACAAGGTGCTTCGATTTAATTTTATAACTGTTCCTGCGGTAATAATTATCATGATAGTGATATCGTTTTTAGGATACCCGGCTTATTACTCTATGGGCGCCCTGGGTATTTACGGTTTTAGTATGGCGTTAGTATTCAGAAAATACTACCCAAAAGAAAACAGTGGCCCGGTTATTTTCAGGTTATACAATACGATTAAAAAAAGAAGGCTAAGCAGAAAAAAGCATGCCGAAATAATTGCGGAGGAATAGTTTCTTTATTTACTCCCGCCCGAAGCAACATATCCTGTATCAGGCAATATTGAACCGCACCTCGAAAAATACTTGTATGTGTATGGATCGTGTAGTTTGGTTATTATAACCCCTTTTGACGAACTGGCATGAACGTAGTACCCGTTTTGAAGATAAACCGCCACGTGGCTGAATTTTTTGCCGTCGTAATCAAAAAACAACAAATCACCTTCTACCAGTTCTTCTTCATATTTGCGTTTAATCACGTTTATTTGTTGACTGGTTGACCGCGGGATAGTTATGCCGTAAACCTCCTGCTCCAATAATTGTGTCAATCCCGAACAATCTACACCGCTTTTATCTTCGCCGCCAAACCGGTATGGAGTGCCCATCCATTGCTCAATAAAAGCGTATAAACGGCCGTTTTGAATCTGGCTCTTATCTACTCCTAATATACCAGCATATTTATCGGCAATACTGCCTTCGGGTTGTACAATCTGGCCCGGTTGCCCGCGCATGGCCACCCTGCGGCTGTGGCAGGACGACAAAATAATAGTAACGGCTAATAAACAAAACAGGTAGTTTATTTTATTCATACCATAAAGGTAAGTGCAATAAGGATGGTGGAAATTGCGGATGTTTTTAACATATTAACAATTGGCAGTCCGAAAGTCGGGAAAGTCAGTAAGGATTGGAAAGATGGAGGGCCGGCGATTTGTATTTACACCTTCAATTCTCTGCCGGTGGCAAATCAGCAGGGTCAATCACCGAACCCGCGCGCGAAAAATATTTGAACAGCGACGGCGAATGCAATTTTAAAATAACAACACCCTTGGTGGTACTGGCATGCACTACGTAGCCATTTAACAGGTAGACACCAACATGGCTGAACTGCTTGCCATCAAAATCAAAAAAGACCAAATCACCCTCTTTAAGTTCATTTTCTGGTTTTTGATTGATGTAGTTTATTTGCAGGTTGGTTGATCGTGGAATATCGGCAATGTCATAAACCTGCTGCTGCAACAGGTACACAAAGCCTGAGCAATCAACACCATCGCGCGCAAGGCCGCCAAACCGGTACGGCGCGCCAACCCACTGATCTATAAAATCGTAAAGCCTTCCGTTTTGTATTTCCGCCTTTTTTACGCCCAAAATTGTCGCGTATTTTTTTGCGATGCTATCGGCAGGCGGCACCATAACATAGGGTGGCCGGTGCTTTAGTACCGGCTTAACGGGCACATTATTGATAACGATTGATTTACCAGGCGCATCGGGTATCGGGTTATTTTGAACAACCGGTGGCCCAACAGTACGTTTAAGAGCTCCGCATGACGCAAATGCCGAAGCGGCAATTATAGCAACTGATATTCTTAAAAATTGTGATTTGTGAAAACACATAGCAGGCCGATTGATAAGTAACTAAGATACAATATTTTACCAAAGTAAAACACTAGGCGTGTCTTCAACTTCCACCTAATCTCTATTCTCAAACCTCTAATCACTAACCCTTTATCACCCGCTGTATCTCATCCAGCTTCATCAAGGCTTCAACCGGCGTAAGGGTATTTACATCGAGGTTGTTCAGTGTATCGCGTATTTTTACGAG